>JAEEGL011861569.1_pt1 | contig 12892 bp, 11 predicted proteins | sample 9134231 | NCBI WGS metagenome assembly JAEEGL01 (sample SAMN16246548, study PRJNA631951) | gut metagenome | biome: gut microbiome; feature: rumen; material: fiber-attached | host: Bos | place: Iran: Karaj | collected 2018-10
ACGTCCTTGATGCTCAGAACCGGTTCCAGACGGTGTTCGATGGGCTGGAAGGTGGCCAGGGACTTGCGGATGACCTCGTTGGTGATACCCGTAGCCTTGGCGGCCAGGGCCGCGGCCATGGAGTTGTACACATTGTGCTTGCCGCCCAGGGCCAGTTCCTGCAGGAAGATATCGGTCTCTTCCTTGTCGTAACGGAGGACAATCTTGTCATCCTTCAAGAAAGCGCCCTGCTCCACTTCCTTCTCCTGGGAGAAGGGAAGCATCTTGCATCGAAGCACAATCTTGGACAAGTGTCCAACGGTAATGGCGTCGTCGGAGTCAAAGATGAAACAGTCGTCCGGCGTGAGGTTCTTGGTAATCTTGAACTTGGCGGCCACGTAGTTCTCCATCTTGTGGTCGTAGCGGTCCAGGTGATCCGGCGTGATGTTGGTGATGATGGCGATGTCGGGCCGGAAGTCGTAGATGTCGTCCAGCTGGAAGCTGCTGATTTCCAGCACGTAATAGTCGAAGTGCTCGGTAGCCACCTGATAAGCGTAGCTCTGGCCGATGTTACCGCCCAGTCCCACGTTCAGGCCCGCCTGCTGCAGCAGGTGGTAGATGAGGGACGTGGTGGTGGTTTTGCCGTTGGAGCCGGTGATGCAGATCTTCTTGGCACTGTCATAACGGCTGGCGAACTCGATTTCGCTCACCACGCGGATACCCTTTTCGCGGATCTTCTGCACCATGGGAACGGTACCCGGGATGCCGGGGCTCTTCACCACCTCGTCGGCGTTGAGGATGAGCTCCTCCGTATGCTGGCCCTGCTCGAAGGGAATGTCCCACTTCTTCAGGGTTTCCACATAGCTTTCCTTGATGAGTCCCTTGTCGCTCAGGAACACATCGAATCCTTTCACTTTGGCCAGAACAGCGGCTCCCACGCCGCTTTCGGCACCTCCCAATACAACTACTCTTGACATAACTATCTAATCTTCAACAATGCTAACGTACTAACTGCCAGGATAATCTCCACAATCCAGAAACGGACGGTGATCTTGGCTTCATGCTGGGCCGGAACGGGTTTGGGGATGAGCACCGGGCCCTCGGGTGCCTTCTTGTCCTGGAAATGGTGGTGCAGGGGCGTCATGCTCCATACGCGGCGGCCCTGCCCGTATTTCTTCTTGGTAATCTTGAAATAGGTGCGCTGGATGAGCACGGAAAGGCTCTCGGCGAAGAATACACCGCACAGCAGCGGAATCAGCAGTTCCTTGCGCATGAGCACGGCGCTTACGCCGATGATGCCGCCGATGGTGAGGCTGCCGGTATCTCCCATAAACACCTGGGCGGGGAAGGAGTTGAACCAGAGGAAGCCCACCAGGGCGCCCACGAAGGCGCTCATAAAGATGGCCATTTCTCCGGAGCCCGGGATGTACATGATGTTCAGGAAGTTGGAGTCGATGAGGTTACCGCCCAGCCAGGCGATGATACCCAGTACCACGCCCACGATGGCCGATGTCCCCGCCGCCAGGCCGTCCAGGCCGTCGGTGAGGTTGGTGCCGTTGGAGCAGGCGGTGATGACCAGCACAATCATGAGCACGTAGATGGCCCACTTGGCATACCAGCCCCATACGCCCTTCACCGGCGATAGCCAGCGGTAGTCAAACTCATGGTTCTTCACGAAAGGGATGGTGGTCTTGGTGCTTTTCACCACGTTTTCCTCCACAAAGCGGCCGGTGGTCACGGTGGTTTCCGTCTCCAGGCTGCGCTCTATGCTTTCCTTCACCTCCACTTTCTCGCGGACCACGATGTCGGGGCTCATCCACACGGTAAGGCCCACGATGAAGCCCAGGATGATCTGCCCTAGGAGTTTGCCCTTCTCGCTCATCCCTTCCTTGTTGTGCTTGAACACCTTGATATAGTCGTCGGCAAAGCCCAGGGCGCCGCACCACAGGGTGCTCACCAGCAGCAGGATCACATAGATATTGGTAAGGTCGCAGAACAGCAGCACGCCGCTCAGGATGCTCAGGATGATGATGATGCCGCCCATCGTGGGGGTTCCTTTCTTCTGGATCTGGTCTGCCAGACCAAGGTCGCGGACGGTCTCGCCAATCTGCTTGCGCTGCAATAGGGCGATGATGCGTTTGCCGGCAAACAGGGCCACCAGCACAGCCGTCACCGCCGCCATCATGGCGCGGAAGCTCAGGTAATGCATCAGGCCCAGGCCCGGGAAATCGGCCCCGATGGACTCCAGATATTGGAACAGATGATAAATCATTTCAGGATGAGTTTGAAGGTTTCTTCTACTATTTCTTTTTCGTCAAAATGTGTCTTTTCGTGGCCGATAACCTGGTAGGTCTCGTGGCCCTTGCCCGCCAGCAGGATGGTGGCGCCTTCCGGAGCGGTGAGGATGGCGGTGCGGATGGCTTCCCGGCGGTTGGTGATGACCAGGGACTTGGCCAGTCCCTGCGGGTCCAGGCCAGCCTTGATGTCCTCGATGATGGCCTCCGGGTCCTCCGTGCGGGGGTTGTCGCTGGTGATGACCAGGCGGTCGGCCAGGCGCTGGGCAATCTGCGCCATCTCCGGCCGTTTGGTCTTGTCACGGTCTCCGCCGCAGCCGAACAGGCAGATGAGCTGGCGTTCACGGGCGATGGCCCGCAGGGTCTCCAGCACGTTCTGCAGGGCGTCGGGCGTGTGGGCGTAGTCGATGACCACGGCCAGGTCCTTGGGACCGCGCAGGTTCTCCAGGCGTCCGGGCGCGCTCTCCAGGGAGGAGAGGGCCACCAGCGTCTCGGTGGGGTCTGCGCCCAGGCATACGGCGGCGCTGTAGATAGCCAGCAGGTTGTAGGCGTTGTGCGCGCCGATGAGCCGGCACCAGGCCTCCGTACCGTCTATCTTCAGGAGCATGCCCTCGAAGCTCTGCTCCAGAACGCGGGCGGTGTGGTCGGCCAATCCCTTCACGGAATAGGTGACCACTTTGGCCGGAGTGTTCTGCACCATCACCTGGCCGTGGCTGTCGTCCACGTTGATGAGGGCGATGGCGTCCTTGGACAGGTTGTCAAAGAAGAGCTTCTTGCAACGCAGGTACTCGGCAAACGTCTTGTGGTAATCCAGGTGGTCGTGCGTGAGGTTGGAGAAGATGCCCAGCTTGAAGTCCAGGCCCGTCACGCGATCCTGTTCCACGCCGATGGAACTCACTTCCATAAAGCAATACTGGCACCCCTTCTTCACCATCCGGGCCATCAGCTCATTCAGCGTCACCGGATCCACCGTGGTGTTCTCGGTCTCAAACCGCTCGTCACCCACATAATTTGCAATGGTGGACAGCAGTCCGCACTGATATCCCAATGCCCGGAACAGATTATATAATAAGGTAACCGTAGTGGTCTTTCCATTGGTTCCCGTAATCCCCACCAACGTCAGCTTCCTGGACGGATGGTCATAAAACTCATCCGCCGCCAGCGCCAGCGCCTTCCGGCTGTTCTCCACAACCTCGATTTCTACTCCCTCGGGGACTGACATCCCGGAATCCGTGGCCACCCTCGGCCGCGTAAGAGGGAGGGGCCCATCCGCAGGATGGGAGGGGTCGCGAAGCGACGATTCGGGGATGTCAGTTCCCGAAGGGAGATGCTCGCAGATAATGCCTGTGGCACCTTTGTCGATGGCGGACTGGATGTAGTTGTGGCCATCGCTGGCGTAGCCTTTGACGGCTACGAAGAGGGCGCCCGGAATGACTTTCCGGGAGTCGGCGGTGATTAATGTGAAGTCCTTATAGTTCATTTGTCTGTTTCTGCTTTCATGTCGGGGACGCTGGCGGTGCGGTGGAGTTCGGGCCTCCAGTCGCTGTCCAGTGCGTAAATTTTGTCTACGATCTCGCGTACGGCCAGGGCGGGCATGGTGCCGCCGTAGAAGCTCCTGTTGGAGAGGTAGGAGTACACGGTTACCAGGATGGTGTACTTGGGGTCGTCGGCCGGGAAGAAACCTACGAAGGTACCCTGGTTCTTCTTGCGGCCATAGGCGTCGTGGTAGGGATCCGGGCCGCCCTTGCGTTCTTCGGGCGAGAGGACTACCTGCGCCGTGCCGGTCTTGCCGCACACGGGGAGTTTGGCGCCCTTCAGGCGGGTGGCGGTACCGCTGTTCACCACGGCGCGGAGGGCGCGGGTGACGGTATCGGCCGTGGCCTTGCTGCAGATGCTCTCGTTCAGGGCCGACGGCGGGAAGCGCTTGAGCACCCGGCCGTCCTTCTCCACGCTTTCCACCAGGTAGGGCTTCATCATGCGGCCCTTGTTGGCGATGCCGTTGTAGAAGGTGGCCACGTGCAGCGGGGTTACGCTGAGGCCGTAGCCGTAGGCGGTGGTGCCCAGGGTGGTCTTGGACCAGCCCGGGGTGCCGGGGCGGTTCACCACCGGCGTGCCCAGCCCTTTGATGTCGAAGTCAAAGGCTTCGCCCAGGCGGTAGGAGTATATATGGTCGAAGAGTTCCTGCGGCTGCTTGCCGTAATAGTTCTCGGCCAGGTAGGCGAATACGTAGTTGGAGGAGATCTCGAAGCCGTGCATCACGGTGATGGCGCGCTTGCCGGTCTCCCGCTGATAATCCAGGATGTGTACGTCCTGGCGATAGTTGGGCACCAGGCCGTTGTTGGTGGGAACGGTCTGCTCCAGGCTCTTGACAAAGCCGTCTTCCACCACGGAGAGCAGGGTGACGGTCTTCATCACGGAGCCCTGTTCGCCCACTTCGCGAAGGGCCAGGTTCTCGCGCTCCCACAGGACCGTCTGCGGCGTGGCGCCGCGGGACAGGTTCACCATGGCGCGGATGGCGCCCGTCTTGGCCTCCATGATGATGCAGATGCCGGCGCGGATGTCCTCGTTGGCGTTGATCTGCGCACGCAGGGCTTTGTCGGCGATGTCCTGGAAGTCCACGTTCAGGGTGGTGCGGATATCGGCCCCGTTCTCCACTTTCACGGCGGTGGAATCCAGGTCCCGGATCCAGCGCTTGTTGTCCGTCACACGGCGCCATTCGTAGCCTTCGGTGCCGTGCAATTCGCTGTCGAAGCTGGACTCCAGGCCAATGCGGTTCTGCTCTTTCACATAGCCGATGACGCGGCGGGCCAGGGAATCGTAGGGGTAGATGCGTTCCTCGTGCTCTTCCACGATGATGCCGCCGGTATAGGGACCTTCCTTGAACAGCGGGAAAGTTTTCACGCGCTGGATGGTGCTCAGGTCCAGGTTGCGCTGCAGGCGCAGGTGGCGTTTGTTGTTCTGGCGGCCGCTAAGGATGATGTCGGCGTATTCGGCGGCGCTGCGGTCGCGGAACTCGGCGCTCAGGTAGCGGGCCAGTTCGCGGGCTTTGTCCTGCCATTCCTTCTCCTTCTCCACCTTCCCGTCTTCGGCATAATCGGCCTTGCGCACCGTGCAGTCCATATAGAGGTCGTACAGAGGGGCCGATATGGCCAGCGGACGGCCGTCGGTGGCGAGGATTCTGCCGCGCACGGGCAGATCCACGTGCCGCTGCTCCACCGGACGGAAGAGCCCGATGACGCGGGAATCTACGGTGAAGGTGGTCTGGATTTTCACAATCCACACCAGGATCAGGATGCCCAGCACCATGAAGACGAAGGACAGGAAGAACATGACCACGTGAATTCTGTCGCGGCCAACGATATCGTCCTTTATTTCACTCTGTTCCCTCATTTCTTCTTGATTACGGTTGCGGGTTCACTGGGAAGGGCGGCTTGCGAGCCCAGTTCCTGCAGGCGGATCTGGGCTGCCGATGCACTGTGCAGTTTCACTAGGGCGGCCTCTTTCTCGGCGTGATGGATACGCAGCTTTTCCAGTGCCACCTTGTTGTCTCCCACGCGGGTGAGCGTTTTGTCCACCTGCAGGCTCAGGAGTATGGTCATCCACATCAGCAGGAAAAGGTACATGATGTGCATGTAGAATTTGTCGGCCCGCAGGCGCAGCAGCAGTTCTCCGCTGCGGATGGCCCGGAAGGTGTTGCCGATGGAGTGGAGGATGCTCTTGAAACTCATTTTTCGGCCCTCCTTTCGGCTATGCGGAGTTTCGCGCTGCGGGCGCGGGTGTTTCCGGCGATTTCACTTTCTTCCGGCAGGATGGGCTTGCGGTTCACGGCCTCCAGGGGAGTGTCCGTGTGGCCGAAGACATCCTTCTGCTCCAGGCCGTCCACGTTGCCGGCCTTGATGAAGTTCTTCACCATGCGGTCTTCCAGGCTGTGGTAGGTAATTACCACCAGCCGGCCTCCCGGCTTCAGGCTGCGGGCGGCGCCTTCCAGGAACTTCTCCAGCGAGCGCATTTCCTGGTTCACCTCGATGCGCAAGGCCTGGTACACCTTGGCCAGCACTTTGTGCTCGGCGCCTTTGGGGAGCATGCGCGCAATGGCGCGGTCCAGGTCCCCGGTGGTGCGGATGGCTTCCTTGCTGCGGGCGTCGGCGATGAGGCGGGCCATGTTGCGGGCGCCGTCCACCTCTCCGTAGAGGCGGAGGATGCGCTCCAGGTCGGCCTCGGGATAGGTGTTTACCACTTCTTCCGCGGTGAGGCGGGCTTCCTGGTTCATGCGCATGTCCAGCGGCGCATCCTCGAAGCGGAAGCTGAAGCCGCGCTCGGCGGTGTCGAACTGGTGGGAGCTTACGCCTAAATCGGCCAGGATGCCGTCGAACACTGCGTGTTCGCCGCCATCCGGTACGCTTGAGGGGGCGCTGCCCCCTATTATCCCCCGCCGCTCCGCGGGGCGCTCTGCAGAGCGCCTTGTCAGCCCTTCGAAGGGACCTTGACAAGCTTCAAGCATAGCAGCGTAGTTCTCGATGAAGCGGAAGTTGTTGTGGATAAGGGTGAGCCTGGGATCCTTGGGAGCCCGGGCTATGGCATCGATGTCACGATCGAAGGCGATGACGTGGCCGCCATCGGATAAGCGTGAAAGTAGGAGAGCGGTGTGACCACCGCCTCCGAAAGTGGCATCGGCATATGTACCGTTGGGCTTTGTGACCAGGGCGGAAATGCTTTCCGTCAGGAGCACAGGGATATGATATTCAGACATACCGGAGACCTCCTATTTTCTTTCGGATAGTCTCAGTGCGGTTTCTTTGAACTTCTCATCGGAGAGAAGGTCGGCCCTGCGGGTTTCCGGATTCCAGATCTGGAGCTTGTAGCCGACACCGCCGAATACTACCTCTTTGGTAATACCTGCACTCTCAAGCAGCTCTGACGGGATGTTCAGCCGGCCCAGTTTCCCATCCGGGATAAGGGTGTAGACGCCGTCATTGTACTTGGTCCAAAAATCAGCGTCTCCGGTATTCAGTTCAGGGTCTATTCCGTCCAGGACCTTTTCGCTGCGGCGCTCCCATTCCTCTGCGGGGAACAGGTCTATGCAACGCTGCTGGACGTTTTTCTTAACGATGAGGGTCATATTCTCGGCGCCGCCGCGGACCATGGCCTCACGGAAGGTGGCAGGGAGCACGATGCGCCCCTTGTCATCTACCTTTCCGGCTGCTGTTCCGTAGAATCTGACCATTGTTTTAGAGTCTGTTTAAAATACTTTCACGCTTGGGTACAAAGGTAGCAAAAGTTTTCCATTTTCTTACAAATTCTTCCAAAATTTTCCACATATTTTTCAACACAAAAAAAAGACTGCCTTGCGGGCAGTCTTGAAGGGTCTATGGAACAGGGCTTTACACTTTTTCGCCGTAGGCCAGGTCTCCGGCGTCTCCCAACCCGGGGATGATGTAATTGTGGCTGGTGAGTTCTTCGTCGATGGCAGCCACCCACAGGGTGTAGTGGCTGTCCAGGCGCTGCAGCAGCTGGTCCACGGCATAACGGCTGGCTACGGGGCACACCATATGGATGTGCTGGGCCTGGCCGCCCTCTTCCTCCAGTTTGCGCAGGGCGCTTTCCATGGACGAACCGGTGGCTAACATAGGATCGGCCACAATGAGCACCTTACCTTCTAGGGACGGGCAGGTGCAGTAGTCGGCGTGCACCTTGAAGTAGTCTCCCTTGCCAAACTTGCGGAAGGTGGAAAGGAAGGCGCTTTCGGCGTGGTCAAAGAAGCCCAGCAGGCCATTCTGCATAGGGAGGCCGGCCCGCAGGATAGCTGCGATAACCAGTTGGGTGTCAAATGTTTGCACATTGGCCACGCCCAGGGGAGTGGTAACTTCCTTTTCCGAGTACTCCAGTGTCTTGGAGATTTCGTAGGCAAAGACGGCACCCACCCTTTCCAGGTTGGTGCGGAAGCGCAGGCTGTCTTTCTGGATACGGACGTCGCGGATTTCTGCAATGTAGCTGTTGAGAACGGAATTGTTCTCCCCGATATTCACTAGTTTCATGGCCTTAGGGATTTGCTTCGAAATACAAATATAGTATTTTCCCGTTAAAGAGCAAATAATCACAGATGCCCCGTGCGCTCTTCGGAGAAGGAGAAAAAACTGTCCTCGGCTACCACCACGTGGTCCATCAGGGAGATTCCCACGCTGGAGAGCGCCTTCTTCACGCACGCTGTCTGGTGGATATCGGCCGGCCCGGGCAGCGGGGAACCGGAAGGGTGGTTGTGGACCAGGATCACGTAGCTGCTCTGCTTTTCAATGGCGCGCTTCAGGATGCGGGCGGTGTCCACCAGCGTGCTCTCCAGGCTGCCGGAAGTAATCATTTCCTTGCTGATGAGGAAGTTGGCCTTGTTCAGGAACAGGGCCCAGCATTCCTCGTGGTCCAGGTTCTTGAGGGTGGGGAGCATCAGCTGGAACACCATTTCCGGCGAGGTGAGCGAGCGCTTATCGGCAATGGCGCTCTCCTCGAACGTGCGGCGTCCCAGTTCCAGCGCCGCCGCCAGGGTAATGGCCCGCACTTCACCCACTCCCTTCTGCGTGATAAGCCGCTCCAGGGGCATGGCGCCCAGCAGGTTCAGCCGCCCGCCGGCTGTCTTCATCAGCTCCTGCGCCACCTCCAGTACGCTTTTTCCGCCGGTGCCGCTGCCCAGCAGGATGGCCAGCAGTTCGGCGTTGGACAAGGCCTTCGCGCCCCGCAGGCGCAGTTTTTCCCGGGGCCTCTCGTCCGGGCACAAATCCTTTATTCTCATACGGGGCAAAGATAATACATCCCCGCCACTACCTTTTCGAAGGTTGCGGCTTAACTCGTTGATACACAGATACTTTGAGAATTTTCTTTACGCCGGGCGGGCTAAAGAAAAATATGCAACACGTTGATAAACAGCGATTTATGGTAAGAGCGCTATTCGCAAATGAGGGTGGCCGATGTGCAGTCCACCACGCGCACCTGCGTATAGGTGCCGGCGGCACGGCCTTCGGCGGGGAAGACGCACATCATGTTGTTGGAGGCGCGCCCGCAGAGCATGGCGGGGTCCCGCTTGGAAGGGCCTTCTACCAGCACCTCCAGTTCCCGGCCAATCTGGGCGCGGTAACGCTCCAGGGACTTGCGGTTCTGCAGTTCGATAATCTGATTCAGCCGACGGTTCTTTTCATCGGCCGGAACGTCGTCTTTCATGGTACGGTTGGCCAGGGTGCCGGGGCGGTCCGAATAGGCGAACATAAAGGCCCAGTCAAAGCCCACCTCCTCCATCAGGCTTAGCGTATCTGCGTGATCCTCAGGAGTTTCCGTGCAGAATCCGGCAATGACGTCCGTGGTGAGACCGCAGTCCGGCATCACTTCCCGAATCTTGGCTACGCGCTCCAGGTACCATTCGCGGCTGTACTTGCGCCGCATCAGTTCCAGCATCCGGGTGCTGCCGCTCTGGACCGGCAGGTGGATATGTTTGCAAATATTGGGATGGGCGGCCATGGTGTAGATGACCTGGTCGCTGATATCCTTGGGATGGGAGGTGGCGAAGCGCACGCGCAGGTCCGGTGCGATGGCGGCCACCATCTCCAGCAGACGCGCGAAGTTCACGGTTTCCGTGGCCGATTTCCACAGATAGCTGTCCACGTTCTGTCCCAGCAGGGTTACCTCTTTATATCCGCGTGCGTATACGTCGCACGCCTCGCGCACGATGGAGTGGGCGTCGCGGGAGCGTTCTGCGCCGCGGGTATAGGGCACCACGCAGTAAGAGCATACGTTGTTGCAGCCGCGCATGATGGAGATGAAGGCCGATATCCCGTTCTTGTCCGTGCGCACGGGAGTGATGTCGGCGTAGGTCTCTTCGCGGGAGAGCAGTACGTCGATCTGCGGACTGTCGGGGCCGATGGCCTCCAGCAGGCGGGGCAGCGAACGGTAAGCGTCGGGGCCCACCACCAGGTCCACCTTGTGCGTGTCCAGGAGCTTGTCCTTCAGGCGTTCCGCCATACAGCCCACGATGCCTACCACCAGGCCGGGCCGGTTCACGCGCAGCCGGTTGAAGACCTCGATGCGGCCCCAGATGCGCTGCTCCGCGTTGTCCCGGATGCTGCAGGTGTTGGCCATCACCAGGTCTGCCTCTTCCATCTGCTCCGTCCTTTCGTAGCCGGCATCGGCCAAAATGGAGAAAATCACCTCGGTGTCGTTCACGTTCATCTGACACCCGTAAGTCTCGATATACGCTCTTTTTTTCATAGGGTGCAAAGTTACGAAAAAAATCACTACCTTTGCGTTAGTGAAAGCTTTTAAGCATATCGGCATCTTTCTTGTAGCGGCCCTGCTGGCCTGCTCCTGCGGCGTGTCCAAAGTCAAGGAGATTTCCCTCACTTCCGCCGGCGTGGCCTACATCGTGCCCACCTCCCTGCGGTCTATGGACGGGAAGCTGCTGCTGGGCATCAACAACCCCGCCATGGGGCTCGCCGTGCAGGAAATCACCGGAACCATCCGCTATGAAGACAAGCCCATCGCCCACTTTGTCACGGGCAGCATAGAACTGGCCCCCCGGTGCGAACAGGTGTATGAGCTGCCCTGCACGGTCACCCTGGCCGATGGCGCCTCGCTGCTGGATGTGCTGGTCATCGCTTCCAAACAGTCCCTGAGCGGCCTCAAGGCCGATATCGACGTACAGGGTGCCCTCAAGAAAAACGGTGTTCTCCGGGCTCCGCTCAAGTTCCGGGACCTGGACCTTTCCCAATTTACCAGAAAATGAAACGTATCTTCGTCATACTCTCCCTGCTGGTCCTGAGCGCTGCTGCGCTGCAGGCCCAGGAGGTCGAAACCGCTCCCGTAGACTCCACCCTGCTGGGAAAAAGTATTCTGTCTGTCATCGGTTCCGGTGTAAAGATTACCCAGAGTGTCGCCGTGCAGCAGGCCATGGACACCTATGTCCGCGAAAATGCCAACAAGCCCATCACCGGCTACCGCATCCGCGTCTATTATGACAACGGCCCCCAGGCCCGCGCCAAGTCCGAAGCCATCGAGAAAACGCTGCAGCAGCAGTTCCGCGCGGCGGTGTACCGCTCCTTCGAGAGCCCCAATTACAAGGTGACCGTGGGAGATTTCCGCACCAAGGATGAGGCCCTGCGCATCTACAACGCCCTCAAGTGGACCTATCCCACCGCGTATATCATTAAGGAGACCATCAATTATCCCCGCTAATGGCTTCCATCAAACAGGGACTTGAACAGAAACAGCAGCAGAGGCTGTCACCGCTCCAGATCCAGACCATCAAGGTCATCGAGATGCCGGTGCAGGCCCTGGAGCAGTATGTGCGCGAGGTCCTGAACGACAACCCCGTCATCGACGACGATTCTCCCAAGCGGGACGACGACCAGCCCCGTGACGTCTCCATCTCCGAAGTGGAGGAGAAGGAGCAGAGCGGCGGCTCCCTGGAAGAAAACTACGGCCCCCAGGACGACGACATCCCTTCCTACAACCTCCACGTGAACAACTGGGGCAAGGACGAGCGTCCGGAATACAATACCTTCTCTGTCAAACAGAGCTTTACCCAAAGCCTGCAGGAGCAGCTTGGGTACCGCAATCTCACGGATCATCAGCGCACGGTGGCGTCCTTCATCATCGGCTCGCTGGACGAGGACGGCTATCTGCGCAGGGACATCGAATCCCTGGTAGACGACCTCGCTTTCCGCGCCGGCGTGGAATCATCGGCCGAAGAGGTGGAGAAACTGCTCAAGGTCATCCAGGAGTTCGAGCCCTCCGGCGTGGGCGCACGGGACCTGCGGGAATGCCTGCTCATCCAGCTGGAAGACAAGAAACGCACCCCCTCCGTAGAGAACGCTATCAAAGTGCTGGAAACCCAGTTCGAGGCTTTCAAGAACCGTCATTTCCAGAAGATTATGGCCCGCCTGCACCTGAGCGAGGATGAGATGAAGGGCGTCCTGGACGAGATCCGTCGCCTGAACCCTTCCCCGGGCGGACAGGTGGACGACTCCTACAACGACCAGGCTCAGCAGGTGGTCCCGGACTTCCACCTGGACTATGAAAACGGCCAGCTCATCCTCACCATGCCGCGTTTCTCCATCCCGGAACTGCGCATCAACCGCCGGTACTCCGAGATTATGGAAACCGGCCGCCTGTCTTCCTCCAAGGCCGACAAGGAAGCCGCCACGTTCGTGAAGCAGAAGATTGATTCGGCCAAATGGTTCATCGAAGCCCTGCGTCAGCGGCAGAACACCCTGCAAAGCACCATGCAGGCCATCATCGACTACCAGCACGACTACTTCGTGGACGGCGACGAAAGCAACCTGCGCCCCATGGTGCTCAAGGACATTGCCGAAATGACCGGCTTTGACATCTCCACCATCTCCCGCGTGGTCAACAGCAAGTGGATCGAAACCCACTTCGGCATCTTCCCCCTCAAGTATTTCTTCTCCGAAGGACTGGAAAACACCGAAGGCGAAGAAGTTTCTACCCGCGAAATCAAAAAAGCCCTCCGGGAAATGGTAGACGGCGAAGACAAGCACAACCCCCTCACCGACGACGAACTGGTAGACGGCCTGGCCGCCCGCGGCTACAAAGTCGCCCGCCGCACCATCGCCAAATACCGC
>JAEEGL013310626.1_pt1 | contig 12892 bp, 11 predicted proteins | sample 9134231 | NCBI WGS metagenome assembly JAEEGL01 (sample SAMN16246548, study PRJNA631951) | gut metagenome | biome: gut microbiome; feature: rumen; material: fiber-attached | host: Bos | place: Iran: Karaj | collected 2018-10
TGGATATATCCACAACATCGGGAGCCTTCTTGGAATCAGCCAGCGAAGCAACATCCTGTAAGAACTTAGTAATGTTCGCCCCGATCATCGTGAAAGGAATCTCTGTGATCACAACGTTAGTGCGGCCGTTTTTGCCGTTCTCGGTCTCAACCTTACCTCTGATCTTAACCTTGCCCATACCGGTCTCATAGATTGCAAGAAGTTCATCCTTATTGGAGATAATACCGCCGGTGGGGAAATCAGGACCCTTACAGTACTTCATTAAGGCACGTGTCGATATCGTCTCATCCTTCATATATGCCTTCATGGCATCGATCACTTCGCCCAAATTGTGAGGCGGGATTGAAGTCGCCATACCAACGGCAATACCCTCGGTACCGTTAACAAGCAGGTTGGGGAAACGACAAGGCAGTACGGTGGGTTCCTTCTCAGTCTCATCAAAGTTAGGTCCGAAGTCCACCACATCCTTATCAAGGTCAGCAAGCAGGCCATCCTGTGTGATCTTCTGAAGTCTTGCCTCCGTATATCGCATCGCAGCGGCACCGTCACCCTCGATATTACCGAAGTTACCGTGTCCGTCTACAAGGGGCAGGCCTTTCTTGAAATCCTGACTCATATTGACAAGTGCGTCATATATTGAACTGTCACCGTGGGGATGATACTTACCCATCGTATCGCCGACAATACGCGCACTCTTACGATAAGGCTTATCATACCTTACACCCAGCTCATACATATCATACAGAGTACGTCTCTGTACGGGTTTAAGACCGTCTCTGACATCCGGAAGTGCTCTTGCGATTATGACACTCATGGCATAATCAATGAATGACTTCTGCATTATCTCCGAGTATTCGGTCTTGATTATATCTTCTTCAATTACCTGTGTGATCTTCTTACCGGCCATCTTAATTCCTATCTGTTATAACCTATATATCAAGCAAAGCATCTTTGGCATGCTCATAAATAAACGTCTTACGAGGCGCAACATCATTACCCATAAGAAGTTCCGTTACATCGGATGCCATTCTCGCATCCTCTATCTCAACAAGTCTAAGCTTACGTCTTGCAGGATCAAGCGTTGTCTCCCATAACTGTTCTGCATCCATCTCACCAAGCCCCTTATATCTCTGTAATGTAAATGCACCCTTATGATTCTTGCGGTATTTATCAAGCGCCGCATCATCATAGAGATACTCTTCTTCACCCTTGGCGGGAATAGCCTTATAAAGCGGAGGCATGGCAAGATATACATGTCCCTCATATATAAGCTCCGGCATGAATCTGTAGAACAACGTAAGTAACAATGTGCTGATATGCTCACCGTCAACATCGGCATCGGCCATGATGATTATCTTATTGTATCTTAGTTTGGTGATATCGAAGTCATTGCCGTAGCCTTCCGAGAATCCGCAACCGAAGGCATTTATCATGGTCTTAATCTCGGCATTTGCAAGCACCTTATCGATAGATGCCTTCTCCACATTAAGGATCTTACCTCTTATGGGAAGTATTGCCTGATACATTCTGTCCCTTGCGGTCTTGGCCGAGCCTCCGGCCGAATCTCCCTCGACTATGAATATCTCACATTTCTCAGGTTCTCTTGACTCACAGTTGCTTAACTTACCGTTAGAATCAAAGCTGTACTTAGGCTTTGATAGCATATTTGTCTTGGCTTTCTCTTCGCTTTTGCGGATCTTTGCTGCCTTCTCGGCACAACCTAAGACTGCCTTTAAAGTCTCAAGATTACGGTCAAAGAAATGTACCATTTCATCGCCCGTTACCTTACCCACAACCTTGGCCGCATCCTGATTATCAAGCTTAGTCTTGGTCTGACCTTCAAATCTCGGATCCGGATGTTTAATTGATATGATAGCCGTCATACCATTACGCACATCGGTACCCGTGAAGTTGGCATCCTTATCCTTAAGAATACCGATCTGACGGGCATAGTTATTCATAACGGTGGTAAATGTCGTCTTAAATCCCGTAAGGTGTGTACCACCCTCTGAGTTATAAATATTGTTACAGAATCCAAGGACATTCTCATGGAATTCATTGACATACTGGAATGCCACTTCAACCGATATTCCTTCAGACTCACCGCTTAAGAATATGGGCTCATGAATAACCTCTTTGGTCCTGTTCATATCCTGAATGAATCCCACAAGTCCATCGGGCTCATGGAATCTGACATATTCAAGTTCAGCCTTGCGCTTATCCTCAAATATTATAGTAAGACCGGGATTAAGATATGCAGTCTCATGAAGTCTGCTCTTTACATCCTCTTCTTTAAACCAGGTCTTATCAAAGATAGTATCATCAGGCAGAAAATTGATCCTTGTACCGGTCTCTTTGGTCTTACCCACTTCGGGAAGCAATCCCTTAATAAGTTCGGTGGTGGGAACACCTCTCTCATAAGAATCCTCATAGATATGTCCGTTCTTCTTAACACGAACGGTCAATCTGTTAGAGAGCGCATTAACAACCGAACTACCTACACCGTGAAGTCCTCCGCTTGTCTTATATGCAGAGTCATCGAACTTACCGCCTGCATGAAGTGTAGTAAACACCAATCGCTCGGCGCTCATTCCTTTCTCATGCATCTCAATCGGAATACCTCTTCCGTTATCCTCAACCGTTGCAGATCCATCGGCTTCAAGGGTTACATGAATCTCGCTGCAGTAGCCTGCAAGATGTTCATCGACGGAATTGTCCACTATCTCGTATATAAGATGATTAAGTCCCTTGGTAGATACGGATCCGATATACATTCCGGGACGTACTCTTACAGCCTCCAGTCCCTCAAGGACTGTAATATTGGACGCATCATATGTATCACTGTTCGTTTTATTGACATTTGCTGCCATATTCACTCCTAATTGCACACTTTCTCACAATATCTTATTTATTTTACCATATTTTGTGCTTTCGTCAATTGTCGACACAACAATTTGTTGTTTTCACAGAACTATCGGCCATTTGGGGCGTTACTTCCGCGTTATTTTCCCTGTCCGACAGCTATGGATATAAAAATTACGGAAGTATCGGCCATTTTCCCGATTACTTCCGTAAAATTCCCGGATCTATATACTAATTCATCTAAGCGCCATTACTCTTCGTATAAATACCAGTCCTCAGCGTCATCATCATAGTAGTATATCTCATCTTCGTACTCATCATAGTATAACAACGTATCCGTTTCTTCATCATAGAGATACAACACATCGTCTTCATACATGTACCAGATATCTTCCTCGTAGTCGTATATCCATTCATCCGAATACTCATCATTATATTCATCATCCGAGTATTCATCATAATCATATCCGTACTCACACGAACCGCCCTCGTTACTTAGATTACAACCGTATTCATCCTCATATTCGCCCCAGCCGTTCCATATATCTTCGAATATACCGAAATCATAATAATCATCATCGCCATAGTCCGCCGATACGAAACCGCCGAGCCAATTGATATACTCATCATCAAATCCAATATCGCCGTATACATCCGCCAACTGTTCGTAGAAATCATAATCGCCATATGGAAGCGAAACAGCAAGTCCCGTCAGCTCGTTTTTGTCCGAAGTATGGCCGTAATAAGCAACAGATGCCTTAAGTGCAGACTTAAGTTCCTTGGCTTCTTCGCTCTCACCGTCGATACTCTCTATCAAAGCCAGCATATCACTGATATAGTAATCCGATAATGTGACATCACTGTAATCCATGCCCCAGAGATCCCAGAAGCCTCTTCCTGCGGATTTGGCCTTATGTTCACGGCTGTAATTGGTTCCAAGCAATGCTGCTTCATTCTTATATGCAAATTTCTTCCATGCAGCAAACAGATTATTAGCAGTAGAAACATTAAATAATCCCATGCACGAAGAATCACCGCCGAACTCATTCTCATTAACACTGATGATATCATCAATGATAAACTTACCAAGCAGCGGGGTGGACATTCCGGGGTTTTCCTCAAAGGCTCTCATCCATCCGGTATAGCTCCAACCAAGTCCCGATTCGAAATCCTCTGACAGAAGTGCATACTTACAATAAGGCGCCAGAGCATAACAGGTCTCCATGCTGGCCATGATGCAACAATCCATACCGATAATATCAAATCTTATATCCGAATTATCCGCGAAAGCCTTAGACATCTCAGCAATCGTTAAGCCCGTATTGTCATTCTTCCACTCATCATAACCGAATCCGTATACCGGTCCGCCGCCGTGATCCCAGAATAAGAACAGATATCTGTCTGCAGGATAATCATGTTTGCAATAATTAATAAACTCAGACATCGTATCCGACACCGTACAATCAAGCTGGCCAAGCCCGTCCCTTATAAGTACAAGCTCGCCCTTATCTATCTTATACGTCTGCGCAGTCTTAGAAGATATACCGTAATCCTGCCACTGGCGTGTTCCCATTGTCTGAATGATTACATTGACATTGTTACCTATGCCTGAGCTTAACATCTCGGCAATATCTGTCGTTGCTTCCCCCGCTTCAGATTCAAGATCCGAGCCGTTCATATATATCATAACCGTTGCCGTCTTATCATCCGTTCCAATCGACACTGCATCTATGGCAGATGATGGCTTGGGAGCGGCAAACTGACTGCTACTTACTTCTTCATCCGTCGATGCATACTCCTCATCATACAGATCCTCATCGTCACATCCTGCAAGCATCATGATTGCCGATGTCATAAGTAATGTCACGGCCAACTTGATATATTTCTTCAAATTAGTTTTCTTCATAATTCACCCTTTTAATCTGAACTTATATTTAATCGCACCCTCGGGGCATACATCCTTACACGCACCACAATGTATGCATTCATGGTCTCCCACTTTATTTGTATCCATAAGGCACTTGCTAATGCATGCCTTACATCCGGTACACTTAGTTTCATCCACATTTATTCCTAAGAACGCTACTGGATTAAAGAAAGAATAGAAAGCGCCCAGCGGGCAGATAAATCTGCAGAATGATCTGAAACAGAACATGCATGCAAGAACACACACGCATAATACAATTACTTTCCAGTCAAACAAAGCACCAATCATTCCGCGTAAATGTTCATCCTTAATAACCAAAGGAATGCCCGCCTCCAATGTACCGGCAGGACAAATATATTTACAGAATCCGGGCACATTCATAATAACCGGAATGACAATAACGAAAACCAGCAGAATTACATACTTTAAATACGACAAAGCCTTTGTCACTTTGTTTTTCTTAATCTTAGGTACGTGGATCTTATAGATCAATTCCTGGATAAACCCAAAGGGACATAAGAATCCGCATATCACTCTTCCGAGCATTATCCCGAATAACAGAAGTGTTCCGATCACATACCAGACCAATTTGAAAGAAGAATCACGAAGCGCTCCTTGCAGACTGCCAAGAGGGCAGGCTGCCACAGCGCCGGGACATGAATAGCAATTAAGTCCCGGAACACACAGTCCCTTACTCTCCCCATTAAATATTCTGCCGTCAGCAAATCCCTTCAGATTACAATTATAAAGGACAGCCGTGATCAACTGAATAAATCTTCTCTTTATGTCAAAATATCTCTTAGAGAACTTCTCCATCATCCTATACCGACGCACTCCAAGCAGACAATAACGGCTCTGCCAAGCACATCTTTAAATCCGCCCGCATTAATCCCTACCGCTATCATAGCCAAAGCCGCTATAACAACAATCATTCGTATGATCAACCTGTTTCTCATATATCCTTTATAACCGCACAAATTACTTAATATATTCGTTTAACTTGCTTCTGGTTTGCTCAAAGGAAGCTCCGTCCATGATCTGACCCACAATATGTCCCTCCTTATCAACAATCACCGAAGAAGGAACGTATTGAATCGACTTCATAAGATCATAGAGAGAATCGCTCGTCCTTATATTGACAAATTCGGCGCCGGCATCACCAAGTATATTGTTGGCGGATGACAGATTATTATCTATACCGTCATATACATCAACAACAATTGCGACCATATTGATATTATCCGGCAGATCATTATAGAACTTCGCATAGTCGCCCATTTCTTTAATGCAAGGCATGCAGTAAGTACCCCACATATGCACCACTGTCAGATCATAGTCCTTAAATATATCCTGCGTAACTGCCTTATTATCAAGAGTAAGCGACTTAAACTTAAGTGTCTTATCCGAAATCTCCGATGCCGGAATGTTCACAGTCACCGTATTTCCGCTATCCGCATTCGCCTGTGAATCTGCTTCAGACTCCCCTTCATTCGGCGCATTTTCTTCTGTTGCAGATTCTTCCTCAACTGCATCGGCGGTTGATACTTCTGCGGCTTGATCTACCTCTTCAGCCGATGCATCCTCACTTACAGCCTCTTCTTCCGCAACATACTCTGCCTCGCCCGAACCTTCCTCATAATCCGGAAGCAGCATCAATATGACAAACAGCACTCCAAGTATCGCTAATACCGCGATCGCAACATTTCTTATCTTTTTTAACATAATAATCTCCTCTTTTTTAGATTCTATCCTATTATACTTATTTTTATGCAAAATATAAGCGACTGACTCTATCTCTCTCCGGATTCACATATGCCCAGGGCGAACTGTCAGCCGCAATAATTCTTTGTAATATTCTATGCCCTCTTTAATACTTAAGCTTCTTGGTACAAGCAACAGCTAACGCGCCGGGGCCGATGTGGCAGGCTACACTTAATGACAAAGGATCCATATGAACCTTAAATCCCGGGAAGGCTGCTTCGACTTCTGCCTTGAAGTTCTCTGCCGCATCCTTATCATAAGTATAGGCCATCTGAAGATTGCATATAGAAGGATCGACACCACCGAAGCGATTCGCCATATCATTGCGAATGGCTTCGATCATAATATTCTTACCCTGCGATGTAGTTCTTGCCTTAGCAAAGGCATCAAGTTTCTCACCCTGTATCTGTAATACGGGCTTAAGACGAAGCAGAGTACCAAGCGCTGCGGCAGCAGGCGTGATACGGCCTCCTTTTTTAAGATAGAAAAGGGTATCAAGCATGATATATATGCTTGAATTGAATTTATCTTCTTCAAGCACTGACTTAATGGCTGCAGCGGAAGAACCGCCTGATGCAAGCCTCAGTGCATCGATGCATGACTGTCTCTGCGTAACGGATATACGCTGATTATTGACTACCTCTACCTTGCCGTCATAATCTTCGGCAAGCATAAGTGCAGTCTGACAAGAGCCTGACAGGCCCGAACTCATGGGGATATGAACGACCTGATCATAATCTTTAAGCAACTCATCCCATAACCTTGTCACCGCATCCGGTGAAGGCTGCGATGTCATGATATCTTCGCCGTTTTTAAGTTTCTCATAGAAGCCTTCCTGGGTAAGGTTGATCCCCTCGAAATAGTCATCTTCCCCTATGGTAAAAGGCATAGGGAGCACATAAATTCCCAATTCCTTAGCATCATCCTGCGTGATACCGCTATTACTGTCCGTTACAACGGCAATCTTACTCATATTTCGAATTCCTCTTTACATTCCTTTTATTAAGTGCAGACGCATAAGCGCATACAACGATATTTTACTTTTTATCGGTAAATTAGTCAACCATTCCGACGTCCTGTATACAATGTCATTTAAGTCGTAACTACACAGTCCGCATCAGGTTAAGTGCAATACTTCCCATGGAATAATCCTCTATGGAGTGAACAATCTCTTCAAGCCTTCCGTCATCCCTTCTGTCATACAGATCATCTGCAAATTCTCTTACCTTTTCAAGGATCAGATGATCATCATATATACTGGCGAATTTAAATCCGAACTCTCCGCTCTGTCTGATTCCGGTTATCTCTCCGGGACCGCGAAGTCGCAGATCTTCACTTGCGATATAGAAACCGTCATTACTCTTGCCTACTACATCGAGTCTTTCCTTGGATTCCTCACTCTTACCGGAATTAATGAATATACAATAACTCTGTGCATCACCTCGTCCGACTCGTCCCCTTATCTGATGCAGTGCTGCAAGGCCGAATCTGTCTGCATTCTCTATCATCATGACCGTAGCATTGGGCACGTCTATTCCCACCTCTATTACAGTCGTTGATACCAATACATCAATATTGCCGGCTGCGAATTCATCCATGAGTCTGCTCTTCTCATTAAGGCTCATCCTGCCGTGAAGATAATCCACTCTGATCTCCGGTGGAAGAACACTTCTAAGTGTCGTGGAATAGTCAATGACATTCTCAAGATCAAGGCCTTCTCCCGCATCTATCATCGGACAGATCACATAGGCCTGATGACCTGCCGCCACTTCTTTAGCTATGAACTTATATGCCGCAGGCCTGTAGTCCTTACCTACGACACTGTTAAGTATCTTCTTACGTCCTGCAGGAAGTTCATCTATAACGGATATCTTTATCCCCGCATACAGAGTCATGGCCAAAGATCTCGGTATGGGTGTTGCACTCATCACAAGTACATGAACTCCGCCTGCGCCCTTATCCGCAAGTGCTTCTCTCTGCTTTACTCCGAATCTGTGTTGTTCATCTGTGATTACAAGCGTCAGATCCTTATATGTAACCTTGTCTGTTATAAGCGCCTGGGTTCCGATTATTACATTGGCCTCGCCCGATTCAATCGCCTCAAGACATTCCTTACGCTTCTTGCCTGTAACCGCACCGATTAGCAGTCTTGGCTTAATACTTAACTTATACTTATCAACAAGCTTACACATATTCTCATAATGCTGCGTGGCTAATACCTCAGTCGGCGCCATCATACAACCCTGATGACCATTGGCTGCATTAAGCAATAATGCCAGGAATGCAACGATTGTCTTACCGCTTCCCACATCACCCTGGACCATGCGATTCATGCATACACCGCTGCACATATCATCTTCTATCTCTTTCCATGTACGCTTCTGAGCGCCGGTCAGTTCATAGGGAAGAGCCTCAAGTAACCTTCCCGTATCCGCCACCGGGATCATAAGTTTATCAAAAGAGCGCGTGATCGTCGTATCATCATGAGTATCTATGAAGAAAGTCAGGAATTCATGGAAAGCAACACGCCTTCTTGCCCTCTTATGGCTCTCCATATCCCCTGGAAAATGAAGGTCCAAAAGCGCATTATACATATCCGGCATATCATATTCGGACAGTTCTTCATCCGTCAAATATTCATCAGGAAGTATTACATTATCAAATGCGGTCTTGATAAGCTTCTTAATCTGATTATTGGATATGCCTTTGGTAAGTGAATACACAGGCTGCATCACTTTTAGCATCTGATCATAATCATCAGGCATAAATACCGCGGGTTGCGTAATTGTAAGACCTCTTGCATCCGAAAGAAATCCGTAGAATACCCTCTCACCATCCATAGCCTCTAAGGTCTTCTTCATATAGGGTGCATTAAAGTACATAATTGACAAGGTAACAGAATCATTAAGTTTCACCTTCGCAAATGTCATTACCCTGGACTTCTTAATAACATGCACCGAGCCTTTGACAATAACACCACGCACAGATATAAGCCCGCCCACATTGTCTATAGAGGGAAGCACAGGCTCTGACAGTTCCATGAAACCTCTCGGCAGATCATATACAAGATCTCCTACCGTTCGTATATTCAATTTCTCAAGCAGCTTAACGGTCTTCTCTCCGACTCCTTTAAGCTCTGTTACAGATGTACTAAGATTCATGGTTTTAAAAAAGGCCGATGCAACAGCATCGGCCGTAATCATTAATATGTCTATTCAACTGAGACGATGTAGTAATAGATCGGCTGTCCGCCGGGCTGAAGTTCCACATCAATGTCAGGATACTTCTCAGAGACAAGTTCTGTAAGTTCATTAGCCTTATCTTCCTCGATATCCTCACCGTAGTAGATACTAATAAGTTCGGCATCTTCATCAGTCATCTGCTCGATCATCGACATAATAACTTCGTCCATATCCTTGCCGTTAGCAAGAATACCGGCATCACCGATACCCATATAATCGCCCTGTTTGATGTTCTTATCATCTATTGTGGTATCACGAACGGCGTATGTTACTTCACCGGTCTTAACATTAGCGATCTCCTCGTTCATATGAGCCTCATTCTCTTCAACGCTCATATCGGGAACATAGTTGATTATAGCCGTGATTCCCTGAGGAATTGTCTTGGTAGGTATTACCACAAGTTTCTTATCTTCTACCAAGAATGTAGCCTGGTTAGCTGCCATAACAATGTTCTTATTATTGGGGAATATGAATATCGTATCAGCATTAACCTTGGCAGCTGCATTGACGAAATCCTCCGTACTGGGATTCATCGTCTGACCGCCTGATATGATCATATCAACGCCTAAGCTGTTAAATACTTCATCCAGACCTGCACCCACAGATACGGCTATAAAGCCCACATCCTTACGGGGACCTGAAGGCTTAGTCTCAGCCTTCTTACCCTGCTTGGCATCACCGCAAGCTTCAATCGTTACTTCCACATCTTCATCAAGACCTGTGCCGTCATTAACTCCGGCGGCAGCCTTCTCAGATGCCTTGAATAACTTCTCCTGATGCTCAAGACGCATATTATCGATCTTCATGTTAGACAGTGCGCCGTATTTAAGAGCACGCTGTATTGCCATACCGGGGTCGTTGGTATGAACATGAACCTTAACTATCTCATCATCAGCCACTAGAACTATCGAATCACCGATTGATTCAAGGAAAGCCTTGAAATCCATCTCATGCTTAACATTAAATGTCTTATTGAGCATAATGATGAACTCGGTACAATAACCGAACTTGATGTCCTCATCGCTCATGACATCATCGACTTCCAAGTTAGGCTTAGAAGAACCCGGTGTGGCTGCTCCTGTATTGATTGAATAATCAATCTCCTTACCCATGAATGCATCATAAGCACCGCGGATTACTTCCATAAGACCCTGTCCGCCGGAATCCACAACACCTGCCTGCTTAAGCACAGGCAACAGATCAGGTGTATGAGCAAGAACTATATCGCCCTCTTTGATAAGTTCCTCGATAAATGTCTGCATATTGTCGCAGCCGTTATCAAGCAACTCATGTGACTTATCACAAATACCCTTAGCAACAGTTAAGATCGTTCCTTCCTTAGGCTTCATAACAGCCTTGTAAGCACTTTCAACCGCCTTATCACAAGCATCAACAACAAGAGGGATGTCCAAAACATCATTCTCCTTCATCACTTTCGTGAAGCCTCTTAATAACTGTGATAATATAACCCCCGAATTACCTCTTGCTCCGCGAAGCGATCCGCTTGATATAGCCTTGGCCATAACAGCCATCTCCGCATTCTCAGGAAGAGCGGATACCTCTTTGGCAGCTGACATGATAGTCATTGTCATGTTGGTTCCGGTATCTCCGTCGGGTACGGGGAATACGTTTAATTCATTTATCCATTCCTTCTTAGCTTCAAGATTCTTCGCGCCTGCAAGGAACATCTTACGAAGAATCACTGCATCTATTGTATTAGGCACTGTTTGGTCCTCCTAGTCAATCACACGGACGCCTTCGACGAAGATATTAATCTTCTCGACCGGAATACCTGTGAATTCTTCGATTTTATATTTAACACTGTCTATTAAGTTGTTCGTAACAGCCAGTATACTTACGCCGTACGCAACAATTACGTGGAAATCAAGCGTTAACTTATTGTCTTCCATCGTAACCTGTATGCCTCTTCCGGCATTCTCAAGTTTAAGCAGTTTAACTATGCCGTCCTTCATATTGATTCCGGCCATACCGACGACACCGACACATTCATTGGCCACGCTGCCGGCATATTGGGCTATTACTTCGTGGTCGATGGATATATTGCCTAAATGTGTATTCACGGATGAAGTCTTCATGCGCAGTATCTCCTTTCAATTAACGCTGATTCAGATTATAAACGGTTTACGCGTAAAAGAAAAGAAAGGAATGCCGCATTTTTGTGTTGCAAACGGCTAATCCATCTGCTAAAATAGCAACGTTGTTATTTTTAGAACAGCTAGGAGGTGTAACAATGGCGAAGTGTGATATCTGCGGTAAGGGCGCTCACTTTGGAAACAATGTCAGCCATTCACATATAAGGACCAACAGGATCTGGCACTCAAATGTAAAGAGTGTTTCCGTTAAGGTCGGCGGCGGTACAAAGAGAATGCATGTCTGCACGAAATGCCTGCGTTCAGGTAAAGTTGAACACGCGTGATCTGCCGTTCGTTTAAAAACTGATCATAATAAAAACCGCAGCCTGTGATCGATCCGGGCTGCGTTTTTATTTGCTCTTCTGTCTCTCTCTCCTGTTCCTCAGGTCATTCGGCGTCTCCCTCGGACTTTTCAGGGAAAGCCAGTTCAACTGCATCTTCATCATTCATCATGCCGCCCTTCTTTCTGAGGGCAAATCTGTCAATGACGTCCGGGATCATTTCCAGCAGTTTATTGACGGTATCCTGGTCTTTGATACTGACGACTTTGGTCACTTTATCACGGATCACCAGTACTGCTGTCGGAGAGATCTTCGCGCTGAAGCCGCCCATACCGCTGTCCTTATCGGAGGCGTTGTTGGAGCCTGCCGCACAGCCTATCGTTACGTCGGATAAAGGAATAATGATCGTGTCATCGACCTGGATAGGCTCTCCGACCACTGTTTTGGTGGATAGGACTGCCTGCGCGTTGTCCATCATGGATTCTATCAGTGACTGAAAACGGTTTTCCTTATGATCGTTCATCTTATCCCTGCGCGGCGTCTTCGGCCGCGGCCTCCTTTGCTTTTACGGCATGTTTATCCTGCTTCTTCAAAGCTCTCCTGACAGCCCTGATGTCCTTGTCCAGGACAGCCCATAACAGTATCTGTACCACTCTGAAAAGGAAA
>JAEEGL013816241.1_pt1 | contig 12892 bp, 11 predicted proteins | sample 9134231 | NCBI WGS metagenome assembly JAEEGL01 (sample SAMN16246548, study PRJNA631951) | gut metagenome | biome: gut microbiome; feature: rumen; material: fiber-attached | host: Bos | place: Iran: Karaj | collected 2018-10
ACCTTGAAGTCCATGTCTCCGAAGAAATCCTCAAGGCCCTGAATATCGGTGAGCAGTACGAAATCGTCATCCGTGTCACCGGTAACCAGGCCGCAGGAGATGCCGGCGACCGGCTTTTTGATCGGAACGCCCGCTGCCATGAGCGCCATGCAGGACGCGCATGTGGAAGCCATCGATGTCGAACCGTTGGACTCGAATGTTTCCGATACGGCACGGATCGCGTACGGGAATTCATCTACGGAAGGAAGCACGGGAATAAGCGCTTTTTCAGCCAGTGCGCCGTGGCCGATCTCACGTCTGCCCGGACCTCTGGACACTTTTGTTTCTCCTACGGAATATGCAGGGAAATTGTACTGGTGCATATAACGCTTTTCTGTGACGTAGGGATCCAGTCCCTCCACCCTCTGGGCTTCGGAAAGAGGAGCAAGGGTAACGATATCGCAGATCTGTGTCTGGCCGCGGGTAAACATCGCGGATCCGTGTACCCTGGGTATGATATCGACTTCGGCAGAAAGAGGCCTTATCTCGTCGATAGCCCTGCCGTCAGGTCTCTTGTGATCCTTCAGGATCATCTTCCGGACCGTCTTCTTCTCATACTGATAAACGGCTTCGTTCAGAATAGCCAGCCACTCTTCGTTATCCGCAAAGGCTTCGGCCAGCTTTTCCGTAACTGCCGCAACATTGTCTTCCCTTGTCTGCTTGTCATCGGTAAATACGGCAGCTTCCATTTCTTCCGGCGGAACGATCTTCTTGATCTCATCAAAGAGTTCTTCGGGAATAGCGCAGCTTACATAAGGTCTCTTTTCCTTGCCGGCTTCAGAAGCGATCTTGTTGATAAAAGCGATCAGCTCCTTGTTGATGGCATCCGCTTCATAGATGTAACGGATCATATCCTGCTCAGGGACCTCATTGGCTCCCGCTTCGATCATGATGACTTTTTCAGCCGTAGAAGCAACGGTCAGCTGCAGATCACCGTTATCCCAGTCTTCCTGGCCGGGATTTATGATCATCTGTCCGTTCACCAGACCGATCTGTGTAGTTGCGCAGGGGCCGTCAAAAGGGATATCCGAAATGGATGTCGCTACGGATGCGCCGATCATGGCAACAAGTTCAGGGCGGCATTCAGGATCAACGCTCATGACTACGCATTCGAGCGTAACATCATTGCGCATGTCTTTGGGGAACAGGGGCCTCATGGGCCTGTCGATGACCCTGCTGGTCAGGACAGCATTTTCCGAAGGCTTGCCTTCGCGTTTTACAAATCCGCCGGGCATCTTGCCTACGGCATAATACTTTTCGGTATACTCAACACTTAACGGGAAAAAGTCGATCCCGTCCCTGGGCTGGGCAGATTCGGTAGCCGTACAAAGTACGGTCGTATCCCCGTAATGCATCAGCACGCAGCCGCCTGCCTGCTTGCCTACACGGTCAACATCGATACTGAGTATCCTGCCTCCTAATTCCAGCTGATAATTCTTGTACATTCTTCTTCTCCTTCCACTTCTTTACGTCTCTGTCTTCTGCAAAAGCGCAGGCTTTTGCTGCTCTTAAGGCCTGTTGAAAGCAATGTGCGGCCATGACACACAAAGGAGGACGGCATGCCGTCGGCACAGCCGTCCTCCCCGGAATGATCATGAATTACTTTCTGATACCAAGCTTTTCAATAAGAGCACGATATTTCTCAATATCCGTACGCTTTAAATAGTCAAGCAGGCCTCTTCTCTGACCGACCATCTTGAGCAGGCCTCTGCCTGAATGATGATCTTTCGGATTCTTCTTGACATGCTCGGTAAGCTCTTTGATACGCTGTGTAAGTACGGCGATCTGAACCTCGGGTGAACCTGTGTCGCCGGGCTGGCGTCCATAGGTGTTGATGATCTCTGTCTTTAATTCCTTGGATATCATGTTCTCTCCTTTTCCCGCTGTTGCGGGTCCTTACTGTACGCCGGATACAAAGCTGCGGCCGGAGAAGCCCTCAGCCGTGTATCGGTAATAATAGCTGCATGTACCGCGCATTAAGCGCAGACACTTGTGTATTCTATCATCAGGGTCACGAGTTGTAAAGTATTAAAACCAATGTATCAATACTGTTTTGAAATATACCCGTCTCCGTCGATATTTACGCCGCTGCTGATCTCTCTGAGTTCCTGAATGAACCTCTCCTTTTCTGCGCCTTCCAGAAACCGGACACGTGAATTCACCTGCTGCATTGGGATCATCCTCAGCGAGACCATACTCTGTGTATCCGGGTCGAGCGTTACTTCAAGAAGGGAAACGTCCAGCGTATAGGAAGTGAACAGGAAATTGCCGATACTGTAAGCGACCGGAGTGCTGCCGTAGTATTCCACACCCTGGATCCTGTGCGGATGGGCCCCGACCACAAGATCAGCGCCAGCCTGGGCGAGTCCGGCGGCCTGATCCCTCTGAAGCTGGTCTGCCATGCTCTCCTTTTCCGTTCCCCAGTGGATAAAGACGATAACGAAATCAGCGTTTTGCTTCGCTTCCCGGACCCTGCTGTACATCAGGGATGGATCCAGGCATTTGAAAACACCTCCCCTGTTCTCATCAGCTGCCCTTGTCTCCGAATTCGGGTATCTTTCGATCTGGGTGCAGTTCAGGAGGGCCACTGTCATTCTTCCGACGGTGTAATAAACGATCCTGGAGGCCTCTTCTATATTCCTGCCCGCGCCGAAATAAGGTATCCCTGCATTGTCCAGGGCATCCAGTGTGTCTAAAAATCCCTGTTCCCCATAGTCAAATATATGGTTGTTGGCCAGTGCCGCCAGATCGACACCTGCATCTGCCAGCCAGGCCGCCGTATAGGGAGGCGCATGAAAAGTATAAGTTTTCCCCTCCAGCGGAGCTCCGTTCTGCGTGTAGGGAAACTCGTTATTGATCACCATCATGTCCGCAGACCTCATGGTATCCAGGGTCTGTTCATCCAGACAGGCTGCAAATCCGCCGTTTGCCGCCATGGTCTGGCCTACAGCATAGTAGGGGTCGAACAGTATATCACCGGCAAAAGCGATCGTAAACGGCTCTGCATGCAGCCGCGCTTCTTCCTCTTCCGCTTCCTTCCGCGCTCTCTCCTGTTCCTCTGCGATCCTTCTTTCTTCTTCCAGGGCGACCAGGAGCCTGACATCTGCAGAACCCGATTTGTCCAGGCTGTAGACGATCTTTTTCCTGTTCAGCACCAGGTTCTTAAGGTCTTCAGCCAGATCTGCGTCCGGCTGTGTGATACCGAGTCCGGCGGTATCATTATGGGTCCTGATCATTTCAGGCACCAGGAACCATACAGCAGCAAAAGCTCCTGCGGCAAGAATGAGCAGCAATATCAGGCGGGCCGGTGAAAAACGTCTTTTATCCATAGCAATCTCAATTATACACTAAAAAAGGCTGTTCTGTTTTCACAGAACAGCCTTTCGCATTACCAATAACAGTGAATTATGAATAGCGGTTTGTCGAGATCTTGACGCCGGGACCCATAGTCGTAGCGATCGAGATGCTCTTAAGGAACTGGCCCTTCAGTGTGGAAGGCCTTGCCTTCTGGACTGCATCCATCAGGGCATTGTAGTTCTCGATAAGCTTTTCATCTTCAAAGGAAGCCTTGCCGATCGGTACATGGATGATATTTGACTTATCCAGCCTGTATTCGATCTTACCGGCTTTGATATCCTGGACAGCCTTGGTGATATCCATGGTAACTGTTCCGGCCTTGGGGTTGGGCATCAGGCCTTTGGGACCAAGGACTTTACCGAGACGGCCGACAACACCCATCATATCGGGTGTGGCAACGACTACATCGAAATCCAGCCAGCCTTCGTTCTGGATCCTGGGGATAAGTTCCTCACCGCCGAAGTGTTCAGCGCCGGAAGCTTCCGCTTCGTCAAGCTTTGCACCCTTGGCAAAAACAAGGACCCTGACCTGTTTGCCGGTACCTGCAGGAAGGACAACGGCGCCACGGATCTGCTGATCGGCATGACGGCTGTCGCACCCGGTCTTGATATTCAGTTCGATCGTCTCATCGAATTTGGCTGTGGTAGTCTTCTTTACCAGAGCAATAGCTTCATCAGGCTCATATGTCCTGGTGCGGTCGACAAGCTTGGCCGCTTCGTTATATTTCTTTCCGTGCTTCATCTTTTTATTACCTCCGCCTGACGTTACTCTTCGACCTTGATACCCATGCTTCTCGCAGTACCTGCTATCATGCTCATGGCTGCTTCGATGGAAGCTGCATTCAGATCGGGCATCTTAAGCTCTGCGATCTCACGGATCTTGTCTTTGGAAACGGTTGCCACCTTCTCTTTGTTAGGTGTTCCTGACGCCTTCTGAAGATTGCATGCCTTCTTTAAAAGGACGGGCGCCGGGGGAGTCTTTGTAATAAAGCTGAAGCTTCTGTCAGTATATACTGTGATAACGACAGGAATGATCAGGTCTCCCTGATTTGCTGTCCTGGCATTGAACTGCTTGGTGAATTCAACAATGTTGACACCATGCTGGCCAAGTGCAGGACCTACCGGGGGCGCGGGTGTCGCCTTGCCGGCTTCGATCTGTAACTTGATATAACCTTCTACTTTCTTAGCCATTTTTCCTCCTTTGTGGTAGTCGCAGTGGCTGCTGCTCCCACATCATATAAATGTATATGCCGCAGTCTGATAAGATCAGCTGCTTCTGCGAACCTCCGCAAAACTGATCTCGACCGGGGTCTCCCTTCCGAACAGTTCCACAGTGATCGTCGCAACCTGTTTATTATAATCGATCTTCTGTACTTTGCCAAGAGTATCTTTCCAGACACCGGCTATGACAGCTACATTATCACCGACACCGAAATCGACAGTGACATTGGAAACACTGATACCGAGCGGTTTCATTTCGGCTTCGGACAGCGGGACCGGTTTGCTTCCCGGACCGACAAATCCTGTTACGCCTCTGGTATTTCTGACGACATACCATGTGTCGTCGTTCATCAGCATGTTGACCAGCACATAACCGGGGAACAGCTTTTTGGGAACTGCCTTCCTGGCACCGTTCTTGATCTCAATCACGTCCTGCATGGGTACGCGTACTTCAAAGATCTGGTTCTCCAGATGACGGTTCTCGATGGTCTTTTCAATATTGACCTTGACCTTGTTCTCATATCCGGAATATGTATGCGCCACATACCAGCGTGCTTCATCCGAAATGGCGCTTTCATCAAGCTGCTCTTCTTCTCCCGCGCCGTCCTGCGCTTCAAGAGAAGCCGCTACCATAGCCTGATCGACAGCATCCCTTGCCGCATCGTCTGCATTCTCATCTTTCAGTGATGCAAGCATTTCGTCAGCCCTGCCGGATTCTTCCATGGCTTTTTCAATATCCGCTGCCTTTTTTGAAAAATCCGGTCTGCGGATCTGTCTTACTTCTGGAAGTACACCTGCTTTCACCATGGCAGCGCCCGTTCCGGACGTCTTCTTTCTTTCAGCCATTTAATTTCCTCATATGTGAATCAGAGGTCACAGTCCCATCAGGAAGTTAAGGATCGCGCCTGACAGATAATCAACAAGTGCGATAACAAGGCCTGTGATGATCGCCACGACAAGAACAGCGACAAGCTGTTTCAAAAGTGTATAGCGGTCAGGCCAGATGATCTTACGGAACTCAGCCTTTACTCCCTTGAAAAAATGGGATAATCTGGACGCTTTTTCCTTCTTTACCGTTTCTGCCATTGTTTCTCTCCAATAAAACAGTCAGGACCCAGCTACGCGGAAATTACTTGGTCTCCTTATGAACTGTGTGTCTCCTGCAGAATCTGCAGTATTTTCTGATCTCCATACGATCGGGATGAGTCTTCTTATCCTTGGTCGTATCATAATTGCGGTTCTTGCATTCTGTACAGGCAAGCGTGATCCTTGTGCGCATATTTCTCACCTCCGTGGCACTCATAACGACAGGTCTCCCTAAATTAGAGCACAAAAAAAAGACCTGTCACAATCTTCGAACTATACACTAACACATAAACCGGCTGTATGCAAGAGCGGTTTTCGGTTTAAAGCCCCAAAATACTCAGATAATAGGCGTACAGGTCCTTATATGTATTTGTATCATAATGAAGACCGTCTGTTGCCGTATACCCGTTATTCATCATATAGCTGTATGTATCGATCCAGACAACATCATCAGACAGAAGTGATCTCAGTGTCTCGTTGAATTCCATGATCATTGTATTGCTGACTGTCGGATATCCGTCGTTAACGGGATTGACCGACGCATAGAAAACGGAGGCTCCTCGAAGCTTCCATTCCGCCGCTTTGCGGTTGACGAGCTGTGCGTATCTCTTTACGTTAGCGAGATCATTAACGCCCATATTGATGATGACCGCCGTATTGTACGGCCCGAGTTTCCCTTCCGTCCTGTATACCGCAGTTCCGGCAAACCAGTCGTAACCCATTCCGGACTCGCCGATAAAAGAAAAGACGCTGCTGTCATATTTAACCGCCATTTCCATCTGGACCGTTCTTGAGTCGCCGACAAAAACGACTCTGTCAGGCCTTACGGCCGGTGTGTCCTCTTCAAAGGCGGCCTCCTCCGGACTGTCCGTGCCGGCCTGTTCCTCCACCGTTTTGCTGTTTTCACTTTCATTCACTGCCGGTACCTGCGGATCTTCAGAAGAACCGCTGCCGCCAGCCGGGTCAGCAGACGTATCCCGCACATATGACTCTGCTTCCATGATCGCCTCCTGTACGATACCGGCCTGTTCCGGGGCCGTACTTTCTTTATACAGCAGTGCAAAGACTGTGACGGCGGCTACGGCAGCGCAAAGCAGGATGCATATCAGTATAACGACTGCCGCAGATATCCCTTTGCCTGCGTCTGAACTTGCTTTTGTATTCTTCACAGTGTTTTTCGCAATCCTTTCGGATAATGGTTTTTAATGATCCCGCTGCCCCGGTCCAGTTTTCCGAATCCGGCCGGGCTCCCGTCAAAAGTGATCATGATCCAGTCAGGATCTGCATCCTTATCGCCAAAGCCGACAGTTATACAGCCATCCCCGGCACGCAGTGATTCACCCCGCAAAAATGCCTGCACCGATGCCGTGTCCGGCCCAAGTTCCATACAATACCGGTACTCCTCTGTCTTCATGGCCATGTACAGCGCATGCCCCGGTTCAAACCTTCCCTTTCTGACCATACCGAGGCACAGACCGGGCTTTACCGTCTTCAGCCCGTCCGGACAGATCCCCGCGGGACAGGCATACAGCATTTCACCGAACAGGTAAAAGTCTGTCTTCCCCTGCGGGATGAGTCTGCTGACAGCCAAAGCGGTAAGATGCGTACCTGCAAAGCTTTCCCACAGGTTCACAGCTGCTGAAAGTGTATAATCCGCGTTCTTCCTTTTTCCTTCTTTTTTCCCTGCCTTCTGTTCTGTATCATATTCATTACGCGAAAATGCTTTCCCGTCCTTTTCCAGTACAGCGGCAAAATGTCCCTCTCCCTGTACCCTGTGGGGAAACAGCCTTATACACATCCCGGCAGCATGTTTTTCATTCGTATCTGCATTATGTGCAGCATGTCCGCCATCTTCTTCAATTACAGTATACTTCAGGTGATCCGCACTTCCCCGCACAAATCCCGACTCTTCGGGATCGTGGCCGCAAGCATTCCTGACCAGTTCCATCGCATCCAGTATATGCAGATCGGGATAGTCCCGCAGGAGCCTTATGACCTGGTACTCATCTTCGTCAGGTGCAAAAGTACAGGTAGAATAGACCAGGCGCCCGCCCGGTGAAAGCATCTGTACAGCCAGATCCAGGATCTCCTGCTGCCTTTTAGCACATTCCCTGACCAGTTCCGAAGACCATTGCCTCAAAGCTTCATCTTCCTTACGGAACATGCCTTCTCCGGAGCACGGGGCGTCGACCAGTATCCTGTCAAAGAATGAAGGGAAGCGCTCTGCCAGTTTCCGGGGTGTTTCGTTCAGTACGACAGTATCGCCCATCCCCATTCTCTCGCAGTTCTGGGCCAGGACTTTGACCCTCTGGGGATGTATCTCATTGGCGACCATCAGTGAATCCGGTGTTTTCGAAAGCCACACAGCCAGGCTCTTTCCGCCGGGAGCAGCACACAGATCCAATATCCTGTCACCCGGTTCCGGCATCAGCAGCTGTCCCACCGACATCGCTGAAGGTTCCTGTATATAATACAGTCCGGTCTCATGCATCGGATGTTTTCCGGGATGATCCTCATCGCTGTAGAAAAACCCGTTTCTGCACCATGGTACAGGTGTCAGCGAAAAGGGAGCTCTTTGCAAGAACTCCCCCTTATCCATCCTGAACAGATTTACGCTCAGCGCCTTCTGCCTGTCAGACATAAGGCTTTCTTCAAAAGATGCAAACTCTGTTTCTCCGAGCATATCCTTCATCCGTGTAAGGAACAGTCCGGGAACAGCTGCGGATCCTTCGTTCAGCGTTCGTGTCCTCCCTGCCTGTTGGCTGCTTCGATATCATTGGCCAGAATATGCTTTACCAGCTCCATCCTGAAACCGGCGTCAATAAAATCACAGTGCTTGCAGAAAGGATAATTCTGGCGTCCTGATGCGATCATTTCCCTGACTTTCTGTATCTTTTCCCCGCTCCAGGCTTCCTTTAAGGGTACGGTATTCAGGTCTCCGAAATCAGTCACTTCAAAATTGTCGCAGCAGCAGAGTCCCATTTTTCCGTTCGGCATGATCCACATGTCCGTAAACGGAAGGAGGCAAGTCTCTTTAATGACCTTCTCGGTCGCCTGCTTGTTCGGGGCAGAACCGGCGCGGTTTGTGAGGACTTCTTTCAGATATCTCATCTGAATAATGATCTCCAGGTCCCTGAACTCATCTTCGTGCGCCCTGACATAATCATAGAGGACCTGGATATTCGGGTGCAGTTTCATCTCCAGAGAGTAATTATTGATGATAAGCTGGTTGATATATGGCTGGATCGCTTTCAGTCTGTCAAGATTGAGCAGCAGCCCGTTCGTAGACATGAATATGTAACTGTCCGGCAGTTTCTCACGTGCGTATTTATGCAGTTCAACGATCCTGGTATCTAGCCAGGGTTCATTATTGCCGTAAAGAGTCAGGTGTCCTTTATAACCCCAGTCGGCCAGCTGGTCGATCACGGAACGGTACAGCTCGTCTGTCATCTTCATCAACGGCCGTTTTTCCGCATGCACATTTGCCGTACAGAACTCACAGGTCGAATTGCACCTGTTGATCGTTTCGATGTTGACAACGTTGGGCATCGGAACCTCTTCGGATCCCATAAAATACTTTACGTATGCTTCCTGCTGCCTGTGCCTGGTCACAAACTGGAGCTTAAGATATGCACCGCTGGCGATCCAGGGGATATATTTGCGGGCATTCCATCCCAGCTTGCCCATAAAGTTGCTGATCCTGATAGACATTGTTTATTCTCCGCTCCCTTTCCTGTTTTCTTCTACGTATTCTTCCACATTTTTGATTACGACATCAAAGATCGTCGAGCCTTCCTTTAAGACCACATTATGAAATTCGACGGGATCGAACGCGTCCTGCAGCTCGCTTTCCGCATATGAGCGGAGGCTGAGCAGCATGCTCGTTCCGTAAAAGTACGGCATATAATAGATCCTGTTGTCCGCCAGCAGCGTAAACATGTCCTCCAGCCATTCCTCTTCAAACAGTTCACCGTAATCTTCCGTAAGCTGCCCGATGTCATATCCTCCATAATTCAGGTCCATTTCCATGACCGTGACATAGATCTGGATAAAGTTCATATATGCATTGAAGAATCTGACGATCTGCTGGTTGGGGACTTTCAGGTTCTGCATTGCTATGATCGAGGCATACGTTGCCCAGCCTTCACTGAAGGCCTTGTTCGAATAAATAAACTGCTCCGCATAGGGCAGGTTTTCATGATTATACTGTGCCTGGTACATATGTCCGGGCACACCTTCATGAGAGATCGTCTGGAACATGGAAAGCGTTCCGGCTTCCGTGCCGATCTCACGCTCATTGTATCTGATCTGATACGGATGATCGTTATCAATGGGCGGAACAACAAAGTAGGCGGAAAAGTCACCTGCCCTTTCATCATCGATTCCGGACAGGTCAAACTCCATTGCACCTACATGGGGGAATTCCTCTTCATAGTTGCCCATATCAAAACGGATAATATCCGCGATATCTTCAAAATCCGTTTTCAGGCCGTCCAGATCGATCTCTGCCAGTTTACTGTTCCTGGCCAGCATCTGCTGCATTTCGAGATAGGCTTCCATAGCCTGGTCAAGAAGTATCTCCCTTACTTCATCGACAGTATTTGAAGACCCGTTTGCCTGCTGCATCAGAAGTTCATAGTATTCCTGCCCGTTCGGAAGTGCTCCGATCGCGGTAAGGGGCAGTATCTTTCCCTCATCATTCAGTTCCTTCAGGAAAGCCTTCATCTTTTCATAGGAAGGATAAAAACAGGCATCCATGGCTTCAGAAAGCTCATCAACATAAGCCTCCATCTTATCTTCTGCAAGGCCGAGCATTTCCACGCTGTCCCTGTATGAGCGTAAGATGGCACTGTCCTGTCTGCTGTCAAGGACTTCATCAATATCTTCGATGACCAGATCGTACTTCAGGGTCAGAAGGCCTGCATCTGCCTGTTTTGTGGAATACTCAAGGACTTCATCCACATATCTGGGGACATCCCTGATCAGCAGTATCATGTCCTTTGCATCCTGCTCATTGTAGATAAAGTACTCCGAAAAATAGGAAATAAGGATCTGATGGATACCGCTGTTTGAACTCCAGACCGTATCCAGATAATCAAACTTATCATCCAGCATTTTTTCAGTGATCGCGGCATCGAACAGCAGCTGGTCATATATACCCTGTTCAGCGGGATTCAGTTTTTCATAATCAAAGCCGGATAGATCGCTGCGGAGGTCTTCGATTTTGGCAAGCGTCTCCTCCTTATCATCCTCGACATGGCCCATTGAGACTTCTACAGTGCTTCTGTCAATACCGGCTGCTTCGGGATCCATATAGGCCCAGTGCATTGTCGTATAATCGCTGGCCAGCATATCCCTGACATAATCATCCAGGAACTCGCTGAACCTGGTCTCATCATCCGGTTCCGAGCTGTCTGATAAAGAAGCTTCTTCTGTTTCGGCAGTCTCAGGTATCTGTTCCGGCTCTGTTTCTGCAGCCGGGCCGGCCGAGGCCTGTGCCATTTCTTCCTGCTTTGCTTCCTTCATCGCGATTCCGTAATTTTTGGCCGCTTCAGCAAACGCAGCAGGATCACAGGCTGTGAAAAGGCAGGATAATACAAGTATCCAGGCTATCAATACAGTCTTACGTTTAATCATGGTCTTCCCCTAAAATATGTTGCAGTATACAGTCATGTTAAGTATACACTGCTTAGGATAAAAGAGCCAGAATGTCTCTTTTTGATGCTTTCACACTGCCCTGGACCATTTTAGCGCTTCCACCGCCTCTTGCTCCGAATGCATCCTTCAATCTTTGGCAGCATTCCCTCGCATCGATTCCGATGTTTTCTCCTGAATCATCTTTCCCGACGCCTGCACCGATTATAAAGTCATACCCGTCCCTGTCATTTCCGCAGAAAACTCCGTTCATTCCTTTATGCGAAAGGCAGAGCAGGTTGACCAGCTCTCTCCGGTACTGTACGTCTGCGATATCCTCGAAGACAAGTACATTGTCTCCGGCAGCTGCATATCTATCGTTAACGGCAGCTATATACCGGCGAGAGAGAGTCCCTAGTTTTTCTTTCAGTTCCGCATTCTCCTGCAGGATCCTGGAAACACCGGAAGCCGTATCCCCGGGCTGTTTTGACGTCAGCCTGACGACCTCCCCCATATCATCCTGGCGTCTTCCTATTTCGGCGAGGGCTCTTTTCCCGCACAGGATCGTAAGCCTCATCTCATCCCCCATTCTTTCCGCATCCAGGATCTTGATAATGCCGATCTCACCCGTTCTTCTCACATGCGGTGCACAGCAGGCGCACACATCAATGCCTTCGATCGTAACGATACGTACCGGACCGTCGATCTCGGATTTGCTTCTGTAATACATGCTGTCCAATTCTTCAGGTTCAGGATAAACAGCCGATATCTTCAGGTTCTTCCATACTGCTTCATTTGCTTTAAGCTCCAGGGCCTTCAACTGGTCAGGTTCAAGTATTCCGCCAAACTGGAGATAAACGGTACTGTCACTTAGATGAAAGCCCGTATTCCTGTACCCGTGTTCAGAAGCGATCAGTCCGGACAGGATATGTTCGCCGGAGTGGTTCTGCATATTGGAGAATCTGTGTTCAAAATCGATCGATCCGGAGACCTTTCGCCCCTCCCTGAAAAACTCTTTGGATCCCGGCCGGTCATCCAGCCTGATCTTATGAGTAATAATACCGCCGCTGATCCGGACATCTACGACCTCAAACCCTTCGATCTCTCCCATATCACAGCTTTGCCCGCCTTCCTCAGGGAAGAACAGAGTCCGGTCAAGGACAACAGAAGCGTATTGATGGCCTTTATCATAAGAGACATCCTGAACGACTGCTTCGAAAGCAGTTTCATAAGCATCAAGATCGTAAAGCTTAACAGTTTCCGCTATAGTATTATCCATCTCTATTTCTCCACATCTGTTAAATAACAAAAATCGGACTTTCGAAAAAGTCCGATTTCTTGTCACTGCCGGCAGTCGGGATCGAACCGACACTCCTTTAAGGGGAACGGGATTTTAAGTCCCGCGCGTCTGCCAGTTCCGCCATGCCGGCGCGCATAAACTAAATCCAAATCTGGCCTATATACATTCAGATGGATCCTCGGGGACTCGAACCCAGGACCGACCGGTTATGAGCCGGTTGCTCTAACCAACTGAGCTAAGGATCCTTACCTATAAA
>JAEEGL013832683.1_pt1 | contig 12892 bp, 12 predicted proteins | sample 9134231 | NCBI WGS metagenome assembly JAEEGL01 (sample SAMN16246548, study PRJNA631951) | gut metagenome | biome: gut microbiome; feature: rumen; material: fiber-attached | host: Bos | place: Iran: Karaj | collected 2018-10
GATGCGACCGTTCGGGGTCGGTGTTCTTGGCGTGGAACTTGCGGCTGTTGTGTCTGGTCGAGCCTTTGCCGACCATGATGCTGATGCTTCGTTCTATAGCACCACGTCCTTTCTTCATTCTTTTACAATCTACAAACCTTACAAAAGGTTCTGTTACTCTTGTCAAGAGTAACGCAAAAGCACTTTTGACAGCCTACGGCCATCAAAAGGTGCTATTGCGCTCCCCGAGGGGTGCGGATCGCCGGTGGCGATCTCTGCCGACTTCAGTCGGCAGAAGCACCGACCGAACCGGCAGGTGAGACCCGGGGCGCTGCCCCGCTGTCTGTGACAGCTCCCTGGCAGGGCTGCCCTTTGAAAAGCGTACCCCGCACCCCGCGGAAACGTCTGCAGCCATGTTGGCTCAGCTTTTTGTGACGATGGTGACGATCATTTTGCACACCTGTTTTTCGTCGTCACCGTCGTCACGGATCGTCACCGACCCGCTGTAATTCGATCCGGCGACCATCGTGATTGCGGCTGGTGCGGACGCTGATCTTGAAGTCATGCAACAATGTCGAAGCATTGACATTGAGCTTCATGCTGAGCGTGTTCGGTTTCAAATCCGTACCGAGAAAAGTTGCCAGTTCGGTCGCCGTGCCGCTCCAATTTCCGCCAATTTCGTTCAGTTTTTCAGTGAGCAAAACCAGCAACGGATCGGGCGGCATTTTCCAAAGTTCGGTTTCAAAGCTGACGAGATTCCAACGCAGTGTTTCGGGATCGCGTTCCAATAGAATCTTCGTATCCGGCTGATCCCGACCGGAGATTTCCAGCGTCGCAAGGTTGCTTGTCCGACAGTCTTTGGTCAGCAGCCAGACGCCGTCCGACGCGCCAAGCAACCCGGTCGTGCCGTTGATCTTTCCGAACGGGTCGCTGCTGTTTTGTTTGCGCGTATGATGGATGAACAACAGGCAAAGCGCATGCTTTTCAGCAAAAGCTTTCAGTCTGGAAATGACTTCATAATCTTTTGCGTAGCTGTACGCATCAGCACTGCCGCGAATTTTTTGCAGCGTATCGACAATGATCAGTCGCGTGGTTTCATGCGCAGACACGAACGTCTCCAGTTGCCTTTCCAGACCGTCGCCAAGCAGATTTGCATGAAAAGCGAAGTGCAGATCGGCGCTTTCTTCCGTACCGAACATCTGATACATCCGCTGCTGAATGCGCGAATACTGATCTTCCAGCGCGAGGTAAAGAACGGTGCTCTTTGCGACGGCCTTATCCCAAAACGGTACTCCGCTTGCAACGCAAAACGCGAGCTGCGATGCAAGAAAACTCTTGCCGATTTTAGCGTCGCCGACCAAAAGATACACGCCGGGGAAGAGCAGATCTAAGATAATCGACCGACCGGAGAGAAAGGCGTTTTCATACAATTCGGATAACGATTTCGTTTCCAGCGCAGCGGCGTCCGGTGGGTGCAGCGGAGCAAGGTTGCCTGTTGATATGGACGATAGTTTGGTTATGTTTTGGTTCATGAGTTCACCTCCTTCATTTTGGCTTTTGACAGATTACCGCGTCGCTACGGCGGCGCTTTATCTTTTTGATGCTTCAGGTTGCCGGTGTGCTGTTTGCCGGCTTCGGACATCGCCGCGCGGCTTCGGTCACTCGGTGTGCGGACGGTGCGGAAAGTCAAGTGTCCGCGTTTGACTGCCGCCCAGAGAAAGCCGGTCTCGACATCGTCTTCGTTGATCCAGACGGTCTCCGGCTCATCCGCTTTCAGCTTGCGGATGGCGGCGTTCAGGTGCTTGTCCCAGCTGCGGATTTGGATTTCGTCCTCGCCGTGGACGTAGCTGATGGTGGTTTCTTTTTCGGCTCGTGACGTAAGGCTTTTTCACTCCTTTGGATTTTTTCAAGTTTCGGAGAGACCCCCGATTTTCGGCTTTTTTCATCGGCCCTTACCCCGTGTTTTTGTATCGTTATTGAATAGGATTTCGGCAGACGATGCACAGGTCGTTTGGGCGATTTCTATTCAAAAGCCGGTTTTCGGCATTTCTCCTTCTACTACTTATTACTGACTGGTTTTCGATTTGGGACAAACTTTTTCCTTCCACTATCTATTCCTGACTCTATTTCATTTTGTCCAAAGAAAAAATTCCCCTCTAATACCTATTTGGAACTCATTTCCCGTTTGTACTGAAAAATTTTGCTTTTTCGACAAGAAGTTCTACATTTGTCTACGATTTTTGAAAGCCTGCGCGGACGGTTGCACCGTCTCCATGGGAATTCCACCCTCCCGCCTTTCGCGCCGGACGCTCGATTTGATCGAAAAACGATTTGCGTCAAAGCGTTCTTTTTCGGCTGAAACCGTGCGATCCTGCGTTGCCGATCTTGTGCGGGCGAAAAGCCCGCCCTGCGATCAGCGCCTTGTCTCGCACAATTGCAACTCGAAAAATCTCCGCTTCACGCAAACCGATTTTCGATGTATCATTGTGCCTTGCATGGGTCGTCGCCGAATCGGGTGCAACTCCGATCTTCACAGCCGGGATTCTCGCTATACGCTTTACAAGGAAACGGAAACTCCGTTTCGACATTGTCTCGGCGTACCGCTGTGCGGGCTCGGCATACAAGGAATGTACGCAGGCTTTTGATATTCAGTTGTCAAGGTTTCAAACGTCCCTTCACTTTCCCATTGGACATTTTTTGTGGATTTTTCAAAAGTTTTTTCGTTTTTTTACCGGCCGGAGGAAAACACCTCCTACTAATCAGGACAAAAACGGCTGTTTTGGTGACCCTTATTTGAAAAATAGTTCAAGATTTTTTCGGAGCTGAAAAAAGTCACTCCATATATAAGGACATTTCGACCCCAAAAATTGAGCCTTTTTCAGTTTTTTCTTGAAAAAAATGAGATTTTTTTGACGGTTGGAAAAGCCCTTCCACTAATAAGGACAGAATCAGCCATTTTGCCAAGCTTTTTTACGATCAAAAAATATTAAGCTTTCAAACCGGCCGAAAAAAGGCAAAAAAAGAAAGCCGCTTCTTTTCAGAAACGACTTGTGCAAAGTGCAATCCATTATGTTTGTTATCTCGTGACGCCGAAAACACTGTCGCCGGGCTTTTGCTGCGTCAGTTTCATGAAATCAACCTTCATCAACGGCGTCTGCGGCAATTCTTTCAAAAAAACGATTTCACGCGGCACATAAAACTTGGAGAAAGACAGTTCTGCGGTTTTGCGGATCAGGTCTTCATATGCTTCTCTGTCGCCTTCTTGCTTCAGAGATACATACAGTCGGACGATACTGCGGTCTCCCTGCCAGCCCTGCACGGCACAAGCCTCTTTGATGAAATACAGTTCCGACAGCTTCTTTTCAAGATCATTCGGATAAACATTATAGCCGGCAATGATGATGACCCGTTTTTTTCTGCCGCAAAAGAAGAAAAAGCCGTCGTCGTCACGATACCCGAGATCGCCGGAGAGCACCCACTTTGTTCCGTTCTCGTCCGTATACAATCCCAAATCCTCGGGTCCATCCTTCACATAGTACCCTGACATGATCGTCGGACCCGAAATGACGATTTCACCGATCTTGCCGTTCGGCACTTCACGGTGGTCGTCGTCCCAAATCTGCACGGTCACGCCGCGCAGCGCCTTGCCGATGGAGCCCGGCTTGAAATCGGTGTTGGTGTTGGTTGTGCATACGGAGCCGATCTCTGTCAGTCCGTAGCCCTGACGCAGTCTGCCGACAGCGCCCCATTTTTCATAATAGCCGTTGAATTCTTCCAAAAAGTGCTCGGTAATATCGTCGCCGCCGCAGAACATCAACCGCACGTTTTTCAGCCACGGGCCGTCAAAGTGTTTTTCCCGCATCAGCTTTTGGAACATCAGCGGGATACCGCCGTAGCCGACCACAAGATTGTTCTTTGCCAAACGATTGAAGAGCCGTGCGTCAAATTGCATCATGGGAATGATCCTTGCGGAATTGCACAAGGCCATGTGGATGGCCAGCGTGATACCGAAACAGTGAAACATCGGCAGCACGATGATTTCAGCTTCTTCACCGGGAATGTGGATCTCGTCAAGGTCGGACACGCGCTGTACCAGCTCGTTTGTTGCGCGGGAGGTCAACTTGATAGTCTTGCTTTTTCCGGTCGTTCCGCCGCCGTTGAGATACATTGCAATATCGTTCGCGTTGTCGCAGACGGGAGAAAAGTTTTGGCGCGTTTGAACCACATCACGGTAACGCACGGCGTTTTTAAACTTCGGAAAAACAGCCTTGAGCATCGCCTCACCTGCCCTTGTGCCATGCTTTTTGATTCCCTGTGCATAATCGGACGAAGAACAAACGATGCAGGGCAAACCGGAATCGTTAATCGTTTTTACATGGTCTTTTGAAAGCAGATCCAGAATCATCACGCCTTTTGCATTGACATCCCGAAGCATTTTTTTCAAGTATTCAGGGGACATGAGCGGATGCACAATGTTGGCGATGACGCCGATCTGATTCAGTGCGTAAAACGAAAGAATGCCCTGCATCGTTGTTGTCGTAAACAACGTAAAAACGTCACCGCGGCGAAGCCCCAATTCGTTCTGAAAATAGGACGACAGCGCGTCGATATCTCGGAACATTTCGCTCTTTCGGTATTTGACGCCGAAATGCTGCATCATATAGACATCGTCGTAAATCCCGGTGCATTTTTTCAGGTATTCGTAGCAGTTGCAGTTTTCAACAGCTGGAAGCATAAATCCAAACTCCTTTGTATATCCTTTTGCGTTTTTTCAAGTTTCAGTGATATAATTGAATGTAGTGAAGACGGTCCAGCAAATGCAGCATGATCAAAACAACAAGGGCACGCCGGGGAACAGCGGTCTTTTCATAAAACAAAACAGGAACATCTTTCTTCCACTCTTTTTTGCAGTCCTGCGCTGCCTTTCCCGTTCTTGTAAAGGACGAAAGCCACTCAATGGCAAACGGATTTATAACGGCAGTTCCTGCGCCAGTTTCGGTTTTCATTCCCTCACATTTTTTCGTTTCAGGATGAAGATCCTCCGCAAGATCGTCCCAAATATCATGGTTTTGAATGAACGGGATCACGCCGGCAAGATATACGTCCGGTGCGCTTGAACACTGCGTAAACCGAAGTGCGGAAGGATTTTGATTTGCCGTTTTGATTCTTGTCCAGCTCTTTTGTATGATCCTGTGAAAGGAAATATAGTTGTCGCTTTTGCAGCCCATCAGCCAAACGGGCGTTTCGTTGAGCAGCTCGGCTTCTGCTTTTGTTGCAGCACGGCTTGGAGAAATCACAAAGCCGGCTGCGAAGAAGCCGGGAAAAGAAGACAGCAGATTCAGCGAGCCTGTGCCGCCCAGACACCAGCCGACGGTATAGATACGGGACGTATCTACCTGCGAATGCTCGGTGACGAATGCGTCAATGGCGGCCTTGAACGGTAAAACGACCCGCGAGGAATCCCAATAGAGCTTTTGCTCCTCCGGCGCTCTGCCAATCAGCAAAAAAGCCGCGCCGTTATGGAACCTTGCCTGATAGCGTTCCGCTGTCCAAAGCGCCAACGAATTCGCTTCAAGCTCAAAGCCCGGAACAACGCCCTCCAGCGCGCCGGCCATAATGACGACCAGCGGATAGGTCTTTGCCGGATCGGCGCCGTTTTCAACGGGGGAATAGTAACTGTAGTCGATGTCGATTCCGTTGACCATCGGGCCCTCGCTGCGCCGCCAAAGCGTACGCAGCGGATCGGTCTCCTTTTTCTTGTTGTTGACCACAGGTTCAACTCTGGCTGATTTGAAAAGCAATCCTTTCAAGACGGAACTCACCGCATCCATAAAACAAATTCCACTTCCTTTTTCATCTGTTTCTAAGGCTATTATAACGGTTTCACAGCGGCGGCTCAAGCAACAGCCGCGCTGACCCGTTCGGCTTGAAACAGTTTTGCCGATTTGTGCGAAGACGGACTTTTTGGACGCTTTGCTCAATATGCAATCGTGTCCAATCTCTTGCTTTTGTCCCGGCTTTTCAATATAATAAAACCGTAAGGGAGGCGAACAACATGAAAATCGACCCGAATCAAAAGCTGACCATCGGCGCCAGACGCACCTTGCTGCAGCTTCAAAAGGAGCTCGAAAGAATGCTGGCGGAAAAAGATTTCAGCGATATTCAAGTCACAGAGCTGTGCGAGCGCACCATGATTCCGAAATCGACCTTTTATCATTATTTTGAAGATAAATTTGATTTGCTGAACTATCTTTTTGAATCCTATCAAAAGCTGATTTATCCAGAGTTGGACGAACTGCACGACCACGACGCAAAAGCCCCGGAGATGCTTAAAAATATGTTTGCGCTTGCGGATAAATACGCGCCGCTCCTGAAACGGATTCTGCGCAAAAATGACCGCAGCGGACATTTTTACCGTCAGCTTCACGCTTTTATCTTCGACGCCGCTTACCGTGCAATTTCAAAAAGCACCGACAAAGAGCGCTACGATCTGCCCATTGAGATCGTCTCCCGCATGAACGCCTATGCGATCATTACCATTTTCGACTGGGTCTATATCAAAAACAATCCTCTCACAAGAGAGGAAATGATCGAATATACTTGTCAGTTGTTTCAATAGGGCAACTCTAAAAATTCAAGTCGTTTGATCGCGATGCAGTTTTTCGTCAGATTGCATAGATTTTGACGCCGGAATCCTTTTGGCTTTCAGGGAAGATTTGCGCGCTATGACGGTGAAAGATGCGCGTGAAAAAGCGGCACGCAATTTTCAGAGGTACCAATCATGCCGCCGAGCAAAGCCGCCCGGGCTCGGCAGCTTCCTTTTTTGGAGGATGAAATATGAAAAAAAGGAAATCGTTTTGTTCTCTTTTGCTTGCGGCAGTGTTGTTGCTGCTCTCCGGTTCCGCTGCCGCCGCAGCCAAACCGGTGCAAAAGGTTCCGCTCATCTATATCCATGGGTTTTTCAGCGATTCGATCTATGAAACACGCGGCGACGTCGAATCAAAAAAGCTATGGCCGCCGGACAAAAGCCTGTTTTTAAACGATCTCAAAAACGCTGCGCCCGAACTTCTCAAAGATCTGACGCTGCAGCGATGGGACGAACTGCTTGACCGTTCGCTTGCGATTGCCAACCCCGTTTTTTCGCCGCTTTATTACGACGAAAGCGGAACGCCGAAAGACGAATCCGGCGCCGAAGCAAACGACCCTGCAGCCATTGCCGCACAGGGCGAGGGCTCGTTCCGTTATGACTGGCGCGCTGATCCTTTGGAAACGGCAGAAAGCCTGAATCGCTTTATTGCGTCCGTTTGCGAAGCAGCCGGTACAACACAGGTTGATGTATATGCGCACAGCTTTGGCGGGATCGTTTTGCTGAGCTATCTGACAGTCTACGGAAACGAAAGAATTCGTGCTGTGGTCTTTGATTCCGTTGCGATCTACGGCGAGAGCTTTAACGGAGAACTGATGACCGGGCAGGTCACACTGGATGCACACGGACTCTATAATTATTATAATTCTGTTCTGGCAAGCATGCTGCCGTATCATGCCATAGCTTCCGAGCTTTTCGGTGCTGCCGAGCGACTCGGTTTGATCGATTTGCTTTCCAGACTCGGCAATGAGGCGATCAGGCATTTGAAAACGCGCATCATCCGGGAATTCTTGCTGCCGCTGTACTGTAATTGGCCTTCTGTTTGGGCAATGGTTCCCGATGAATATTTGGATGCAGCGATGCATTACGTCTTTGACGAGCTGTATGCGGGGCAGGATCACACCGCCCTGCAGCAGAAAATACAGACTTACAACACACAGGTGCGCGTGCACAAAGCCGAAACGCTCCGCGCGCTCAATCAAACCGCAAACGTCTACGTGCTTTCCCGCACAGGCTTTGCGTCAATCCCGCTGACGCCTTCCTGCGGCAACCTCAGCGACGGCATAGTAGACACAAAGTATTCCTCTTTCGGTGCAACGACTTCCGACTACGGAGAAACGCTTCCGGACAGCGTGCTCGAGAACACCAACCCGGCATATCTTTCACCGGAAAAAGACATAGATGCGTCAACCTGTCTGTTTCCCGAACAGACATGGTTTTTGCGCAATACCAGACACACTTTGTCTAACGACGAAGCACTGATTGCGGCATTGCTGAACGAACAGACACAGGCAACGGTCAACACCTTTGCGGCGTTCCCGCGGTTTTTGATCTATGATGACAGCACCGAAACGCTTCTGCCGGATTCCGGCAGTCAAACGCCGGGATTGCTGCAGCGCATACGGCTGTTGGTTGCGGATTTCAAACGGTTGCTTTCCGATGTCCTGCAGCCGCTGACTTCGCGGTTTTTCAAGAATGCAGGATGATGAACAATGGAGGAAAAAGCATGGCAACATTTCGTCCTCATCAATACATTTGGATCTTTATTATGGGCTGTTATATCGGTTACGGGGTGGAAACGCTGTGGTGCCTGATCAAAAACGGCTATATTGAAAGCAGAAAATCGCTGGTACTCGGACACCTGAGCGTCGCCTACGGTATGGGCGCGCTGCTGCTTACCTTGCTGTTGGTTCATTTTCAGGGCAAGCCCCTGTGGCAAATCTTTCTGTTGTCGTTCGTCACCGGTACCGCTGTGGAATACATCTGCTCATTGGGGCAGGAAATCTGTTTCGGCTCGGTGGCATGGGATTACAGCCATCTGCCTCTGAATATCAACGGCAGAGTATGCCTGATCTATTCTCTGTTCTGGGGGTTCTTGGGCATGGCGTGGGTCAAGCTGATCATACCCCTCCTCCATCTTCTCTTTTCCCACATCACGATCCCCTTTGAACAGGTGATCCTTTGCGCCTTCCTTGTCTTCTTTGTGTTTGACGCGGCGCTCTCCGTCTCGGCCGCCGTCAGAATGGACCGCCGCGATCGCGGTATTCCGGCACAAAATCAGTTGGAGGTTTTTCTGGATACGCATTACGATGATGAAACGATGCATAAGATCTATGCAAATTCAAAGTCTGTGCAAACAAAAAGCGATTCATAAAAACGGCGGGATAGAGCTTGATTCTTATGAAACTGACAAAACAAAAGCCAGAGGAGAAGGTGTTCCGATAAACGATTTGCCGCCGATTCACGCAATGCGCAGCGACTCTGTAATCGTTTGTGCATCCAGTGGATCGGCGGTTGCTTTGCATTACATGCAATACTGCAGAATCCCGATGAACTGCAGTACGCTGCCGACGAGAATGAAAATATGGAAAACGCTGTGAAAATAGTGCTTTTTCATGCCGACGGCAAAGAAGATCATACCCAGCGTATAGACCGCGCCGCCGGCGATCAGCCACCAGACAAGCGGTTTGCCGAACGCTTCGATAACGGCCGAAAGGGAAAACAGCAGACTCCAGCCGATGACGAAATAGCCGCCGGTTGCGATCACGGCGTAGCGGTGAAAGTCGATCGCGGTGAAGGTCACGCCAAGCGCCGTCATGGCAAGGATCACCAGCGTGATGATCAGCGTGCGCGTCGGATAAACCTTACGCAGACCCGTCAGCAGGATCGGCGCGTAGGTACCGAGGATCATGGCGTAGATCGTGCAGTGGTCAAGCACCTGCAGCACCTTTTTCGCCCGCTCCGGGCGCAGTCCGTGATAGACGCTGGAAATGGTATAAAGAAAGATCGTCATCAGTCCGTAGATCACACCGCCGGCAAGCCCCCACCAGTTGTGGTGCAGGACGGCAAAGATCACGCACAGCACCAGTGCGATCACGCCGAAGCCGCCGCCCGCGATATGCGTTACCATATTGAAGATTTCTTCGCTGCGAGTGTAGCCCGGCAAATGTCGATCCTCCAGTTTTGTTCTCTGCATAGCTTTCGTCTCCTTTGTCACGGGTGCGGTTTATCTTCTCTATATGCCGCCATGATTTCCCTGAACACTTCTCCGGGCGTCGGAGGCGTCCAGACAATGGCGTTTGCGCCGGCATCTACGGTGCTTTGCACGCTTTCGCCCGTCGGACCGCCGGTGGCAATGATCGGTAGTGTTGGGAACTCCTTTCGCAGCTGTGCAACAACTTCTGGCGTTGCATCCCCGGCAGCCACATGGATCACGGACGCACCGCTACGCAGACGGTCCCCGACACCCTTTGCGGAAACGGTCGTTACGATTACGGGAATATCGACAGTATCCACGAGCCTTCGCACAACGCTGTTATCGGTTGGCGCGTTTACAATAACGCCTGCTGCTCCCTGCATTTCGGCAAAGGACGCCAAATGCACCACACGCTTTCCCTGTGTCAGTCCGCCGCCGACACCGACAAAAACGGGAATATCTGCGGCATGGATCAGTGCTTCTGCAATGATTTGCTGCGGCGTGTAAGGATAAACCGACCACACGGCGTCCGCATCCACATTGCGAATGGTGGCAACATCCGTTGAAAATACCAGTGATCGGATCCGCTTGCCAAAAACGACGATACCGCTGCATTCGTTGACTGCGTCGGGCACGTGAAGCGCAAAAGAGCGCAGCTTGCCGTTGATTTGAGGTGCGCTGACTGCGCCTGCTTCACTCTCAAATATGACCCTCGAAGCGCGCCGGATTTCCTCATCGCGCCTTCTCTTTACCTTTCCCATGCTTCATTCTCCTTTGTAGTATTGAGCTTTATGTCGACTGTTTTGTTGTTCGCCTTTTGAAGGTTTCTTTGCCGCGGGGTAACCCGGCAGCACGCGGTCATCCAGCTTTGTGCGCGGCAAGGTCGACACCTCCTTCCGGACACAGCAAGGTATACTTGCCGCTGCGCAGCGTCTGCAGCAGGTCCGCGTTGGTGCGGATCGGCCGCAGCGTTTCGATACCACCGCAGGGAATGTCTTTTTCGTAGTGCGTGTCGCTGCCGCTCGACATGGGCTTGCCGCACGCTTTCGCCCACTGCAGCGCCTTCTCGTTGCGGTGCGCGTCCGTGTGGCCGTTGAAGACCTCGATCCCGTCGATGTACTGCGGGTCGCAGCGGTAGATCAGCGGGCGGTAGGGGTGCGCCTGATAAACGAGATAGCCCTGCTTGTGCATCTCTTCGCAGACTTTCTTTTCGCTCCAAAGCAGCATGTTTTTTTGTTGCCGCAGCCAGTCCTCCTCCACGCCGTAGATCAGGTAATCGTTCACCACACCGTAGTGCCGCAGCTCGAGCCCGAGCAGGACAGTGAAGCCGTCGCCGCACCAGTCTTTCAGTTCGTGATAAGAAGAAAGATAGTGCTCAATCGCTTTCTGCGGACGCAGATAGTGTCCCGGCAGGAACGTCAGCGGGCTGTAATGGTCAGTCAGCACCAGTCCGCTGTAGCCGGCGGTTTCATATTTGCGGACAAGGTCTTTCGGGTCGATCGTGGCGCAGCGGGACACGCCGCCGGTATGACAATGCAATTCGTATTTGTACATGAGTTTCGCTTCCTTTCCGCCGCGTTTGCGGCGTCGCTTGTTTGATGGCGGAAGTATAGGACGCCGCCGCCGGAAAAACAACCCCTTATCAGTAGATATATCTCTATGATTTGTAGAGTATATCTTGACAGATCACTCTACCGGGAGTAGAATAGAATCGACCGAAACCACAGGAGGACAAAGAATATGTCTGAAAAGCCGAAAAACGAAGTCCTTGCGCAGAACCTTGCGCTGTATCGAAAGCTGCACGGCTTCACGCAGGCGCAGCTTGCCGACGCGATCGGATATTCCGACAAATCCGTTTCCAAATGGGAACGCGGGGAAGGCACGCCGGATATCTTTTTGCTGCTCACGCTGTCGGAGATTTACGGCGTCACCGTATCGGAGCTGGTCGGACAAACGGAAAAATGCAAGGACACGCAGGAAAAAATGAAGGCCGCCGAGCATGATTGCAAGGCGCTGGAGCGCGCAAAGAAAAAAGCCCTTGAACGGGCGAAGAAGCAAAAGAAACACAGCGGGAAGACGTAACACAGTCTGAAAGATTATATCGGTGCATCGGGAGACAGAACAGGCAGCGCCCAACATGGACGCTGCCGTAATTAATGTGTTTTATGCCGACGGACACTCCAACGAGCCGCCTGTTTTCATCATCAGTCGAATACCGAACCGCACACCATACCGGAACGCCTCCATCTCAGCGATCGAGTTCATTTCGTTGATGTTGTCATCATACGTTTCCAGCACTGTCTGCATTTCCGGTGTAAGCGTTTCCGAGAGCCGGTCACGGTTCTGTCCCATGAGCTTGAGCAACTTCTTGTAATAGCGGTTGTCTTCCACGATGGTGTCGTGCGGGCTGATGTTGCCGTACCACAGCGATTCCATGACCGAGTTCATGCAAACACCACCTCCCGCAGCACAAATTCTTCGGCGGCATTGCGGATGTTGCCCATCTCCTGAATCCAGCGCCACTGGTCGTTCGCTTTGAGCTGTTCCGTCACGCCGCGTTCCTGCTTCATCCGTGCAACAATGGTGTCCATCATGTCGTTTGCCTGCCGGTCAACTTCCAACAGGTGCGGCCAAAGGGTGTTGTTCAACAGCATACGGTTATATTGTATTTTGCGATGCTCTTGCAGATATGTCCGACGCATTCTGCCGTATTTGCCAAGGGATAGGTTGTCGTTGTAAGTGGATGAATCTTTCATAGTAGTAATCCTCCGTAATAAACATTGAATTTGTCCTGTCAATTCAATCTTTCCGGCTGATTACAAAAGCCGAAGGGCAATGACTTCCTTACGGAAAGGGGTCCTTAGTCCCTCTTTTTTCCAAGAGGGTTCACGCCCTCTTGAGATTGATTTTAGGAGGGCGATGCAAAATGGAAGTTGCAATCATCGTTTCCTTAACATTGATTCTTGCGATCATTTTAGCAATAAAAAATTAACCGCCCCTCTAGCCCAGTGAAGCGGTTAATCTAACTCATTGGGGCTAACCGTCTATCGGATAGCTCTCTTGTACTTTTA
>JAEEGL014484255.1_pt1 | contig 12892 bp, 10 predicted proteins | sample 9134231 | NCBI WGS metagenome assembly JAEEGL01 (sample SAMN16246548, study PRJNA631951) | gut metagenome | biome: gut microbiome; feature: rumen; material: fiber-attached | host: Bos | place: Iran: Karaj | collected 2018-10
CTGTGAATGCCATACAAGAACATGACCTCTCACACGGATCTGTCTCTCCGGATTCTCCTCATTCCACTTAAGTATATAATCAAGATACTTTTCTGCTCTTGCAAAACCGATCTTGGGAACTTCTATCTCCTCACCGTTAAGAGTGGCCGTCTCTGTGCCCGGGCAATGCTCGTTATTGTATCCGAACATGCAGTCCGGCTTAAGCTCATTACCAAGAGTCACTCCGTTAAAATGTGTAGTGACCAGGTTCATAAGCTCATCATCACTTATCTCATTCCCTGTTATGGATGTGCCCACGATGAAGTCTTCATCGAAATCCTCTGCCGTCTTATCACGAAGCGGGGTGACACCGTCTGAAGCATGAGCCTGAATGCCCCCAGCAAGAGCGAATGTTATGGAACAAGCCATGATACCGATAAGCAGTCTCAATCTATATTTCAACATAAATAATCCTCCGTGTTATATCAGAATCACCAAAGATTTATTATAGCATAAGAAGGGATAATGATGTAGAATAATGGTGTTATGATCAGTTTCTTTAAGAACTTATTCGGGTTGATACCCTTCATGTACGGATTCTGGGGCATATTAGGTGCAGCGCTTGCAGTGATATGCATTTTTGTGGTGCTCTTTATCATATGGATGATACTGTATGCCATTGTGTTCACCATAGCTGACAGGACCGGACACGAACTGCCTAAGATAGATGCTCCGTTCCTAAATAAGTTAAGGAACGGATTCCTTACGGGACTCAGTAGGGTTGTTGACTTTGTTGTCGATATCCCTTCGAAAGTGCGGACATTGCCTCAGAATGTTAAGGATATGCCGGAGAGATCGAAGGCTAAGAAAGAAGCAAAGGCACAGAAAAAGGCGGCCGAAGAAGATTTCTCTCATATAAAGGCGCAGGTTATCGATATCGAGCATGATATCCCGGGATTGGACGATCCCGCAGCGGCCATCAAGCCCAGGAAGAAACCGGAACCCAAGGCTGAGGCTAAACCGGAACCCAAGCCCAAGCCTAAGCCGGAACCTAAGCCCGAGCCGAAACCGGAGCCTAAGCCTGAACCTAAACCCGAGCCGAAACCGGAGCCTAAGCCCGAGCCGAAACCGGAACCTAAGCCTGAACCGAAACCCGAGCCCAAGCCTGAACCCGAGCCGGAACCGAAACCGGAACCTAAGCCTGAACCGAAACCCGAGCCCGTGGTTGCTCTTGAACCACTCGATCATTTATCGACCGCAGATAAGGTTGAATTTACATACAGCTATGAGGTCCTTAACAGGTGCTTTGGTAAGGATTACAAGACATTCTCACGCAGCGTTATGTACTTAAATGACAACAAAACCATGCAGGTATGGTTCCCCAAGATCTATACGACCGTTGCTGCAGCACAAAAAGCTGATGCATCTTCAAAAGAGAACATATTTGCACTGGCCAAGAACGGCAAGAGCTTCCATACAGTTGGCAAGATCACTGATGACGGAGTAGGGATCAGGATCGTATTTGCCAAGATCGGCCGCAAGCCCTATAAGTTCATGGGCGTCTTTACAAAGGATCTGGCCAAGAGCAAACCTGACGTTCTACACTTTAAGCAGATGGATACGGAAGTGGATCTTACAGATTTCAAATAAGGATAATTATTCGATCAGTAATAAAAAGGCAGAGCACTTAAAGCTCTGCCTTAACTGTCTGTATAGATGACCGGGATCTTCACCACCCGGAAATATCTTACTTCTTATGCAGCCTCTCGTAATATCCCGGCGCATTTTTAATCTCTATCTTATTCTCAAACATCGCATATTCAGCATCAGAAAGAGTCTCCGACAGATTGGTCTCCACGTTCTCCTTAAGAGCAAATCCGACTGCGACCGAAGGTGCTATATGAGGGTCGTCATATCCGTCACATTCAGCCTGTACGGTCTTGCAGAATTCTTCGCACTCTCCGTCTGCCGGCATAGGGATTATGACATTAAACACATCCCCGTCAACACGGCCTATCACATAATCGGGCTTTGCCTTATCTCTTATGATACCGGCAACTGTAGAGATGAGCCTGTCGCTCTCCTCGTCGCCGAAATTATCATTAACATACTTCCAGTCGTTGATATTGATGCAGACTCCGGCTACCGGTACGACCTGAGATCTGTCGATGATCTTGAGACGGTTCTCGAAATATGTGTGGTTCAACATATCCGTAAGCTCGTCATTTTTCTCGCCTGTCTTGGCCTGATAACTCTCCTTCTCAAGCTTTTCTTCGAGTTCATCAGTATATATCTCCAGTTCCCTGGTCCTGTATGACTTCTCACCCAGTTTCTCATAACTGTCGATGATCCGCTCCATTATCGACTTAACCTGGGGGATCTTATCATACTCGACTGCATCATATTTTACATAGATATGAGCGACAGTCCTGTCACAGACACGGAGCTTTATCCCGGGTTCATTCTCAACATCAGGAACAAAGCCTGTCCAGTCTCCTACTGCCAGCGCCTTCTCACCATGTCTCTCAGTCATCATCACTGCCACACCCGTAAGCTTGTTTACGGATTTAAGAAGCTCAAGGAGCACCTCGATATCAAACAAGGTCTCTAACTTATAATTCCTTATATTGTCCTTAAGTCTCTTATCAAGCGAAATAGAACCGTAAGCCATATCCCTCTCCATTCCGAAGCGCATTCACGCTCCAAGTATCTCTTTCTCTATAAGTCTTGCGAGTCCGTCCTCGTCATTTGTATATTCAGTCACCAGATCCGCGTGCCTGCGCACATCGTCGTCGGCGTTAAGCATCGCTATCCCGTGCCCCGCTGCCTCTATCATGGACAGATCGTTCATTGCATCACCTGCCGCATATGAATCCTCAACCGGCACACCCAAGTGACCGCACAGCCACTTAAGTCCTTCACCCTTACCTGCTGTCCTGCTGTAAACTTCCAGATACCACGCATTGGAATACAGCGCATCAAGAACGTCACCATGCTTATCAAGGACCGCCTGTCTGAAGGCTTCAAGACTTACAGGATCGTCCAGTGATATTGCAAGCATCTTAGAAGGAGCTTCCTTAACCACTGACATCGGGTCTTCAACATACAAAACAGGTAAATGGATCTTGGTCGTATACCTGTCGATCTCCGCATCATGAACTCTTGTCACTATATGATCATCCGTGTATGTCTGGATATGCACTCCCATATCATGAGCCATATCCCACAGAGTTCTTACAAGTTGCAAAGGTACGGGATCTTTGTATATTGTGACACTTCTGTCACAATCGTATATGAGCGAACCGTTATTAGCGGTTATATATATCCCTGGCATATCAAGCCCGGCAAGCGCCTTGATCTCCAGTATGCTTCCAAGCGGTCTTCCGGAAGCCAGTACCAGTTTATGCCCTGCAGCAGTCATGCGCCTTAACACTTCCCTGCTGTATTCGCTGACCTTGCTCTCATCATTAAGCAACGTCCCGTCCAGGTCCGCAAACAATATCTTCATCGGGGTTCTCCGTATCTTAAGATCTGAGCCTCCTTAAGCTTAGGCCATATGGATGCCGAAACATAGAGGCTTCCCAGTCCCATTCCGAGATCAGTGAGCGGCTTCGCCTCTCCGTGATAATCGGAGCCACCTGATATCAACAGTCCGTTCTTTGCGGCGAACTCTCTGGTCTGTCTCTCCTCGGCCAGAGTATTGGTCGTATATGCCGCCTCTATTCCCATAAGTCCTACAGGCTTAAGCTCATCTACCACATCCTGTATCCTGTCCCAGTTCATATGGTAGAGCATCGGATGTGCAAGTATCGGAATACCCTTAGCTTCAACTATAAGCCTCACACCGTCCGCAGCCGTAGTCTTCTCTCGCGGGACAAAGTACGGACAGTTATCTCCTATATATCTCTCAAATGCTTCCTTAAGATAGGATGTATATCCCTTCTTAAGCATGAATCTTGCATAGTGTCCTCTGGTGATCACACTGTCAGGATACTCGGCCTTGAGCTCGTCATAAGTCATGGGCATTCCCGCTTCAGTTAATAGCGCGCACATTTTCTCGTTCCTGACATCTCTTGAGCTTACAAAATCATCCAGATACGATACAAATCCCGGAGCCTTATGATCGATATTCAGTCCGACGATATGTATGTCCTTATCCTTGTATTCCGTAGACAGTTCAACACCGGGAACAAATTCGATATCCTTATCCTTAGCGTATTCTATGGCCTCATCCAGACCTTCCACCGTATCATGATCGGTTATCGCTATGGCTTCCAGCCCTTTAAAAAGTGCATAATCTATAAGTTCTGCAGGGCGCAGGCTTCCGTCTGAATACAGAGTGTGTGTATGCAGATCGATGGCTTTTCTGCCCTTTAAGTCCTGCTTGTAAGCCTTGCAGTTAAGATCAAAAGGATTGTACCAATCGTTCTTGTTACGCATGATCTTATCCTAGTCCTGATCCGTGTTATCCGCTGTGTAAACGGTACGCTTTCTTGCCATCTCATCACTTTCAAGATATTCATCATATGTGGTTATCTTGTCTATGAATGTGCCGTCAGGCATGAATTCTATTATCCTGTTGGCAGTAGTCTGAACGATCTGATGGTCACGGCATGCGAAGAGCTCCACTCCCGGAAACTTGATCATACCGTCATTAAGTGCCGTAATGGCTTCCATATCCAAGTGATTGGTGGGCTCATCGAATATGAGACAGTTAGCACCCGATATCATCATCTTGGACAACATGCATCTAACCTTCTCACCACCGGATAATACCTTAACCTTCTTGACACCGTCCTCACCTGCAAAAAGCATTCTTCCGAGGAAGCCTCTCACATAGGTCACGTCCTTGACGGGCGAATATCCCGTAAGCCATTCGGTTATGGAATAATCGCTGTCAAATTCATCACTGTTATCCTTGGGGAAATATGCCTGCGATGTAGTCACGCCCCATTTATAGGTTCCCTCGTCGGGTTCCATCTCACCCATGAGGATCTTAAATAACGTTGTCTTGGCAAGCTCATTACCTCCGACAAATGCGATCTTGTCATCATGTCCCACGGTAAAGCTTACATTGTCCAATATCTTTTTACCCTCAATGGTCTTAGATATTCCTTCAACGAACAATACTTCGTTACCGATCTCACGGTCGGGTCTGAAATCTATGTAAGGATACTTTCTGCTTGAGGGCTTGATCGTATCAAGTTCGATCTTCTCCAAAGCTCTCTTACGTGATGTCGCCTGCTTAGACTTGGAAGCATTAGCAGAGAATCTTGCAATAAATTCCTGTAGTTCCTTGATCTTCTCTTCCTTTTTCTTGTTGGCTTCCTTCATCTGCTTAATAAGCAGCTGGCTTGACTCATACCAGAAATCATAGTTGCCGGCATAGAGCTGTATCTTGCCGTAATCGATATCTGCTATCTGTGTGCAGACCTTATTTAAGAAATATCTGTCATGCGATACCACGATGACCGTGTTGTTAAAGTCGATCAGGAATTCCTCGAGCCAGTTGATGGCATCCATATCGAGGTGGTTGGTAGGCTCGTCAAGCAACAGGATATCCGGATTACCGAAAAGCGCTCTGGCAAGTAAGACCTTGACCTTCTGGTTACCATCCATATCTGACATCATCATATAATGAAGATCAGTATCGATGCCCAAACCGTTAAGCAGCATGGCCGCATTACTCTCGGCCTCCCAGCCGTCCATCTCGGCAAATTCCGCCTCAAGTTCCGCAGCTCTGACACCGTCTTCATCTGAGAAATCCTCTTTGGCATAGATGGCATCCTTCTCCTTCATGACATCATAAAGCCTCTGATTGCCCATGATGACAGTGTCCATTACATTATAGGAATCATATTTGAAGTGATCCTGCTCAAGGACCGAGAGTCTCTGACCGGGTGTTATCGCGATATCACCCTTGGTCGTCTCCAGGACTCCCGATAATATCTTCAGAAATGTAGACTTACCGGCTCCGTTGGCTCCGATAAGTCCGTAACAATTACCTTCCGTAAATTTGATGTTCACATCCTCAAAGAGGGCCTTTTTACCGACTCTGTATGTGACGTTGTTAGCTGATATCATTTTTAATTATCTCCTCATTTATTCTTATATAAAATCATGTGCTTTAAGCTCACGATATAACCTGGCCACCGGCAATCCTACCACATTATTGTAGTCGCCTTCTATACTCTCTATGTGCCTTGCAAAGAAGCCCTGTATCCCATATGCTCCCGCCTTGTCCATAGGCTCTCCCGTGGCGATGTATTCATCTATTTCCGCATCTGTCAGAGGGTATATCCTGACCTTTGTCTTCTCACAGAAGCTTAAAACATGCATACCGCCGGAAGGCTCTTTCCACAGGATCGTGACTCCGGTAAATACCTTATGGCTCCTGCCCGAAAGGGCTTTAAGCATTGCCTTGCACTGCTTCTTGTCTTCGGGCTTGCCCAATATGGTCTCATCCAGGTAAACAACCGTATCCGCGCCTATAACTACATCGGATGAATGTCCGTCATTATAGACGTCTTTGGCTTTTACATATGACAGTTCCTTGACGACTTCATCCGGTTTTGTTCTGGATGTCGCCTCATTGTACTTGCTCACACTTACCTCAAAATCGATCCCCACCTGCTTAAGAAGTTCACTGCGCCTGGGCGAGCCGGACGCCAGAATGATCTTTTTCATAACTTAAGTATCCTGTCTCCTCATTACATTTACTTGCTGCTTACTATTTGTGCTCCTCAGGAATAAACCGCCTGGTCACCGTGACATCGGCCTCTTTAGCCTTCATTCCGGCCTTACGGACTTCAGCCGCTGCCTCTTTGTAGAACAGCTCCTGAGAATTGATCTTCTTACCGCTCTTACTGTGTTTGACATATGTTCCGTCTTCAGTCAGAATATGTGCCTTTACAGTATCTTTAAGCTCCATATCCAGTATATGTTTGAGCTTGTTCTTAAGTTCACCTTCTTCTACCGGGAAGAGCACCTCCACTCTGCGCTCTAAGTTCCTCGGCATCCAGTCGGCGCTTCCGCAATAGAACTCCGGTTTCTTATTATTCTCAAAATAGAATATCCTACTGTGTTCAAGATAATCACCCACGATAGACCTTACAGTGATGTTCTCACTGACACCGGGAATGCCGACCTTAAGACAGCATATACCTCTGACTATGAGTTCTATCTTGACTCCGGCATTGCTGGCCTCATAAAGCGCCTTGATTATATCAGGATCACAAAGTGAATTCATCTTGCCGATTATATGCGCCGGTCTTCCGGCCAGGGCATGTTCGGTCTCTCTGCCTATAAGATATAAGAACCTGTCCTTAAGCCAAAGCGGTGCTACGCTTAATCTGTTCCATGTCGCGGGCTCCGAATATCCGGATAACATATTAAAGAGTGCCGTGGCATCCTCACCGTAACTATCCTTGCACGTAAAGAGACCTACATCGGTATATCTCTTGGCTGTAGAATCATTATAATTACCTGTTCCGAGATGAACATATCTTCTGATACCGTCTTCTTCCATACGGACAACCAAAGTGATCTTGCTGTGAGTCTTAAGACCGACAAGACCGTATATAACATGACATCCTGCCTGCTCAAGCTTCTTGGCCCAGACGATATTATTCTCCTCATCAAATCTGGCCTTAAGTTCAACTAACACCGTAACCTGCTTGCCGTTTTCTGCGGCATCGGCCAAGGCTGCTATTATAGGCGAATTACCGCTGACTCTGTAGAGCGTCTGCTTGATCGCCAGTACCTTCGGATCCTTGCTCGCTGTCCGGACGAACCGTACGACCGGTTCAAAGCTCTGATACGGGTGATGAACCAGGATATCACCTTTTCTTATGGAATCGAATATATCCTCAGATTCAGGGAGTTCAACAACAGGATTCGGCTCATTCTCGACCGCCCTGTAATCATCCATTCCGTCGAGCCCGTAGAGCCTCATAAGGAAGGTCAGATCAAGTGGCCCGTCGATCTCATATATCTCATCCTTTTTGATCATGAGTTCTGACTTAAGCCTGTCTATAAGTCTGGGATCCACGCCGGCTGCGACCTCTAATCTGATGGCCTCACCCCACTGTCTCTTCTTGATCTGTTTCTCTATCTCCTTAAGCAGATCCTCAGCTTCGTCCTCATCGATCTCCAAGTCCGCATTACGCATGATACGGAAAACACAGGTTGAGAGGATGTCATAGTTAAGGAAGAGCCTGCCGAAATTGCGCGCGATTATGCACTCGAGCGGCATGAGCACCCTTCCGGTCTTACTTCCGGGTATCTCGACCATTCTCGGGAGCATGCCCGGTACCTGTACCGTTACAAATTCCATCTCACGCTTATTATCAGTCTTGTTGCTGACTAGGGCTCCTATATTAAGAGTCTTGTTGCGGATCAGAGGAAAGGGTCTTGAGCTGTCCACCGCCATCGGTGTCAGAACGGGATACACATAATCCTCAAAGAATCTGTCAACAAAATCCTTCTGCTTGGCATTAAGAGTATCCTCCGGCTTAAGTATCGTGATACCGGCCTTCTTAAGTTCCGATGTCAACTTCTTATATATGTCATATTGCTCATTTACAAGTTCATGAGTGGCTCCGCTCAACTCCCTGAGCTGCTCTCTCGGAGTCATTCCGGCAATATCCTTCTTCTTAACTCCCGCATTCTCCATATCTTTAAGCGAAGCAACTCTTATCATGAAAAATTCATCAAGATTGGACGCACTTATAGAGAGGAATTTGAGTCTCTCAAGTAACGGTATGCTCTTATCTCTGGCTTCACTTAAGACTCGCCTGTCGAATTCGACCCAGCTTAATTCTCTGTTCCAGTAATTAACCGGATCGTCCAAAGAAACCTTGCCCATGTTCACCTCTTATATCTTTGCTATCTGATTGATAACAGGCCTTACGCAGAATATCTCTTCAAAGTAATCCGCGCGCCCTGCCAGCACACCCTTCTCAAGAGTGATGTCCTTATTGGTCCTTACAGTTATGACAAGAGTGTCATCTTGCAGCTTGGCCTTGATGTCATTAAACTTTTGTTTGTGACTCTTATCAAGAGCGCCGCCTATCCTCAGTATTGCAGATAACTTGGCGACTCTCATATATACTTCTTCACCCAGATTACCCGTGGGTGTGGTCTCTACATCATAATCGATATAGTCATGATCGTACTTAACTACTCCGGCGATTATCTCCTTCTCCGTCTCTGACAGGCCGATTATCTCCGTAGCCATAATGATATCGTAACAGCTCTGCGCCAGATTATACATACTGATATATTTACCGCAATTGTACAAAATGGTCGCGATCCGAAGCAGGAGCTTGTCGCGCTTGCTTAAGCCCGTCACCTTCTTCATACTGTCAAAGATGGTCATGCAGATATTCTCAAGAGTCTGGCTTCTCTTATCATCACCCATATATCTGCGGCTTAAGCTCCTCGCACAGGTTATGATATCCGCTTCAAAATCATGATCTATGACGATAAGCTTCTTACGCTCACCGTATTCATATGCGATACCGTCCGTAAGTGTAACGCCCGGTGCCCATATTGTATTCACTCCCATGGTGCGGGCCACACTTCTTATAAGCGTTGCCGCGATATATACCTGATTGAGATTATCTCTTGCTATACTGTATCTGCGGCAGAACTCATCAGGATTCATTTCTCTGATGCGTTCAAAGAAAGCCATAAATCTGCTAGCGGTCACAAATCCCGGATTGTTTGAATCCTGGGTCCTGTTCCATGTGATCGGAGACACATAATCATCCACGATGATGAGGTTCTCGATCTTCCTATCAGTCAGATACAGTTTCTCAAACACGGAAAGCTGCGATCCTATGATCTCCTCTAACAGTTCATCATACTTACCCGGAGATGCATCCAACTCGGCAAGACTCTCCTGGAGCCTTAATATCCCGAGTTTCATATTCTGAGTGACATCCAGCTTGTCTTTATCAAAAAGGGATATCTGCATGCTTCCGCCGCCTATATCCACGATAGCCGTAGGCTTTTCTATGGTCTTGGAAAAATCTCTTCCCTTACTTGCAACGGATTTATAATCAAGGAATCTCTGCTCGGAATTACTTATCGGATCCACATGGATACCCGTACGCTGCTCTATCTGATCGAGCAGTATCCTCGTATTACGCGTCTCTCTAATGGCAGAGGTTCCGTAGGCCTTATACTCCGTTACATGGTATCCTTTCATGATACGGACAAATTCCCTGAGTATCCTGCAAAGTTCCTCAACCTTATCAACAGGGAGTCTTCCCTTGGTATATGAATCCGTACCCAGATCAAGTCTGTAATTGACGGTATCGATCACCTTCATCTCACCCTGTCCGAACTCATAAATGCCCATATTCAATTCGTATGAACCCACATCGATCGCGGCGAACAACTTAGCCATCCGTTCCCTCCGTTATCATTCCTTCATTCCCGAAAGATGATCTATGAACTGCTGTGCACTTCTTCCGGTCATTCCTCCGTGGTACAGTTCCCACTTACCGGCTTCTGCCAACAGTTCGTCAACAGACATATCTATACCGTTACGCTCGGCCAGTACCTTAACTATATTCTGATACTCTTTCTTATCAGGCTTGCCGAAATAAATGCTGCATCCGAATCTTGCTGACAGAGAGAATTTCTCCTGCATCGTATCTTCCATATGAACGGAATCTTCTCTCTCCGAAAACTTCTCGTTGATAAGATGTCTGCGATTGGATGTCGCATAGATAAGCACATTGCGGGGCTTCTTCTCAAGGTCGCCCTCAATGACCGCCTTAAGATATTTATACTCTATCTCAAAATCTTCGAAGCTCAAGTCATCCATATAGATTATGAACTTGTAATTCCTGTTCTTGATCTGTGCTATAACGTCATTAAGATCCTTGAACTGGTGCTTATATATCTCAATGACACGCAGTCCCCTGTCAAAGTATTCATTGGCAATGGCTTTGATGCATGATGATTTGCCCGTACCGGCATCACCGTACAGCAGACAGTTGTTGGCTTTCTTACCCGCAACAAATGCATCGGTATTGTCTGTCAGGCGCTTCTTGGCCATCTCATATCCCACCAGATCATCCAGTTTTACATGGGCGATATTAAGTATCGGAACAATTATGACACTTCCGTCATGATCTCTGTCCACTCTGAACGCCTTATGAAGTCCGAACCTTCCCACACCGTATTCCCTGTAAAAATCGGTGAGACTGTTCTTCATCTCCTCCGCACTGTTACTGCTCTCGAAGCGATCCGTCAGTTCGCATATGCGGCTTCTGATCCTGCTGTTATAGACCTTGCTCTCTTCGGAAGATGCCCTGTAATCCTCAATAAAGCTCCACTCTGTAAGACCGAGCTTATCCTTCATAACAGAGAAGTCATAATCGAACATCTCCCTTATGATACTCATATCATGGACAACAGCATCAACTATACTGCCGCTTATATGTCCCACTATCTCGCAGGAGCGACTGTATGCGTTCTCATCATTGACAAGCAGCATCGCAAGATAATGATGCCAGAGGTTACCGGATATACCGTGACCGGCTCCGAACTCCATAAGCCTGCTGACACATCCGTAGGCTCTGTTGCGGACATCATCCGTTCCGTTTGCACCCGTTGCATCATCTCTGCTCCCTAAAAAATCATAGGGTGATCCTTCCATGATGTATATCATGTCGGATACCAGCTTGTCGGTACATATATTGTTGTATACTAACAGTTCACGGTCTCTCATTTGAGTTCATCCTGAAGCGCTCTGCTCTGGGCCATAATAGTCTCAAACACTCTCTTCATATGATCTTTATACAGCGGATTGCCTGTAAGATCTGCAACGGCAAAAAGCTTGTACTGTTCTCTGCCACCGTCATATGTCGGGATACCCTGTGCAGTCTTGTATCTGGCTATATCGCAGGATACATCCATTCTCTGCTCAAGAAGTCTTACTAGTTTCTTGTCTATCTCATCCATCTGTGCTCTGTAATCATCTAAATTCATAACCCATCCCGTCTTTCCAAAATGTGCGCATATTTTTACTAGTATAGTTTATATCAGTTTTGCCTTGATAGCAAGCATATTAGAGACTATAATCAGTATATAGAAAGACTATCGGAGGCCGTCCTTATCATGAAAGCAAAAAACATAGTTTTCATAGTCATTTTCATAGGATTATTGGCAGCGCTCATCGTATCCGCAGCGCTTAAGAAACATATGCCCATGAATCCAGACGGATATGAAGGCAATCCCGGTGGCAATCTCTACGGTGGCGGGCTCTTCTGTGAGCATGACGGCAAGGTATATTTCGCCAATCCCAACGACAACGGCAATCTGTATGTGATGAACTCTGACGAATCGGATGTAAAAAAGTTAGCCGGTGTTTCAGTTGAGAGTATCAATGTTGATGAACACCGTGTCTATTATGCTCTCTCAGGCAAGTCCTCAGGCTCAGGCTTAGGCTATATCCGTAAGGCTACAGGTCTTTTCAGCATCAAGAAATCCGGCGGCAAGAGCATGTGCTATACCCAGGATGCAGTCGGTGTGGCCAACCTTATCGGCAGTTACCTTTACTATCAGCATTACGACAAGGCCAAGGGAACTTACCTTGACAGGATAAGGATCGACAAGACAGGTGCCATGACGATGATACAGGCCATGGTCAATCCGGCATCTGCCGATTCAGGTAATATATATTATGCGGGAGTTCCTTCAGGAGACAATAACCGCCCCAATGATTATAAGGACATGTATCTGCACATGTATGATACCCGTACGGGATCGGATGTGACACTATATGAGCATCAGATGTATCAGCCCATTTACGACAACGGCTTTATATACTATCTCGATCTTGAGACCAAGTATCAGCTGCATCGTTACAGTCTCTCAACCGGTGAAGATGTCACAC
>JAEEGL014609767.1_pt1 | contig 12892 bp, 11 predicted proteins | sample 9134231 | NCBI WGS metagenome assembly JAEEGL01 (sample SAMN16246548, study PRJNA631951) | gut metagenome | biome: gut microbiome; feature: rumen; material: fiber-attached | host: Bos | place: Iran: Karaj | collected 2018-10
AGGCTCTCGCCGACGCAGACGATGGGCTTGAGGCCGGCTTCGAGGGCCTTCAGGGTGCGCTTATTGACGGTGACGTCGGTCTCGGCAAAGTACTGGCGGCGCTCGGAGTGGCCGATGATGACGTACTCCACGCCCAGCTCCTTCAGAGCGGCGGCGCTGCACTCACCGGTGTAGGCGCCCTTGTCGGCGAAATGGACGTTCTGGGCGCCCAGGTGGATCTTGCTGCCCTTCAGGGCCTCGGCGGCGGTGGACAGGCAGACGGTCATGGGGCAGACCACGACTTCCGCACCGGTGCGGTTCTCGATCGTCTTCAGATCCTCGATCAGAGCCTTGGTCTCAGCGGGTGTCTTGTTCATTTTCCAGTTGCCGGCGATCATGGGGGTTCTCATTTGTACATCCTCCTTATTGTTCAATGTGGCATGGCGCACACTGTGCGCCACTGCATGGTTCCGCTTACTTACAGCCTTCGATGATGGCCTTGCCGGAAGAGGCGCCCAGGCGGTTGGCGCCGGCCTCGATCATGGCGATGGCGTCCTCATAGGTGCGCACGCCGCCGGAGGCCTTGACGCCCATGTCGGGGCCGACGGTCTCGCGCATGAGCTTGACGTCATGGGCGGTGGCGCCGCCGGTGGAGAAGCCGGTGGAGGTCTTGACGAAGTCCGCGCCGACGCGCTTGGCGGCCTGGCAGGCCAGGACCTTCTCCTCGTCGGTGAGCAGGCAGCACTCAATGATGACCTTGACCTTGGCCTCGCCGTCCACGGCGGTGACGACGGCGGCGATGTCCCGCTCGACCAGGGCCCAGTCGCCGGACTTCACAGCGCCGACGTTGATGACCATATCGACCTCGCGGGCGCCGTTGGCAACGGCCTCGCCGGCCTCAAAGGCCTTGGCGTTGGGGGTGGTGGCGCCCAAGGGGAAGCCGATGACGCAGCAGGGGGTCACGTCGGAGTCCATCAGCTGTTCGGCAACAAACTTGATATAGCTGGGGTTGACGCAGACGGAGGCGGTGTTCATGGCCTTGGCCTCGTCGCAAATGCGGCGGATGTCCTCCAGGCTGGCCTGGGGCTTCAGATAGGTGTGGTCGATGTACTTCGCCATCTCGGCGGGAGTGATCTTTTTGCTCATGTCGTTCGTTCCTTTCTGAATCGATTTCTTGCGGGGCCTGCGGGTATCGGTGTTCTAACTTTTATTTTATCACACTTTTTCCGGATTGTATATGCTTTTTTGAAAAATCGCCTGTTATTTGTGGGATGCCGCCGGGTTCATGCTGCCCATGCGGTAGCCCGCGAGATCCAGGCAGACGAAGCGGAAGCCGAGATCCCGCAGCCCGCGGTCCACCTGCGCCCGGAGGGCTGGATCCGTCAGGCGGAGGATCTCCCCGCCTTCCAGCTCGACACGGGCAAGCTCGCCGTGGACACGGACCCGGAGCTGGCGGAAGCCAAGATCCCGCAGCAGATCCTCGGCTGCCTCGACCCTGGCGAGCCCTTCCCCGGTCAGAGACGTCCCCGTCGGGAAACGGGTGGCCAGGCAGGCCATGGCGGGCTTGTCCCAGGTGGGCAGGCCGAGATCCCGGGACAGGCCGCGGATCTCCGCCTTGGTGAGGCCGGCCTCCAGCAGGGGGCTGCGGATCCCCAGCTCCCGGATCGCCGCCATGCCGGGGCGGTAGTCGCCCAGATCGTCGGCGTTGGAGCCCTCCGCGACGGCGGCAAAGCCCTCCGACTTCGCGGCGGCGATGATGCGGGAGAACAGGGCTTTTTTGCAGAGATAACAGCGGTTCGCGGGATTCTCCCGGATGCCCGGCACCGCCAGCACGTCAACGTCCAGAGGGATCAGCCGGATCCCCTCCGCCCGACAGAAGGCATTCGCCTCCTCCTGCTCGCGTTTCGGAACAAAGCGGGAACGGACTGTGATCGCGGCGGAGCGGTCTCCGAGGACGTCGTGGGCGGCCTTGAGCAGCAGAGTGGAATCCACTCCGGCGGAGAAGGCCACCGCGACGGAGCCCAGCTCCCGCAGGCAGGCGCAAAGCGCATCATATTTCGCAGCGTACCGCATTTCCGCTCCTTTCCCCGGACGGGATCTCATCCTTCTTCGATCCGGCGGCGGACGTCCTCCAGACTCAGATCCTCCGCCTTGGCGATCCTGGCCAAATCCTCATATTCCAGCTTCTCCCGCCGGACACCGAAGCCCGAGGAGATTTTTTTGCGCACCGGACCGCAGGGGGTGTCCAGCACCTCCGTGCGGCGGGTCAGGACGCTGCGGCGCATGGGAATTTCCCGCACGCCGAGGGTGGTCGTGTGCAGGAACAGGAGGCGCAGCATCGTCTCCCGGTCCTCCGGCCGGCAGAGAACGCAAAGCAGTGTCCCGGGCCGGGATTTCTTCATCCCGACGCCCACGGTGAAGGCATCCAGAGCGCCGCCCTCCAGCAGCTTCTCCAGAGCGAAGCCCAGGTCCTCCGCGGTCATATCGTCAAGATTGCAGCGAAGCTCCAGGACGTCGTCCGTTTTGTCCGCGGACTCGCCCAGGATGGCCCGGACGCAGTTGGCCCGGGGGAATTCCTTCTTTCCCATGCCGTAGCCCACGGCAATGGGGGTGAGCAGGGGCATATCGCCGAAGGCGGAGACGAAGTGCTTCAAAAGCGCGGCCCCGGTGGGGGTGCAGAGCTCCCCGCGGATCCCGCCGCCGTAAATCGGCACGCCCTTCAGCAGCAGGGCCGTCGCGGGAGCCGGGACCGGCAGGATCCCGTGGGCGCAGCGGACCTCTCCGCTGCCCACGTGCACCGGGGAAGCCAGGATCCGGTCCGGCGCCAGCTCCCGGATCAGCAGACACACGGCGGTGATATCCGCCACGGCGTCCATGGTGCCGACCTCGTGGAAGTGGATCTCGTCCATGGGGACCCCGTGGACCTCGCTCTCGGCTTCGGCCAGCAGTCTGTAGACCGCGAGCACGTCCTCCCGGACCTTCTGCGGAAGGGCCAGGTGGTCCTTCACCAGATGCTCGATGCCTGCAAGGCCGGCGTGGGAATGGGCGTGGGTCCCTTCTTCGTCGTGAACATGTTCATGCTCGTGGAGCTCTTCCTCTTCCCTGCCGTCCGCGGTGACGGTCACGTGGGTGCCGGTGACGCCGCATTTGACGGCGCGCTCCGCCCGGTAGCGGACCCCCGGGATGCCCAGAGAATTGAGCCGCTCCACAAAGGCCTCCCGGTCCGGCAGCAGCTCCAGCAGCGCCGCGGTGAGCATATCGCCCGCGGCGCCCATGCCGCAGTCAAAATACAAGGTCCTCATGACTTGGCCTCCATGTGGTTGATCATATTTGCCAGGTAGCCCGCGCCAAAGCCGTTGTCGATATTGACGACGGAGACGCCGCTGGCGCAGGAGTTCAGCATGGCCAGCAGGGCTGACAGTCCGCCGAAGGCCGCGCCGTAGCCCACGCTGGTGGGAACGGCGATGACCGGGCAGTCCGCAAGGCCGCCGATAACGCTGGCCAGGGCCCCCTCCATACCGGCGATGGCGACGATGACGGAGGCCTGCATGATCTCCTCCCGGTGGTCCAGGAGCCGGTGCAGGCCGGCCACGCCCACGTCGTAGAGACGGGTCACGCGGCTGCCCATCGCCTCGGCGGTGAGGGCGGCCTCCTCGGCCACGGGGATGTCGCTGGTGCCTCCGGTGGCCACCACCACGGTACCGATGCCGTCCGGCTCCGGCAGTCCGCCCAGCAGAGCGGTCCGGGAGACGGCATCGTACCGCAGGGGAAAGGCTGCGGCAAGCTCCTCCGCCGCCTCCGGGGAAAGACGGGTGACTAAAACCCGTTTCTGGCCGTGATCGACCATGGTCTGCAGGATCCCGGCGATCTGGGCGGCGGTCTTCCCCGCCCCGTAGATCACCTCCGAAGCCCCCTGGCGGAGCTTCCGGTGGAGATCCACCTTGGCGTAGCCGATGTCGGCATAGGGCTCGGTCTTCAGCTTCAAAAGGGCCTCGTCCACCGTAAGGCTGCCGTCGCGGACGGCCCGGAGGATCTGTCTGGCTTCCGTGTTCATAGCGGTCCCTCGCATACGTTCGTCTGGTGAATGCTATCCGATAAACAGCATCATTGTCAATCGTATGATACCACGCCCGCGGCAGGATTGTAAAGCTTTTTTTCGGTTCGTGACGACGGCTGCAGGAACGCAGTCAGCCCGGCAGGTCCCGCTCGGGGGACCTGCCGGGCTGACGCGGCGGGGCAGAGACGTCCTTCTCTGCCGAAGAGATCATCTCTTTCTGGCGGGGCCCTTCTCCGCGACGTCCATCACGCCGTCGTGGTCGGAGTCCATGAGGTTGGGGGTCATCTCCTCGCGGAGGGTGACGCCGCGGGCGATGCGCTGCTTCTCCACCATGTCGGAGATCAGCTCCTTGACCTCCCGGGACTTCTTGACGCGCCTGATGTCGAACTCGCCGGAGGTCTTGTCTGAGGAGCAGCAGTGGATGGTGCCGACACGGTCGAACCGCTCGAACAGGGAACGCTTCAAAGAGACGTCGAGGATCCGGTAAAGGCGGATCTCGTCCTCGGTCTGCTTGAACACGCCCTTGATGATGAGGAGCTTCTCATCGGTGAGGATATACCTGGTGAAGGACCAGGGAAGGCCGAAAATGGTGCGCTTGCGGTCGCTCCAAACGGTATTGTTGGGGAGCTTTGCCATAGAATAACGCCTCGCTTTCTGATATTAGTCTCAACAGGGTCGGGATGCGGGGGATCGGCTGCCTGCGCAGGCAGATCGCTTATTCCACCGTGACGGACTTGGCAAGATTTCTGGGCTTGTCGACGTCGCAGTCGCGGAGCAAAGCAATGTAGTAGGCGAAGGTCTGCAGAGGGATGATGGTCAGGCTGGGCTGAAGCATCGGATGGGTCTCGGGCACAGTGATGACGGAGGGGATGGTCTTTTTGATCTCCGCCTCGTGCTTCTCTGTGGTGACGCCGAAAACGTCGGCGCCGCGGGCGCGGACCTCCTTGACGTTGGACATGGTCTTATCAAACAGAGAGTCCACCGTCGCCACCGCCACCACCAGGGTGCCCTCCTCGATGAGGGAGATGGGGCCGTGCTTGAGTTCGCCGGCTGCATAGGCCTCGGAGTGGATATAGGCGATCTCCTTCAGCTTCAGGCTTCCCTCGAGGCAGATGGCGCTGTCCACGTTGCGGCCGATGAAGAAGGCGTCGTGTACCTTGAAATACTGCTCGGCATAATAGCGGATCTTCGTCACGTTGTCGGTGGTGAGACAAAGGGCAATCTTCTGGTCGAGCTTCATGAGTTCGTTGACGATGGTCGTGTACTCCTCGGGACGGATGGTCTCGAGCAGATCGGCGATGTACAGGGCGATGAGGTAGATCACCGACAGCTGGGTGGAGAAGGCCTTGGTGGTGGCCACGGCGATCTCGGGGCCTGCCCAGGTGTAGATGACGTCGTCCGCCTCCTTGGCGATGGCGGAGCCCACCACGTTGACGATGGCGAGGGTCCTGGCCCCCTGGCGCTTGGCCTCCACGAGGGCAGCCTTGGTATCGGCGGTCTCACCGGACTGGGAGATGATCAGAACCAGGGTATCTTTGCCCAGGACGGGCTCGGAGTAGCGGAACTCGGAGGCCAGGATCGGCTCCACGGGGATGCGGCAGGTCTTCTCCAGGATGTGCTTGCCGAGACAGCCCACGTAGTAGGAGGAGCCGCAGGCCACGATATAGATCCGCTTGAGATCCTCCAGATATTCCTTCGAGAGCTTGATATCGTCCAGAACGACGCGGCCGTCACGGATGCGGGGAGACAGGGTGCCCTTGACAGCCTTGGGCTGCTCGTTGATCTCCTTGATCATGAAGTGGTCGTAGCCGCACTTCTCCGCCGCGGAGATGTCCCAGTCGATGGTCTCGGGGGTCTTCTCCACGGGATCGTAGAAGGCGTCGTAGAACCTGGCGGAGTCCTTGGTGAAGATCACGGTGTCGCCGTCGTTGAGATAGACCACGTTGCGGGTGTACTTCAGGATGGCGGGGACGTCGGAGGCGATGAAGTTCTCTCCCTCGCCGAAGCCGAAGATCAGAGGACTTTCCTTCTTGACGGCGATCATGGTGCCGGGGAAATCCTGGCACAGGATGCCGAGGGCGTAGCTGCCCTCCAGCTGGCCCACCGCGCGGCGGACGGCCCGGGGGAAGTCCTGCAGACGGTCGTAGTAGTATTCGATCAGGTTGGCAACGACCTCCGTATCCGTCTCGGAGACGAATTTCTTGCCCTTGCGGATGAGGTCTTCCTTAAGTCTCAGATAGTTTTCGATGATGCCGTTGTGGACGACGGCGATCTTGCCGGCGTCGGCGATGTGGGGGTGGCTGTTCACGTCGGAAGGAGCGCCGTGGGTAGCCCAGCGGGTGTGCCCGATGCCGTAGGTGCCCCGGATGGAATTGCCGCCGTCGATGATGCCGCTGAGATTGGCCAGGCGGCCCTTCGCCTTGGCGACCTTCAGAACGCCGTCGGACATCACGCAGATGCCGGCGGAGTCATAGCCCCGATACTCCAGCTTGGCAAGGCCGTCAAGCAGGATGGGAGCTGCCTGCTTTGTTCCAAGATAACCAACGATTCCGCACATATGATAACCTCCAGTGCTGCTGTGCTGCGCGCCGCTTGCGGAACGGCGCGGAGTGTCCTGCAGTATGTCTGCAGATATTATTGTTATTATATCATGTGTCCGTGAAAAATACAATCGTCTTTTTCGCCGTATTTCTGAGTCTCGGCGGAAAAGGTCATCCCATTTCCAGAAAACAGACGCGGGAGCCGGTGAGCGCAGCGAGGCTTTCCGGCTCCTCCGGGCAGGGATCGGCGCCGAGGTCCAGCAGGCGCTTTGCCCCCGGGCCGGCATCCGGGCGGATAAAGACGGGGCTCCAGCCATGGCGGAGATTCTCCGCGGTGCCGGAAAAGGTGCCTCCCCGCAGACCGGATCCAGCCACCAGGGTCTTGTCTCCCAGGGCGTGGATCAAGCGGTTGCGGCCGAAGGCGCGGGCAGAGGAAAAACCCAGCTGCCAGCCCGTCTCACAGAGCCAGAGAACGTTCCGGTCGTCGCGGACGTGGGAAAACAGTTCGTCGGCCACCACGGAGATCACCGCACCGCCCGCCGCCAGACAGGCCTCCTGGGCCGTCTGATCCGCGCCGCGGGCGTTGCCGGACACCAGGACGAAGCCCTCCCCGGCCGCCAGCTCCCCCACCCTGCGGGCAAAGGCAATACCGTCCGGCGGCAGCTCCCGAGAACCCACCAGGGAAACGGCGGGCCGCGAAAGCAGCGACAGGTCGCCCTTGCAGTACAGCACGGGGGGCGCGGCGTCCCCCAGCTTGGAACGCAGGCGGGCCGGATATCGTGAAGAGCAGATGGTCAGCGGCCGGATCCCGTATTCTCTGCCCAGGGCAAGGTAGCGCTCCAGGGCCTCACCGCGGGAGAGCAGGGCCATGATCTCCCGGGCCGCCTCCTCCCGGCAGCCGATGGAGGACAGGTCCTCCTCGGTGATCTCCCGCTCCGGATCTCCCTTCAGGGGTCCGGCTGCCCGGACGACGCCCTTCAGTCTGCGCAGGCGGGCTGTGGACAGGGGCTTCAGCCCGTCGGAGAGCTCGGCGCAGAGCAGCAGGATCCCGCGTTCCCGTTCCGTCATCTGCGCTGCCTCCTGACGGGGGTCGGCTGCCGCCGCTCCACCGGGGCAAGACCCGTCTCGGTGAAGGCCATGCTCTGCACGGAGAAGTGCGAGTATTTGGCGATCTCGTCCAGCTTCGCCTGCTCCGGGAAGCTGCCGATGACCGTATAGGACACGCCCTTTTTCTTGGCGCGGCCGGTGCGGCCGATGCGGTGGATATAGTATTCGTTCTCCTCGGGAACGTCGTAGTTGATGACGCAGTCCACGTCGTCCACGTCGATGCCGCGGGAGGCGACGTCGGTGGCGATCAAGACAGGCAGGTCTCCCCGGCGGAAGGTCTGCATGGTCTTCTCCCGCTGGGACTGGGGGATGTTTCCGTGGATGCAGTCCGCCCGGACGCCGCGGCGCTGCAGATCGTCGCTGAGCCGCTGGCACATGAGCTTGGTGTTGCAGAAGATAATGACCCGCTCAAAGCCCTCCAGCCGCAGCAGCCGCAGCACCGCCTCCTCCTTCTCCAGGGCGGGAACGGTGACGGAATACTGGTCGATGTCCGGCTTGCTCTCGGCGTCGGGCGGGACGGTGATCTCCACCTCGTCGCGCTGGTACATCCAGGAAACCGTCATGACCTCCTGGGACATGGTGGCGGAAAACAGGCCCAGGTTCCGGCGGTTTTTGATCTTCTCGATGATCCCGGTGACGTCCTTGAAAAAGCCCATATCCAGCATCCGGTCGGCCTCGTCGAGGATGACGGTCTGCACCTTGTCGAAGCGCAGGGTATGCCGCTTATAGTGATCCATAAGTCTGCCGGGGGTCGCCACCACGATCTGGGGCTTCTTTTTGAGCTTGTTGATCTGCACGTCGATCTTCTGGCCGCCGTAGACCACCGCCACGCGGATGTCCTTGTAAAACGCAAGAAGGCCCCGCAGCTCGTCACCGATCTGGATGGCGAGCTCGCGGGTGGGGGCGAGGATGAGGCCCTGCAGGTCCTCACAGTCAGAGTCGATATGGCAGATCATCGGGATGCCGAAGGCGTAGGTCTTGCCGGTGCCGGTGGGGGCCTTGGCGATGACGTCCTTCCACTCCATCAGAGGAGGAATGGCTTCCTTCTGTACCCGGGTGGGATATCCGTAGCCCTTTTTGTCCAGGGCGGAGAGCAGTTCCTCGGGCAGGCCGAGATCCTGAAAGGTGATTTCGTTTGACATTTTCCGGTTCTCTTTCCGTAATTTTTCCAATAGTATACCATATAAATGGGTTTTTGGCAAGTCATACACAATATTTTGTGGTTTTTTTCGCGGTTTTGCGAACTCAGCCGTTGATTTTCCGTCTCTATGGTGGTATAATATGTTGAATCTAAATCAAACGAGAAACGGAGAGGTTGTCTTATGACCTTTACCAGCATCCCCTTCCTCATCTTCCTGGCGGTATTCCTCGTGGTCTACGGCCTGTGTCCCGAGCGGTTCCGCCTCTGGTTGCTGCCCGTCGCCGGTCTGGTGTTCATGCTGATGAACTCCGTGACCGCCGCCCTCTGGGCCATCGGTCTGATGGCGATGAACTTCATGTTCGGAATCTTCCTCCGGAAGACCTCCAGCCCGAAGGTCCTGCTCGGCCTGGCCGTCACCATCAACGTCATGTTCCTGGCCGCCTTCAAGATCGGCGGCTCCGTCCCGACGGGCCTGAGCTTCTACACCTTCGCCTCCATCGCCTACCTGGTCACCATCGGCCGGGGCCAGATCGAGGCGGAGCGGAATCCCCTGCGCTATGCCGCCTACGCGACCTTCTTCCCGAAGTATCTGATGGGCCCCATCACCCGGTATGAAGAGCTGGCGCCACAGTTCAATCAGCCAAAATACAGCGTTGCCAATCTCCAGGCCGGACTGGAGAACTTCGTCGTGGGCTTCGCGATGAAGATCTTTATCGCGGACAAGCTGGCCATCCTGTGGAACGAGCTGGTGAAGATCGGCTTCGAGAACATCTCCACTCCCCTGGCCTGGCTCGGCATCTTCAGCTTCAGCATCCAGCTCTATATCGACTGGCAGGCCTATACCCTGATGGCCCTCGGCATCGCCCGGATGATCGGATACCGGCTGCCCCAGAACTTCAACTATCCCTACCTGGCCACCTCCATCGGCGACTACTACCGCCGCTGGCACATGACCCTCACCCGCTGGCTCAAGGACTTCGTCTATATCCCCCTGGGCGGCAACCGCCGCGGCATCGTCCGGACCGTCATCAACATTCTGATCGTATGGCTCGTGACCTCCCTGTGGCACGGCGTCGGCTGGAACTTCGTCATCTGGGGCATGTCCCTGGGTGTGCTCATCATCGTGGAAAAGCTCTGGGTGGGCAAGTTCCTGGAAAAGCACAAGGTCCTGTCCCATCTGTGGGTCCTGTTCTTCATCCCTCTGACCTGGTGCTGCTTCGCCATCACGAATACCGCCGAGCTCGGAAAATACTTCCTGCGGCTGTTCCCCCTGGCCAAAGCCACGGGCGTCATCGCCAAGGGCGATTTCTTCCAGATCCTCGGCAGCTTCGCGATCTATCTGATCCTGGGCATCCTGTTCTGCTTCCCGCTTCCGGAGAAGCTGATCCACGCCTTCTGCACCCCCGCCCAGACCAGAGACGGCCGGGTCAGTCTCCGCTCCTGGATCTCCTGTGCGGTGCTCGCGATCATTTTCTGGTTCGCCGTGTATGAGCTCAAGAGAAGCGGCAATAATCCCTTCATGTACCTGAACTTCTGAGAAAGGGGGACCGGTATCACGTGAAAAAACGAAACAGACAGAAGCAGAGGATCGACTGGGGCGCCCTGCTGCGCGGGATCTTCTCCGGCGAAGCCCCTCTGCTCTTTACGGTGGCGATCTTCGGCGTTGTGTTCCTGCTGATCATGGGGATCTCCGCCCTGTTCACCAAGGATCCCGCCGCGGACATCGACCTCTCCAAGGTGGAGACCGGCGCCATCCCCGCTGCCTCCAGAGAGCTCCCCACCGTCGGCCCGAGTCAGCCCACCGACCCGAACACTCCTTCGACTCCGACGCCGACCGATCCCGAGCCCGTCACGCAGATCATGCAGGTGGACGAGGGCTATTTCTCCGACGCCCTCTTCATCGGCGACTCCCGGACCGACGGTCTGCGGCTCTACGCGCCCATTGAAGGCGCGGTCTACTACTGCGGCACCAGCATGAACATCTTCAAGGTCATGGATTCCGAGTATTCCGCTGCCGGCTACAAGGGCCTCCGGAATCTCCTGAAGAACGAGACCTACGGCAAGATCTATATCATGTTCGGCATCAATGAGGCGGGCTACGACACCGAGGTCTTTGCCGCCAAATTCCGCGCGGTGGTGGAGGAGATCCGCTCCTATCAGCCCAACGCCATCATCTATATCCAGAGCATCCTGTACGTGACCCAGAAGCACGAAAACAGCTATCCCGTCTTCTCCTCCGAAAACCTCAAGGAGAAAAACGCCAAGCTCAAGGAGATGGCCAACGGCGTGGACATCTTTTATCTCGAGGTCAACGACGTGCTCAACGACGGCACCGACCATCTGCCCTCGGACTATACCGGCGACGGCGTCCATCTGAAGGCGAATTACTACCATCTCTGGCGGGACTATCTCATCGACAACGCCGTAGTGGATCCCTGGCATCCCTGGTCCCCGAAAACTGAGGACTGAGGCGCTGGGCCCATAGAACCTTTTCCTTTTCGATCTCATCCGGAACGGAAAACCGCGGAGCTCCCCTTCTTTTGGGAGGAGCTCCGCGGTCCTGTTATTCTTTCTATCTATTCATTCGTTTCGCCGTTCCCGGGACCCGAAGACCATTTGCCGCGGCGGGGCGCGGGGCGGGACAGGCGGAGGGCTGCGAAAAAGTCCGTCAAAAGGGCGGCGCATTCCGCCTCCATCACGCCGCCCTCCAGGGCGGGACGATGATTGAAGGGCAGGGAGAAGAGATTGACGACGGAGCCGCAGCAGCCGTTTTTGGGATCCTTCGCGTCGTACACCACCCGGGGGATCCGGGCGTTGACGATGGCGCCGGCGCACATGGGGCAGGGCTCCAGGGTTACGTAGAGCGTGCACTGCCAGAGGCGCCAGCCGCCCAGGGTGCGGCAGGCCTCGTCGATGGCCTCCAGCTCCGCGTGATACAGAGCGTTCTTTCCCTCTTCCCTCCGGTTGCGGCCGCGGCCGACGATCCTGCCGTCCATGACCACCACGCAGCCCACCGGCACCTCGCCCTCCGCCCCCGCGATCTCCGCCAGGGCGATGGCTTCCCGCATGAAATCCCGATCCTCCACGCCGTTTTCCTCCCGCTCTTTCGTCTGTCTACCGTTCATCGTACCCGATTCCGCCGTTATTTACAAGATTTATTTGCGTTTTTTCAAAAAATTATGGCGAAAAGGGCTTGTAAAGCAAAAAAGATTGTACTATAATGAGTTGGATTTCCCTATCCATGTCCTGTCCCGGACGTGGTTTTCTGATTCTTTGAAGGAATTGCGCTATGTCTACTGCGAAAAAACCCGTGAAGCCCTCTGTGGAAGCGCTTGCCGCTCCCATTTCCGCCCTGGTGGCAAAGGGAAAAAAGGAAGGCATGATCCAGGCCAGCGAGCTGAACAACGAGCTGGCAAAGATCCCCTGCACCGTGGAGCAGATCGAGCAGGTCTATGAGATGATCGAAGCCATGGGCATCCAGATCGCCGGTACCGAGCTGGAGCTGGACGACGAAGGTCCCGACGATCTGCCGGGTCTGGATGTCGAAGACGAGATCATCGACCCCGTCGAGCTCGCCGCGGAATACAATCTGGACGACCCCGTCCGCATGTACTTAAAAGAGATCGGCCAGGTTCCCCTGCTCACCGCCGAGGAGGAAATGGAGCTGGCTCAGAAGGTCTCCGAGGGAGACAAGGAGGCCAAGAAGCAGCTCACCGAAGCCAACCTCCGTCTGGTGGTCTCCATCGCGAAGAAATACTCCGGCCGCGGACTTCATATCCTGGACCTGATCCAGGAGGGCAACACCGGCCTGATCCGTGCCGTCGACAAGTTCGACTACACCAAGGGCAACAAGTTCTCCACCTATGCGACCTGGTGGATCCGGCAGGCCATCACCCGCGCCATCGCGGATCAGGCCCGCACCATCCGCGTCCCCGTCCACATGGTCGAGGTCATCAACAAGGCCACCCGCTGCAACCGCAAGCTGGTGCAGGAGCTCGGCCGGGACCCCACCCTGGAGGAAATTGAAGACGAGCTGGGTCTGCCCATTGAGAAAATCCTCGAGGCCAA
>JAEEGL014630400.1_pt1 | contig 12892 bp, 9 predicted proteins | sample 9134231 | NCBI WGS metagenome assembly JAEEGL01 (sample SAMN16246548, study PRJNA631951) | gut metagenome | biome: gut microbiome; feature: rumen; material: fiber-attached | host: Bos | place: Iran: Karaj | collected 2018-10
CAGCCGCTGACAAATATCATCATGCAAATCATTACTGAAGCGCTGGCGTTCCAGTTCCGAAATTCTTAAAACGTCTGCTTCAAGCTTTAATCTTTTTTCATTGGCTTCTACAAGCTCTGAGGTTCTTTTTTCTACTTCCTGCTCCAGATATTCAGAACGTTTTCTTCTCTCTTCCATTACATTTATTCGGATAAGACATTGAGAAATCGCAAGCGAAATTGAATTTAAATAACGAAGCACATCCTGCTCAGCTTCAAAAATAATACAACCGGCAGAAACTCCTCCGTCATACAATTGTTTGATAAGAAGCACAGGAACTTTCTTTTCTGAACAGGAAATAAACATATTATAAAAATCATTTATGCTTAATTCAGATTCATTATAAAATCTTTCTTTTTCTTCTCCATCCCTAAGAACAAAAATTGGCTGAACAAAAAAGTCTTTTGTAAAACGAAGTATATTAAAATTCCTTATTCCAAGCTCACCCAGATTCAGCCTTAATACCTTATTCATTTCACTTATATCCTGGGTCTGATTTAACTTTTGTCCTATCTGGCTTGTTAATCGCAAATAATTTTCTACATTAATATAAGTATTTTTCATTTCACGGAGCTTCGATTCCATTTCTGAAAAATCCTTTGATTGAGTTTCTTTTCTGCAGCCGCAGGACTCTCTAAAAACAATAGTTGATTCAATGTAATTTTTATATGCTAAAATATTTTTTTCTTTATTAATTACTTTCAGAATCAGTTCCATTGCCTGTTCACCCATTTCGGACAAAGGCTGACGAACGGTAGTTAGGGCCGGGATTTCATATTGTGCCTGAGGAATATCATCAAAGCCGGTAACTGCGCATTCCTTTATTTGAGAATTCTTCGATTTCATCTTAAAGAATTTATAAACACCGATTGCCATATTATCATTAGCGCAGACAACGGCATCAAGATTTATATTCTTTTCGGCATTTAATTTTTCCATTACTTTAAAAGACGAATCTTCTGTAAACAAACCGTTTTTGATTATATAAGACAAATCCGGAAACCATGGTTTATACGCTTCCATTGTCTGAACAAATATTCGTTCGCGCAGAATAGCATCGTGCTGCTTTTTACCGCCGCCAATAAATAAAAATTTTCTATAATTATGTTTAAGAACAAGATGCTCTACCAGCTGCTTCATGGAATCATCAGTCTGAACATATATGGAAGGAACTCCCATAACATTCTGACCCGCAGAAACAACAGGAAGCTTTCCCCAGATTTTTCTTATATCAGATTTTGAATGAATATGACTGTTATCGGAAAGTGCAGATGTTAAAAGAATAATTCCGTCAAGATTGAAAATTGAACTTTCAGGAAATTTCTGAATAAGTCCGCCCGGAACAAAAGGATCATTTTCTATCATAAGGCAGACAACTTCTACACCTTCTTTTATTGCCCTATTTTGTATCCCGTTAAAAACCGAAAGCTGATACTCTTCTTCTAGATTTATTAATACAACACCAATTTTCATAAATATTTAAGAATTCCTATAGGTTATTATACTATAATTTAAAAAAATATGGTAAAATAATTGCAAGAGGATTATTATGAGTATTTCAGTATTTATTATTGATGATCATCCATTATTCAGCAGAGGACTCGCGCAACTTATAGAAACCGAAAATGGATATAAAGTTGTTGGAATGGCAAAAGACAGAACCGAAGCCCTGGAATATCTTTCTAAAAAGTCTCCGGATCTTATAATCCTCGATTTAAATTTAGGTAAGGAAGACGGATTAGAAGTTTTAAAAGAAATTTTATACATTAATTCAAAAATCAAAGTTTTAATACTTTCAATGCACGACGAAAGATTTTATGCAGAACGTGCAATTAAAGCCGGCGCCAAAGGTTATATCATGAAGGCAGAAGCAGAATCAAAAGTGCTTGATGCAATTTCTACAGTGTGCCAGGGAAAAATATATTTAAGCGAAAATGAAAAGAACAGGGTAAAATCTGAAGGAGATTCAGAAGACAATGTTTCTTTTATAAGCACACTTTCTGACCGCCAGCTGCAGATTTTTACTTTAATTGGAAAAGGAATCGGCACTATGGAAATGGCCGACAAGCTTAATGTAAGCATAAAAACCATAGACACACATAAAGAGAATATGAAAAGTAAACTCCACTGCAAATCTTCAGCGGAGTTAAGACAAATGGCTATAGAATGGGTTTCTAAAATGAACTAGCCTAGCGGCCATACATTTCTGTAATAAAACTCAAATAGTCGCAGAATTTTTCCAGTTTTGAACCTTTTTTAAACTCAGCCTTGGACATTCTCCAGGACCAGTTTGAACCAGTTGTAGAAGGAACATTCATGCGAGCCTCATTTCCTACACACAAAATATCCTGAACCGGAATTACACAGAATTGAGCAGAAGAAGCAAAAGCAAGCTTTATCATTTCCTTACAAAGTGATTTATCGCTCACCTTTTTCTTTGCTTCTGAAAGCGTAAGTTTTTTTCCAAGCAGATATTGAGAAACCAAAAGAAGCTGTTCATCGCTGCAATTTTCAAACCAGCCCTGCATTGTGTCATTATCATGAGTTCCTGTATAAACAATACAGTTTGAAGTTTCAAAATTATGCGGCAAAAAAGCGTTTGTCATTCCGTTTTGTCTGGCTTCATCAGGACTGAAGGCAAACTGAAGGACCTTCATTCCAGGGAAGCCGCAGTCATCGCGCAATTCACGTACTTCATCGGTAATAACGCCCAAGTCTTCGGCTATAATCGGAATATCTCCAAGCTTTTTCTTAATAGCCTTAAACAAATCTATTCCAGGACCTTTTATCCATTTTCCATTTACTGCAGTTTCCTGACCAAACGGAACAGACCAGTAAGCTTCAAAGCCACGGAAATGATCAATTCGTAAAATATCCGTTAATTCCAGAATTCTTTTTATTCTTATAATCCACCAGTTATAACCAGTTTTTTTCATTGCATCCCAGTCATACAAAGGATTTCCCCAAAGCTGTCCGGTTGCACTAAAATAATCCGGCGGAACTCCGGCAACGCATAAAGGCTTTCCGCTCTTCTCAAGCTGGAAAAGCGATTGATTTGCCCAGACATCAGCACTGTCTATTGCAACAAAAATCGGAATATCTCCAATTATAGAAATATTTTTGTCATTGGCATAAGATTTTAATTCATTCCACTGAATATCAAAAAAGAACTGGATTACTTTATAAAGTTCAATTTCTTCTTTATGATTTTTCTTCCATTCAGCAACAGCTTCCTGTGAGCAGGATGCAAGCTCTTTAGGCCAGTAAGCATACCAGATGGAAGCATTTGTATTTTCTTCCTGAGCTTTTTTATCATAAAAAGATTTTATGCTCATAAAAATACAATACATATCAAGCCACAAAGAAGACTTTTTACAGAAGCTTTTATATAGAAGCTTATCATTTTCATCTGCATTGGCAAGAAAATATTTTGCCGCAGAAAACAAAACAGGAAGCTTCCACCAGACAACAGTTCCAAAATCTACGTTGCCTTCCGGCTTTATATATTCACACGGAGTTATATCTTTTTTTGAACACCATTTTCTTTCTACCAGCTTATCCAAATCTATTAAAAGAGGATTTCCTGCAAAAGTAGAAAATGAAGCATAAGGTGAGTCGCCGTAACCGGTTGGTCCTAATGGAAGAACCTGCCATAATTTTTGTCCGGCTTCTTCAAGATAATCAATAAATTTATATGCATATTCGCCTAAGGTTCCAATTCCATATTTTCCAGGCAAAGATGTAGGATGAAGTAAAATTCCAGATTTTCTGACTTGTTGCATAAAGAACTCCAAATTTTTATGAAAAAATACTGCTTATTATCTTAAAAAATAAATAAGAGAAAGTTTGTATGTGCAAATACAAAAACTTGATATAGCATATTATAAAGCAATAAATTAAAAACTAAAAGAGAAAAGTATTTATGAATGTTTTTGTTTATTCCATGCAGCCATATATTGGTCAAATTATATGCGATCATCTGACTGAAAAAGGACATCTGTGTCTTTGTTTTCAAAATCAGCAGGAAGTTGGAACAACATTGATGAAACTAAAAACACCGCCAGATTTACTTGTCTTGGATTTTACTGCCTACAATCATGATGATTTTGATATTTACAATTTTTTTCTGAAGAAGAAGCTGTGTCTCCCCCTTGTATTTTATAATGACCCCTGCCTTACAATGTCCACAAGAGCAAGGCACTGGAAATCTCAAATAATGCTGAATCAGAATTCTAAAAAAGAACAGGTATTTAAGATAGAAAAGTTTGATGAAATATTTAAAGATCTTGAAGAGCTTGTTGAATCTGATGAACTTTCGCCATACATAAGCTTAATGCAAAAACCAAAACCCCTTCCTGAATATATGATTCCCAAAAAATACTCGCTTGATTATATAAAAAACGTAAAGAAAGATTTTATTCTGGAATTCAAAAAAAGAGCTTCGCTGCCGGAAAATCTTTTTTACCTGCTTTCGATTCTTCAGGCAAACAAGGATTTTCTGCTTTCGCTGTCTGACATTCAGAAATTCTATATACAAGACGGAAAAGAAATTACGGAAAATTCCCTGAAAGTCCTTATCTCAAGATTACGAAGCAAAATAAGAGAAGACAAACAATGTAAATTTATTATAAGACAGACTAAGGGAATGTATCAGTTTGTAAAGTTTATAACTGCATAAAAAATGGGCTGCTAAAAGCAACCCATCTGCAAATATTAAACTATGACTGAAGAACCTTTGAGATTCGTTCCAAAACCTTCTTGCGGTCAAGAGGTTTAATGATGTAACTCTTTGCACCAGTCATAAGTGATTTCTTAACAAGTTCTTCCTTACCAAGAGCACTTACCATTACAACTCTTGCATTCTTATCAAAAGCCATAATCTGTTCCAAAGCAGTAATACCATCCATCTTAGGCATAGTAATATCCATTGTTACCAAATCAACATTTGGACACAATTCTTTATATTTATCAACGCCTTCTTTTCCATCAGCTGCTGTAGCTACAATTTCATAACCTTCACTACTAAGGATCTGACCAAGCTGTTTTGCTACGAACATAGAATCGTCAACAACTAAAACTCTAAAAGAAGTTCCGTCATCCTTTCGGCCCTCTGGTGGACGCTCATTAATTGTAGGATAATCCTGTGTTGTTTTCATTTTTCTTACTCCTTTCCAATAGTTTATGCACGTTCCCTAATAGAAACATTAACTTCAATTTTTCCGCAATCAGAAATAAGAGGAACAATAAGTGCTTCAACACTATCAGTTGTTCCACCTAAAGCGGCAATTTCCATTTTCTGACCAACAAACAAAGCTGGAGGAGTCAAGTCAAACTTAAATCCAAGCTCGTGTAACTTTGTAACAGCCTGAGCAGTAATAAGGTTAGCCAATTCACTAATTGTGGCTTTAGCCAAATCATCAAACTGTGGTAAAGTTTCTCCGTTCATGGCTGATGCAACATTCAGGGCTGTCTCCATTGTCATATCAAAAAGAACACGTCCTTCTACGTCTCCAGCAAGTCCAACGAGAGCAGCAACTCCCATAACTGGCATTGCAGTTGATTTTAGGTACAAATCCCCACGCTTTACTTCAGCGCCTCCAAGAACCTCCTGAAGAACACGGAATGAAGTTTCAACAAACGGATTAATATACTCTACTCGCATTTTTATCTCCTATTAATCTTTAGTATATACCACAAGGGTATCTACAGTTTTTTCACCAAAACTAAATCCAGAAGGCAGTGCTTCATTTTCACCTATGATAGCAATTGCATTTCCTTTCATTTTCTCAAGGAAATCTGAAACAACAGCTTCCTGAGCGTTCTCATCCATCAAAGAAAGAATATCTCTTGCGAAAACTAAATCTACCATTGGCAGCGCATTTGTGTTTTTACAGTCATGATATTCAAACATTATGCTGTCTTTTATTTCCTGACTAAAAGTATAATCTCCATTTGCTTTTTTTGTCAAATATGGACCATACCAGTCAGTAGCAAGACTTGCAGGAACAGAAAGTAAAGAAGCATTAGAAACGTTCAATAAATCTATATCCTGAGCATAAATCCTAATTTTTGCATTAGGATATCTTTTCTTAAGGACACAAGCCAAAGAATATGTTTCCATACCTTTTCCGCATCCCGGATTCCAAACAATAATCTGCTTTGCAGAATTATCAGGCAAAGCTTTTTCTACAACTTTTGCATATGATTCTGTCCACCATGCATCTGTACATGTAGACCAGAAAGGCTGAATAAATTTCTGAGCGTCGCTTTCTGTCTGAAGCTGAACTGTAGAACTGCCGGTTTCTTTTTTCCATTCATTATAGCGGCGTGTAATCCACTGTTCATTTACAGAAGATACATAGAATTTTGCATAATTCTGTAAGCTTTCTTTAATGAACTTTAAATCTACTTCAGATTCGGAGGGTGCAGCAGAATTTGCTGCAGTTGTTTCCTGAGGAACAACTTTTCCAGCTAATTCTGCAGGAGTTTTAATTCTTGGTTCATCACCTGATGTAACTGCACCAGTATTCTGCTGTGTAACAGAAGGCTGAGCATAAGGCAACTGTCTGTTCTGATGAACTTCAAGAGATTCCTTTGAAGAGAAAATTCTTGTTATGTCCAGCAAAACGTAAAGTCTCTTATTTGCTTCTACGACACCATCGATATATTTAATATTAATATCACCAAAAAGAGGATGTGGCGGCTGAATTGTGCTCTTCTGAACACCAACAACCTTGTCAATCTTATCTACAACAACACCAAAAATCTGGTCTTCAACTGTAAGAATGAGAAGATTAACGAGAGAGTTTTCTTTTCTTGGTTCTACAGGAATATTAAAGAAAAGTCTCAAATCCAGGATAGGAATAATTTCACCACGAAGGTTATAAACACCTAAAACAAAAGGAAGTGCATTTGGAACATATGTAAATCTTCCGGCCTTTGCAATTTCCTTTACATGCATAATGTCTATAGAATAATCACGTCCTGCAAGCGAGAAGGTAACCATCTTAAAATCAATTACAGTGGCATTTTCGTTGTTTTCTTCTGTCATAGAAGCTACATCAGTAGCTACCAAAACTTGATTTTCTGCTTCCATAAACACCTCTAACCATTCATAAGCTGCTGCTGCGCAAGCAATTCCTGCTTAACGCCTAATTCAAGCAGCTGACTAACATCAATAATAAGAGAAACAGAACCGTCTCCAAGAATTGAAGCACCAGCAATTCCAGGTGAACTTGTGAACTGATCTTTTAACGGCTTAATTACAACGTCTTCCTCGCCAATTAAAGAATCAACCATTACACCTATCTTCTTTTCCTGAGTACCAACAATTACTATGTAACACTCGTCTGTCTGTACAGATTCCTGAATACCAAACAGCCTTGAAAGACGAAGAACGCTGATTACTTCATTACGAACATTCATAATTTCATAATTATCAATGTGATTTATTTCTTTAATGTTTATACACTGACTTTCAATAACGTTTGCAATTGGAATTGAGTAAACTTCTTTTCCAACTCTAACGAGCAGACCCTGAATAATAGCAAGAGTTAATGGAATCTTAATTACAAAAGAAGTTCCCTTTCCTTTTGAAGAATTAACAGTGATGTTACCTTTAAGGTTTGTAATCATTGTCTTAACAACATCAAGACCTACTCCACGACCAGAAATATTAGAAATCTTTTCTGCAGTAGAGAAGCCCGGCTGCATAATTAACTGATAAGCATCCTGATCAGAAACTACCTTGTCCGGATGGATAAGTCCTTTATCAATAGCCTTCTTGCGAACTTTTTCAACATCAATTCCGGCACCATCATCTTTAATTTCAATAACGATCATGTTACCTTCGTTAGAAGCCTTCAAAAGAACAGTTCCTGTTTCCGGTTTTCCAGCGGCCTTTCTTATATCTGGAGTTTCAATTCCATGGTCAACTGAGTTTCGTACACAGTGCATAATCGGATCGAGAAGATCTTCTACTACCGATTTATCAAGTTCTGTATCCTCACCTTCTATTACAAGGTCAATTTTCTTATTAAGGTCTTTCTGCAAATCGCGGACAACGCGAGGGAATCGGCTGAAAATCTGATTGATAGGAACCATTCGGATCTTCATTACACCTTCCTGCAAATCGCTGGCAATTGAACCAAGGTTCTGAGTATTTGCCTTGAACTTAACAGTCATTCCCTTAAGTTCTGATTCATATTCATCAAAAATTGAACCTAATGAACCATACTCGTCGTTTAACTGCTTTCTAAGTTCATTAACAGAAAGTCCGTCATTATTAAGATTTTCGAGATATGTAGGAATTCCATCAATTAATGAATGGAACTTCTCTTTAAATTCTGCTTCAAGAGTCTGGAACTTAGCAAGCTCCGAAGCTGTCTGAATAGATAACTGGTTGAATGAAGCCTTTGTAATAACAGCTTCTGATACAAGGTTCAAAAGGTTATCAATTCTTCGTGAATCTACGCGCAAAATTGAGCCCTGCTGAACGTGAGCAGCTGTTCCCTCTTTCTTAGGTTCAGGCTTTTTAACTTCTTTATTTTCATCTGCAGCAGCTGCGGCAGGTTTAGATTCCGGTTTAAGTACGTTATCGTTCAAAATATCCTGCAGCAATGCATCCTGAGAAGAAGAACTTTGAGCAGGAGCCGGAGAAGGAGTTGCAGCCGGTGCAGGTGCGGCAGCTGGAGCTGCAGCTTTTACAGAAGGATCATTAGCAGTTCCGGAAGTAGCATCTTCAATTAAATGAGCATCTGTTATTAAAGTAACGTCGCTTAAGAAAGATGCATCTTCGAGTGCAGAACCGTCTGCCTCTGTAGCTATATAATAAAATACATTTTCGTAGAACTGGTCTTCGTAAAGGGCATCAAAATCAGGAACAGTCTTAAGTACGTTTCCGGAAGATTTTAATGCAGCAAATACCTGAATTCCACCAACGGTATTCATTGGATTACTTTCATCAAATTTAACGGCAACACACCAAAGTTTCTGATTTCCTTCGCATGCCTGCTTTAATTCAGCAAATTCGTCTTCCGAAAGATCCGGTAAAACAAGTCCGCTTCCAGCGGCTGGAGCAGATGGCGCAGCAGCAACAGGTGCAGCAACCGGTTGTGGTGCAGGTGCCTGAGGCTTAGGAGCTGCTTTTGGAGCAGCCGCCTTTTTACCATCTTTCTGAGGTATATAAGCATGAAGTTTATTTACTATCTCATCAATATTTTCTTCGTAAACAGAACCGTTTTGACGGGCTTCCATCATTGCTTTAATAACATCAATAGAAGTCAGCAGGATGTCTACAACATCTTCATCAACCTTAATTCTATCAGAACGGATTTCATCAAGCACATCTTCTACAGTATGAGTAAAATGTGAAAGCTCCATCCTTTCTACAGCAGCAGAACCACCTTTAAGTTTATGCGCAGCGCGGAATATTTCGTCAATGGCCTCGTGATTTGAAGGGTCATTTTCAATAACAAGAATATTACTTTCTAACTGCTCAACCTGCTGTTCAGCTTCAGCAAAGAAGTCTTTTAAGAGTTCTTCATTATTTGGATCAAGGTAATCACTCATATAGAACCATTATATACCAAAAATAGGAGAATTCAAGAGAAAAATTTCATTTTTTATTATGTAATAATTTTACATTTCTTAGAAATTCTGCATTTTTATGCATAAAAAATATTATCAAAGGCTTTTCCGGCGGGAATTTTCAGCGCAGAATAAACTGAATTTTAATCATACCTTCTTTTTAAACTTCTTCTATAGAATACAATGTTATATTCCGATAATAGAATGATAAGGTTTTAAACTGAGGTATTTTTATGAAGCATAAATTTCATATAGCATTAGCTTTTTTTATTTTATTAAATACAAGTGTCTTTTGTGAAAGTTATTTCAGCGGATATACAGGAGGAAAACTGAATTTTGGCAGCCAGGATTCAGATGTATTTTCACCTCAGCTAAAACTCCAGGCTTTTTTTGCTGGCCAGCTTAATTTTACGCCGAATCTCTGGTCGCACCTGGATTTTTCCCTTGATTCAGGAAACTTAATCAGCGAATCAATTTTTAGAGAAAGCGAATCAATTTTTATGATTGATGAAGTTTCCCTTATTGGAAGAGCTTCTCTTGCAAACTCTATGAATTACTTTAGCTTTTTCCTTGGAAAATATGATCCTATTGGAACAGACATTTTCCTTCAAAGATATTTCAGTATTGAACCTATAGCTTCTAAAATTACGGAAAGTTATCTTGGTTTTGCAGGTTCAAACCTTTACCCTCTTTCCGGAATTGGAATTGCAGATGTTATTAGACCGCAGAGTATGCCTGTTGCCGGCGGTTTATACATATATATGAATCATGAAGATGATGACTACTATGTATTTAATACGGATTTAAGATTTGCAGGAAATCTTCAGTATTTTACATGGGATTTAGCAGGCGGTGTCGGCTTCCCTATTATAGATGATGATCAGAAAAAATACGAAGATCTTTTAATCGCCGTAGAAAAGCTGTACTGGCATGCAGGAACTACCATTCTTCTTGGAAATAATTATACTAACGGGCTTTTCCTTCAGGGCGGCCTTTACAATGCAGGCTTAAAAAAGAAAGGAAATCTTGAAATTTCCGGTGATGACATTTATTTTATCTTTGAACCAAGATTCATTACACATAATTTCCATACAAATATAAGCTTTTATTCAATTCCATCAAAAACTGTACGAACTCTTTTATTTGTAGACGGCAATCTTGGAGCAGATTTAAATATTTACAGCGAAGATATAAAAATCGGCAGAAAATTCTTTACAATCGGATGCCATTTTGCAGCCGCATTAATTGACTTTACCGTTATGGATTTTGAAAAGGTTAATTCAATCAATACGGATTATCTTAGTGCAAATATTACTCCATACACTACCACAGATTTCCTTGGTGGCGAACTGCATTTTATGGCAAGTGTAAGGATTATGGAAATTCTGCGCCGAAATCCAGGAAACATAGTTTCAATAGATTTAGGCTACAGAACAAAATTCTAGATCTGAACAATTAAAGAGAAAAATCAGCAAGTCTCTTGCAGGCTTCTTCTACATCCTCTTTGTATCCGAATGCACTAATACGTATAAAACTTTCTCCGGCTGGACCGAATCCGCTTCCCGGAGTTGTAACTACGCGGCACTTATCAAGAATTGAATCAAAAACGTCCCAGCTTTTTTTACCAGGGAATTTTACCCAGATATATGGAGAATTTCCTGTAAAATATACCTGAACATCCATTTTCTTAAAGTTTTCACCGCGGAAAGTCTTTTCTATTAATGCAGCATTTTCAAGGTAATAATCTATAACGCTCTTCATTGCGGCAAGACCTTCAGGTTCAAGACAGGCAAGTCCACCAGCCTGAGCAACATTTGAAGCCCCGTTGAAAAGTGTTGTCATTACGCGGTTCCAGTCTTTATGAACACTTGATCCGTCTGCAAATAAAAGTTCTTTTGGAACAACTGACCAACCAAGACGCACACCTGTAAAGCCTGCCGGTTTTGAAAATGAGTTGATTTCTATAGAACAGGTTTTGCTTCCTTCAATTTCAAAAATTGACTTTGGAAGAGAAGGATCACGAATGAACTCACGGTATGCAGCATCAAAAATAATTATGCATCCGTTTGCATTTGCAAAATCTACAAGCTTCTTTAAATCTTCTTTTGTAGAAACTGCACCTGTAGGATTATTTGGCGAACAAAAATAAATGAGAGAATTTTTCTTGATCTTAGAAATATCCGGGAAGAAATTATTTTCCGGAGTACACGGCATATATGTAATGCCTTTGTAACCGCTTCCTGTATTTTTTCCGGCAGCGCCTGTAATAACTGAACCGTCAACATAAACAGGATAAGAAGGATCCTGAACGGCAACCTTTACTTTCTTTCCGAACAAAGTCTGAATTCTTGCAATATCACATTTTGCACCATCAGAAATAAAAACTTCATCGCCGGAAATAATTCCAGGATAAAAAACTTCTGCAATGCGTTCACGAAGTTTTGTTAAACCCTGTTCATCGCCATATCCTGAATAACCTTCTTTTGTAGCCAAGCCGAGAGAATAATCAGACATAGCTTTTGCAATATACTGAGGAAGTGGCTCTGTTGTATTACCAATTCCAAGACTTATAATTTTAGCATCGGGATGTGCAGAAAGATACTCGCGGCGTCTTCTTGCTACTTCCGGAAACAAATAACCTGCTGTAAGATTTGAAAAACCTGTATTCCTTTTTATCATAATTCAACCTCTAAACATTAGTTTATGAGAATATATAATATTTTAAGCGGATTTTCAATTATGAGAACATGAGAAAAAAAACTTAAACGCTGATGCAATTACCGCGGCTATTCGCTGATGTAATTACCGCGGCTGCACAAAATGCATTTTCCGCGGCAGCGGGCCTGCAAATTATGCATCAATTTCGGCTGCAAGGTGATGAACAATAAAGTCGCGGCGTTCCGGAGTGTTGTTACCCATGTAGAACTTGAGAACTTCCGGTACGTTTTTTAGAGTCTGAATTGTTACCGGAGTAAGATGCATTCCCTTGTCTTCCGGTTCGCCTTCCTTACGAGGGAAAATGAACTGCCCGAACTCACTCGGGTTGATTTCTCCAAGTCCCTTGAATCGTGTTACTTCTGCAGATTTTCCCATCTTTGCAACTTCTTTATCGCGGCTTTCTTCCGAGTAGCAGTAAACAGTTTTTGTCTTATTGCGTACGCGGAAAAGAGGAGTTTCAAGAATATAAACGTGTCCTGTCAAAACAAGCTCTTCAAAGAAAAGCAGGAGATAAGTCATAACAAGATTTCTGATATGGAAGCCGTCG
>JAEEGL015327184.1_pt1 | contig 12892 bp, 11 predicted proteins | sample 9134231 | NCBI WGS metagenome assembly JAEEGL01 (sample SAMN16246548, study PRJNA631951) | gut metagenome | biome: gut microbiome; feature: rumen; material: fiber-attached | host: Bos | place: Iran: Karaj | collected 2018-10
CGATGCGGCCGGACAGCGAACCAAACAGGGCGTGGTGGAGGATCTGTGCGCTGCGGTGATCCGGGAGCTGCGCGCCCAGAAGCTCAGCAACGGGGATTGGGATTATCTGGAGCCCCACGCGTTCGCGGTGATGGAAACCATTGAAAACCCTGAGATCCGGGCGCTGCACGTGATGGAGGGCTGAGGGGTGAGCATCGAGATCCAATGGCTGGGTCATGCCTGCTTTGCCATCCGCTGTCAGGGCTATACCGTGCTCATCGACCCCTACAACAGCGACTACATCAACGGGTATCCCAAGCTGCGCGTGCGCGCAGACCGGCTGTTGGTCAGCCATGAGCATTTTGGGCACAACTACCGGGAGGGCGTCGTGCTTTCCGGACGGCCGGAGAGCGACTGCCCCTTTACCATCTGTAGTCTGACGGCGCCTCATGAATTCAAAATGGGCCGCTGGCGCGGCTTCAGCGACATCCATATTCTGGAGGCCGAGGGCTGCAAGCTGGTGCACATGGGCGACCTGGGCACCCAGCTGGACGGCGGGCAGATTTCCCGGCTCTATGGGGCGGACGTGGTGATGATCTGCGCGGGCTCCGCCACGGAGCTCCCGTCCCAGGAGGCCAAGCGGGTCACCGATGAGATTATGGCCAAGGTGATTATCCCCATGCACTACCGCCATGGGAATATGGGCGGGCATCGGCTGGAGACGGTGGAGGATTTTGCCTACTACTTTGAATCGCCGGAGTTTATCCACCGCTATGATACGGATACGCTGACGGTCACGCCGGATCTGGAACCGCAGGTAGCGATCCTGCGCTATCTGGGGCCGTCCGCCTTTGGCGATTTGGCCGTGCCGGAGGGAAAACCGGAGCGGAGAAGCCTGCTGCGGCGGGTTCTGCGGAGAGAAGGATAAAAAAGAATGCCCCGCGGTAGCTGCTCATTTACAGACATGACATTTTCCATGGAAGGCATAAACGTTTTGACAGATGTGATAAAAGGAGTGATTCGGTAAGAGATGGAAGAACTGAGAATCGGACTGAAGGGCGAGGCTGCGGCGGAAGTCGTATACGCCAATACCGCTGCGGCAGTAGGCAGCGGGGCGCTTCCGGTGTTTGCCACGCCGGCCATGATCGGGCTGATGGAAAAAGCGGCGCTGGAATCGGTGCAGCCGTATCTGGAGGAGGGACAGGGCACCGTTGGGGTGCGCCTGGATATTGCCCACCTCGCGGCGACCCCCATCGGGATGACGGTGCGTGCGGAAAGCGAGCTGGTGGAGATCGACCGGCGGAGACTGTGCTTTCAGGTGCGCGCCTATGCGGGCGAAGAGCTGGTAGGCGAGGGAACGCACCAACGCTTCATCGTGGACAGCGAACGCTTCCTGGCTAAGGCCCAGGCGAAGCTGGGATAAAAGAAACGCTGTTTTCCGGTCGGAAAACAGCGTTTTCTTTTTTGTTGCGCTCAGTCGCGTTTGTCCAGAATCGCGTTGGCGATCAGAGCGGCGACAGGATATAGAACGCCTGCCACAGGCCAGACGATCCAGGTTTTGTCCCATCCGTTGCCGGTGAAGCTCCAGACCAGAAAGACGGCCGTCGCCAGCAGCCAGTAGCACATGCTGAGCGGCCCCGTGCGGCGGGCGCGGGCCTTTCGCTCGCGGCTGAACTCACCTTCCGACAGCAGAAGATCCACGGCGCCGCGATTGGCGCTGCCCACGATGAAAAAGAAGACGCCGGCGCCGATCAGCAGGAGCATCAAAACGGTCATCAGGATGAAGACGAACTCTTTTTCCGTAAAGATCACAGCCGCAAAAAGAGGAATGACTCCCAGAATGCAGAGCACCGCGCCATAGATGCTGTAGGAGCCGTATTGCTCCGCATACCGGGCCTTGCGCTCCCGCAGCATGCCGCTGACGCCATAGGCGGTCTCAAAATCCTCGGATTCGAGAAAAGAGAAATCCCGGAGCTTTTGGGCGCTGCTGATGAAGATTGCCACGGCGGCCGCCGCACAGAGCAGCAGCAGAACCATGCCGATGCCGCCTGCGGCATTTTCGGAGATGGGCAGGATGCCGTATTCGGACAGCCCTCCGCAGAGGATCAGCAGCGCAGCGCCCAGCAGACACAGGAAAACGGCCAAAGCCGTGCGGGGCGCGCAGGTATGCCGCAGACGGAGAAAACGCTGCGCCTCCTCCATGCTTACCACATGCCGTGTGGAGAAGTCCGCCGGTTCGTCTGGCAGCGCTTCCCGGCTCGAGGGCAGCAGGTCGTCCTTGAGCAGGTAGTCGGTGCTGACGCCAAAAAGCCGGCTCATTTCCAGCACACGCTGCAGATCGGGCACGGATTGGGCGCTCTCCCATTTGCTGACCGACTGGCGCGATACGCCGAGCTGTTCCGCCAGCTCCTCCTGGGACCAGCCGTTTTTCTTTCGTTCTTCAATAATCTTATCTGCCAATATCATGGGCGCTTCCTCCTTTTCTTTGTGACCACAGAGTAACAGAAACGTCGGTTGCAGACCAGAAAGCGGCCCCGGCAATTTGTCAACAGCCGGTTGCAGTTTCACTGTAGCACGGGATCGGCCTGCGTGCAAGAGTTCGTTGAAAAAGGGATTCCCTGCGGTTTTTCGGGAAACTGCGCGCTTGAAAAAAATCGGGCGCCGTGATATACTGTCAAAAATGCCAGGAGGAAGCAAAACGGCGCAGTTGTGCGGTGGAGTACCGGTTTCTGCTATGATTCAATTATCGGAACTGAAGCTCGTGGTGGCGAGCAATTTGATCAAGCTTCGCACGGGCGCAGGCCTGACCCAGGCGGAGCTTGGGGCAAAACTGAATTATTCGGACAAGACGATCTCCAAGTGGGAGCGGGGCGAGGCGATTCCCGACGCCTATGTGTTGACCCAGTTGGCGGAGCTTTTCGGCGTGACGGTGGACAACATTCTCACCTCCCACGACAAGTGGCAGCCCGACGACATGCCGCAGGAGGAGCACAGCTACAGCACGGGGATGATCATTGCCGTCGCCGTAATCGGGGTGTGGACGCTGGCCCTCACGGCCTTTGTGGCGCTCTGGCTGGTGGATTTGATCTACTGGAAGATTTTCGCGGCGGCACTGCCGGCGTCGATCCTGGTGTACATGATTCTGATATGCGTGTTCAACAAAAAGCAGCATCTGCAATATGTGATTGCGGCCTTCGTCTTGTCGCTGTTTGTGCTGCTGTTTTTGCTGCTTCCGGGGCGGCCCTGGCAGCTGTTCCTGATCGCCGTTCTGGCGGAGGTAATGGTGTTTCTCAGCTGCAATATCCGCCACAAGCCCCACAGACGCAGAAAAAGCGGTCCGAAACCGGACAAATAAGGCAATTCTACAATTTGTAGAGTGAAGAAACAGGATGGGTAGAATCAAACTGCCCGTCCTGTTCGCATGTGTAGAGCCAAAAGGGGAAGGCAGAGCTTGAGATACGGCGGAAGAACGGGTATGCTGGATACAGAGAATAAAACAGGAAAGGAAGCATACCATGAGCTACATTCTCAGTTGCTGTTCTCCGGCCGATCTGAGCAAGGAGCATTTTGAGAGCCGCGACATTCACTATGTCTGCTTTCACTACGCCCTGGACGGGGTGGAATACCCGGACGATCTGGGCCAGACCATACCCTTTGACGAATTCTACGCCCGCATGAGCGCCGGGGCCGATACCCGCACAGCACAGGTGAACGTCTCGGAATATGTGGATTTCTTTACGCCCTTCCTGGAGGCGGGGCAGGACATCGTCCATGTGTGCCTGTCCTCCGGCATCTCGGGGACCATCAATTCCGCCCGCAACGCCGCCCTGGTGCTGAAGGAGCGTTACCCGGAGCGCAAGCTTTTCGTCATCGATTCTCTGGGCGCCTCCTCCGGCTACGGTCTGCTGATGGACGCCGCCGCCGACAAACGGGACGAGGGTCTGAATGTGGATGAGCTTGTCCAATGGATCGAGGAGAACAAGCTGCGCGTACACCACTGGTTCTTCTCCTCGGACCTGACCTTCTTTGTCAAGGGCGGCCGGATTTCCAAAGCGGCCGGCGTCTTCGGCGGGATTCTGGAGATTTGCCCGCTGATGAACATGGATGACCAGGGCAAGCTGATTCCGCGCTATAAGATCCGCACAAAGAAACGGGTCATCCGGGAGATCGTCAAAAAGATGGAAGAGTGTGCCGACGGCGGGCTGGAGTATTCCGGCAAGTGCTATATCAGCATGTCTGCCTGCTATGAGGATGCCCGCGCCGTGGCGGATCTGATTGAGCAGCGCTTTCATAAGCTGAACGGCAGGGTTCTCATCAACAGCGTTGGGAATCTGATCGGTTCCCACACGGGCCCGGGCACGGTTGCGCTGTTCTTCTGGGGATCGGAACGGGTGGACTGAGCAAACGGAAAGAGAAAAACCGCGCGCCCTGTGGGCGCGCGGTTTTCTGTTCTGTATTTTTCAGTGCGCGGCGTGCCGCAGGGCGGCGAAGGGATCCTGCGTGTCCCCGGAAAGGCTGGTGAAATTCAGGCTGGCGCTGATATGCTCCTGCATACACTGCCGTGCCAGCTCCGGCATGCGCATCCGGATGGCGGAGACAACGGAAATGTGGTTGTATTTCACGCTGGAGAGCCAGGGATTTTGCTCGTTGCCCTGCTGGACAACAAATTCCAGCATGGAGGCCTGATACATGATGAGCTTCGGCAGGATCTGCTCATAGCTCCGGACAATATAGGGGTTGTTGCAGGAGTCGATAATCAGGCGGTGGAAGGGCATGTCCGTGTCTTTCATGCCGCGGATGTCCCGCCGCTCCACGCTGTCGCGAAAAGCGTCGGCCAGTTTTTCCAGGCGACGGACCACCGTTTCGTCCGCATGATAGGCGCAGAGGGCGGCGGCCTGACACTCGACAGCGTCACGCACCTGGTAAAGATCGATCATATCCGGCAGATTCAGATCCAGCACAAAGTTGCCCACCTGCCCCGGATGGGTGACGACAAAGCCGATTTCGGACAGACTGCCCACGGCCTCTGCCACAGGCGTACGGGAGATGCCCAGAGAAGCCGCGATCTGGTTGACATTCAGCTTGGAGCCCGGCGCAATGCGCAGCCCTACGATCTCATCGTACAGCAGCTGCATTACCAGATCCCGCAGCTTGGCGTCCGGGTTGGCGTCCATATATTGCTTCAGTTTATATTTATCCATACAATCACCTGCAATGCACAAGATTTCCCACATAATATGCATAATACACCCGGGAAAAAACCGATGTCAATTCATAATTGAAACTTTTTCAGCCAGAAAGCGTCTAACCCTTGGAATTCAGCAGGAAAACGTGTATAATGACAGACAGCGAGAGCTGTGGTCGGGGGGAAAACACGATGGAGAAAGAAACGGAAACAACAAAAATCGAAACCGCAGGAGAGAAGGGCCGGGAAAAACGGAAACGGGCCGCGGCTGCCGCCGTGGCGGTTGTAACCTCGGCAAGCCTGTTGGTTGGCGGCATCTTTCAATCCCCTGCCGCACTGCTGGAAGAGGAAGAACTGGTGCCTGCGCCGATTTGCCGGGACGAGGATGATCTGGACGGCTCCGGCGGAGACGGCGACGGGGGCAACGGCGGCGAGGAGGAGAGCAGCGAGGAAGAAGAGCAGGAGGAAGAGGCGGCCGAAAGCGGCGTGCGTGCCGGTCTGCGGCAGCGGGTGCTGCAGCTTCCCTACGCGGTGCGCCTGCTGGTGATTCTGCCCCTTTGGTGCCTGGGCTGGCTGCTGCTGACCGGCGCCGGGGCGCTCTGGACGGCGGTGCTTTCCCCGGTTCTGGGGAAGGTGCTGGCCTGGCTGCTGCTGATTGCGGCGCTGCTGGGCGCGTTCCTGCTGGCGGGCAAGACCATTTTCCCGGATTTGCCGGTGAAAAAGATCCTGAACCGGCGCAGTGTGCTGGGCATGGTGATCGGCTCGGTGGTGCTGGGCATCGCAGATATTGTGGTGCCGCTGTTCTGGGCGGAATACACCCGTGTGGAAAACATTGTGCGCGCGGTGGGCGTTTTGCTGGTCTTCGGTACGGTGACAGGGCTTTTCGCCCGGCGGGAAATCCGACGGAGGCGAGAGCTGGCGGCGGCTGAGCCGACGCCGGAGGAGCCGCCGGAAAGTGAACCGCGCCCCATGAGCCGCCAGGAAATTCTGGCCCTGGCGGACAGCGTCAGCCGGCCGCGGTAATTTCATAAGAGATCGTCTTTCCTCCCTTTCCCTTTGAGGATGAAGCATTCCTCGGGGGTGGGGAGGAAAGACGATTTTTATTCGGATTTATCTGTCTGTGCATCTTGATTCATGATGCAAAGTCTGGTATTATGTAAAGCAACAGAACATGCGTGGAAGGGGATATTCATATGGACGGCAGAATTAAAAAATTCTGGGTCGGCATTACGATTCTGCTTATGGCGGCGGCCCTGATTCTCTGCGTCTTCGCGTCCTGGCGGGGATCGCTGTATATCAAGCCCTCCGGCAATCCGCAGTATACGGTCACGCGCTTTTTTGATGCTTTGCTGGGGGGGCGGTATTCCCAGGCCTATGCCTGCCTGAGCGACTATACCACCCTGGGACTGGAAAACGAGCCGGCCAGTGAGGAAGCCCGACAGATCTATCAGGCGCTGAAGGACAGCTACCGGTATGAGTTGATCGGCAAGTGCGAGGAGCAGCAGATGGAGGCGACCCAGCGGGTCAGTCTGCGCTATCTGAATGTGAAGCGCGTGGAATCGGAGATTTCCAAACGGGTCAATACGGTGCTGGCGCTGCTGGTGGCGGAGAAGCCCCGCGATGAGGTCTATGACGAGAACAACCAGTATCTTCCGGAGCTGACAGACGAAGTGTATCTGCGGGCGCTGGAGCAGGTGCTGGAATCCCCGGAGTTCTATTACAGCACAGCGGAATTTGACGTTGAGCTGAGCTATATGAACGGGGAGTGGCTGATGAAGACCAATCAGGCGCTGTTCAACGCCCTGATGGGCGGCGAAAGCTGATCGGGGGTGAGTGTGTTGAGCGATAAAGATTTTGAATTTGACCTGGACGACATCATAGCGGAATTCAACGACTACACCGCCCCCGCGCCCAAGCCGCGCCGCCGCCGTCCGCCTGCCGCGGAGAGTGCGGAGACAGCACCGGCGGCAGAGGAAAAACCGGCCGCGGAGCCGGCGCCGGAGAAAGAGAGCGTCCCGGCGGAGCCGGTGCCGGAGAAAGAGAGCATTCCGGCGGAGCCGGCGCCGGAGGAACCCGGGCAGGAGGCCCCGGTCGTGGAGATCCTCCATACGCCGAAGCATGCGGCAGAGGAACCGGAGAAACCGGTTGAGCCGCCCCCTCCGGAGGAAGAAGCGCCAAAAAAGAAAAAGAGAAAAAAGAAAAAGGCAGAGGAGGGAGAGCCCGCCTCCGCGGAAGAGAAGGAGGCGGCCGCCAAGCCGAAGAAAGACAGCCTGGGCAAGCGCCTGGGGCTCGGTCTGCTCAGCCTGATTTTTGCCGCGGTGTCTCTGGCGTGCCTGGCGTGGTCGCTGCAGAACATCCATCCGGAGACGACTACCGCGGAGGTCACCAGGGGAACCGCCCGGGCGGATCTTGTCTCCCGGCTGAATCTCAGCGCCTACAACTCCAAGGCTGACGCACTCAGTGATATCGCATATATCCGCAAGCAGTACACCATTCCGGAGGAGGCGCTGGTTGCTCCTGCGCCCAATCCGGCCTGTTACGGGACGGTGAGCATCGACAATGCCGACGCGGTGCTGGAGGTGATTCAGAAGGCCCGGGATTCCGGACTTCTGGATGGACAGGATGTGATCTTCAACCCGGATGTCGTCTTCTACTACAATTCCAATATCCAGTATTATTGTGACGATACGATTCTGGTTATTTGCTGGAAGGAGCTGATTGACGGTTTCACCTGCAGCTGCTGCGAGGTGAAAATCGCCGACGCGTCCCAGATCCGCCGCAAAATCACGGACGACACCTTCGGTTCGCCCCTGCGGGTCTTTGCCACGGAGCTCAGCAACAGCGTCAACGCCGTGGTGGCCATGAACGCGGATTTTTATATGTTCCGGGACTTCGGCATTATGGCTTATGACCGGAAGCTGTACCGGATGGACAGCAGCACCTATACCGGAATGTACAAGAAGTATAACTGCGTGGACAGCATGTTCGTTACGGAGGACGGAGATTTCCTCTATACCCATCGGCTGGAGGAACGCACTTGGGAGGAGATGCAGGACTTTATCCGGGAAAACAATATCCTTTTCTCCATCTCCTTCGGCCCGGTGCTGGTGGAGGACGGCGTGCTGCAGGAGTGCGACTGGTACCCTGCGGGCGAGGTGAATACCGGATACTCCCGGGCGGGTATCGGGCAATACGACAAGCTGCACTATTACTACATGTCTCTGAACCACTCGCCTGAGCGGGCGGCCCGCTGGACGGTGAATCAGTTTGGCCGTGAGATGTACAACAAGGGGCTCAAGAGCGCCTATTGTCTGGACGGCGGCCAGACCAGCGAAATCGTGTTCCAGGGTGAGCCGTACAACTACATCGACTTCGGCGCAGAGCGCGGCGTCAGCGATATCCTGTACTTCGCCACAGCGATTCCCGAATCGGAGGTGAAGCCATGAATCCCATTGCCATCTATACCGGCGAGATCACCGTTTACTGGAGCGGCATCATCATCGCCCTGGGCATTGCGGCCTGTCTTGCGCTGACCCTGGCCCTCTATCCCATGAGCGGGCGGCACAACGCGGCGGTGTGGGTCATGTTCCCCTTTGCGTTTTTCTTCTCTGTGATCTTTGCGCGCACCATCTACTGGTATTGCCATATTGAACAGTACAGCTCCATCCGCGACGCCCTGTTGGATTATTCCACCGGCAGCTTCTGCATCCCCGGCGTGATTCTGGGCACCTGGCTGGGGGCTCTGGTGGTGCGCATGATGAACCTGACCGACAGTGCAGGCCGGCTTTTGGACGCCGCGGCCCCGGGCATGGCGCTCTGCATTGCGCTGATCCGGCTCAGCGCGCTGTTCAACAACTCCTGCCGCAGCCATATTATCATCACCGACAAGGTGTTTCAGCGGCTGCCGGCGGCAGTGGCCTTTACGGATTCCGCCGGCAATGTAAACTATCGCTTTGCTACCTTCTTTGTGGAGTTTTTACTGCTGCTGCTGGTGGCGGTGATCCTGATCGTTTTCTACTGCGACCACCGGGATGATCGGCTGCGGGGCGGCAACAATGGCGGCCATGTGGCCCGCCGCTTCCTCCTGTATTACGGCGCAGTGGAGATTATCATGGACTCTACGCGCTATGATTCCCACCTGATGCACTTTACGGTTCTCAAACAGCTCAATCCCTATGCGCCGTTTATCAGCGTGGCCCAGGTCTTCGCGGCGGTGACCATTCTCTGTGTGCTGATCCACTACCTGAAGACCTCCGTCAAGGCGCGGGGCTGGAAGTGGTACCATGTGCTGCTTCTTCTGGTGTACCTGGCGAGCCTGCTGGGCGTGGGCTACTGGGGCGAATACAAGGTCCAGCGTACCGGTATGTATGCCCGCTGCTACATTATCCAGGGCCTGTCGCTGCTGGTGATGGTCTGGGTCGCGACCATCCTGTACAGCACCTGCAAGGCAAAAAAGAAACGCCGCGTATCCGCGGAGTGGGAAGCCTGAACCGGGGTTTCCGCAAACGAGACTGCCGCCCCCTGCGCAGCCGCACAGCTGCGCAGGGGGCTTCGCTGTCCGGGACATTCCTGCGGGGAAACCGGCAGGCAAAGGCAACCGCTTGCCAACTCAGCCGCGGCGTGCTATCATGCTGTCACGTCGGGAAAGGAGACGGACATGAACGCAATTACCGGCCTGTTCTCCCAGTACAGGGGACTGCGCAAAGAAATCTATATCCTGTTTTTCGGCCGGGTCGTCACCAATCTCGGCAGCATGGTTTGGCCGATGCTCACTATGATCCTCAGCCAGAAGCTGGGGATGGACGCGTTTTCCATCAGCGTATACATGGTCGTCAGCATGGCGATCCTGATGCCGGCCAATCTGTTGGGCGGACGCATGGCCGACAGGATGAACAAGAAGAATATCATCGTTGTGTGCGACAGCATTTCCATTGTCTGCTATGTGGCCTGCGCGCTTGTGCCGCTGGGGCTTCCTGTGGTGGTGCTGATGCTGGCCGCCGGCATCTGCCAGAGTATGGAGTGGCCGAGCTACAATGCCCTGATTGCCGACCTGACGCTGACCCGGGATCGGGAGCGCGCCTATTCCCTGCAGTATTTGGGAGGCAATCTCGGCCTTGTGCTCTCTCCCACCCTTGCCGGCCTGCTGTTTCAAAACTATCTGTGGCTGGCGTTTTTGACCAGCGGTCTGGCCATCGCCTGCTCCACGGTTCTGATCTTCTTCCGCATCCGGGATATTACGCCCGTGGAAGACCAGAGCGAAGAGGCGGTTTATCAGAGCGCCAAAGAGGAGGCGGGGCTGACGGCGATCCTGCGGGAGAGCCGGGTGCTGCTCCTCTTCATCGCGGCCAGCGCCATTTACACCGCGGCCTACAGCCAGTACACCTATCTCATGCCGCTGGATATGGGCCGGCTCCACGGGGCGGGCGGCGCGGTCATCTTCGGCACCGTCAGCAGCCTGAACTGCATAGTGGTGGTGACCTTTACACCGCTGATTACCCGCATCTTTCGCGGGCTGCCGGATACCGGGAAGGTTCTGGCCGGCATCCTGCTTGTGGGCGCGGGCTATGTGGTGTTTCTGCTGTTGATTGGGCATATTCCTGCCTACTACGGGGCAATTCTGCTTTTTACCTGGGGCGAGATTTTTCATACGATTGCCAGCGGGCCCTATCTCAGCAATCGCATCCCGGCCAGCCATCGCGGCCGGATCAACGGTTTTATCAGTGTGCTCGGCACGCTGATCGAGAGCGCCGCGGCCCTGGCCGTGGGAAAGCTCTACGACACCGTGGGGCGGCTTTCCGCCTGGTCCCTGGTGTTGGTGATGCTGGCCGCGGCCGCCCTGCTGACCGTCACCCTGATCGGACGGGACAGGGCCGCATATCCGAAGCTGTATGATCCCCGGCCCACAGATCCGGTGGAAGCCCGGGGGGAGCAGGTTCCGCCACCGGCCGCTGTTGCGGATTGCATCCATACAAGTGAACAAGCGCCGTGAGCATCTGCTCACGGCGCTTGTCGTTTTGTCGGGAAAAACCGTCCTGCGGTCGGCCCGGCAGAGCCCGCGCGCGGTACCGGCGGGCAGCCGCCTGCGGGGCTTACTTCTGCTCGGCCAGCTTTTTGTATTTGGCGTAGCGGCGCTCGCAGTGGGCCTCCGCCTCGGCGAAGAGCCTTTCGGCGATCTCCGGGAACGTGCGGGTCAGAGAGGAGAAGCGGGTCTCGCCCATCATGTACTCGCGCAGCTTGCCGTTGGGCTCGCCGGAGTCCAGCAGGAAGGGATTGCCGCCGGCTTTTTCCAGATCCGGGTTATAGCGGTACAGGGGCCAGAATCCGCATTCCACGGCGGCCTTTTCCTCGGCCATGGATTTCCCCATGCCCTGGCTGAGGCCGTGATTGATGCAGGGGGCATAGGCGATCACGATGGAAGGGCCGTGATAGGCGGCCGCCTCCTTCAGGCACTTGATCAGATGCTCGGGGTTGGCGCCCATGGCCACCTGGGCCACGTAGATATAGCCGTATGTGGACAGAATCAGACCCAAATCCTTCTTGGGCGTGGCCTTCCCGGCGGCGGCAAACTGCACGGAGGCGCCGATGGGCGTGGCTTTGGAGGCCTGGCCGCCGGTGTTGGCATAGAGCTCGTTGTCCAGTACCAGCACATTCAGATCCTGGCCGGAGGCCATCACATGGTCCAGACCGCCGTAGCCGATGTCATAGGCCCAGCCGTCGCCGCCGACCATCCAGATGGTCTTTTTGCTGAGGACGTCCCCGCGCTCGCGGATGAAGGCCAGATCCTCGCTGTTCTCGCCGCAGGCATCCACTGCGGCCTTGACGGCCTCGGACAGCGCGACGGTCTTCTCGTCATCGTCTCCCTCGCTCAGCCAGGCTTCCAGCGCCGCTTTCAGCGCCTCATCGGCGGTGGCGGCGGCAGCGTTCTGCACATGGCGCTTCATCTGCTCCCGCAGCTGCTGGGCGGAGAGGCTGATGCCCAGAGCAAACTCGGCGTTGTTCTCAAACAGAGAGTTGGAAAAGGCGGGGCCGTGGCCGTTGGGCCGGGTGGTCTGGGGATAGGTGGGAGTGTAGAAGCCATAGGCCTGAGAGCAGCCGGTGGCATTGGCCACATACATGCGCTCGCCGAAGAGCTGGGTCAGAAGCTTGATGTAAGGCGTCTCGCCGCAGCCGGGGCAGGCGCCGCTGAACTCGTACAGCGGCTGCTCATACTGGCTGCCCTTGGCGGAGAATTTGCTCATGGGATTCTGCTTTTCGGAGAGGGTCAGGCAGTAGTCCCAGTTCTTCTGCTCCTCCCGGACATCGTCCAGCGGAACCATGGTCAGGGCTTTTTCCTTGGCCGGGCAGACATTGACGCAGCTGCCGCAGCCCTGGCAGTCCAGCACATCGACCTGGATGCGGTAGGTGTACGCCTCAAAGCCCTTGCCCAGGGCCTTTTTGGTCTCACAGTTCTCCGGCGCCGCAGCGGCTTCCGCTTCCGTAAAGAGGAAGGGGCGGATGGCGGCATGGGGGCAGACCAGGGAGCAGCGGTTGCAGCCGATGCATTTGGCGGCGTCCCAGACGGGGACGTTGTCGGCCACGCCGCGCTTTTCGTATTTGGCTATAGAGATGGGCATGATGCCGTCGGAGGTGCTCACAAAGGTGCTGACGGGGATTTCATCGCCCTTGGCGCGGTTCATGGGGATCAGAACCTTGCGCACGAATTCGGGCAGGGAAGCGTCCGGTACGATC
>JAEEGL016367174.1_pt1 | contig 12892 bp, 6 predicted proteins | sample 9134231 | NCBI WGS metagenome assembly JAEEGL01 (sample SAMN16246548, study PRJNA631951) | gut metagenome | biome: gut microbiome; feature: rumen; material: fiber-attached | host: Bos | place: Iran: Karaj | collected 2018-10
CGCAAGTACGGGAGCTGTCGCGGGTGCTGTCCACGCGAACGAACCGTTAACATTCGCCTCACCGCCGGAAAGCGTGCTGTCCGCAAGCGTTTGTCCGAATTTTATCGCGGAAGCTGTCGGAGCCGCTGTTATCGTCGGGGCTGCCCTGTCTATCGTGAATTCCACGCTTGCGGTCGCCGCACCTGCCGTAACCTTTGCGGTGTATGTTCCCGCTTCGGAGGGAGCGCCGTTGAGAGCAGTTGTTCCCTTGTAGTACGAGATCGGATAGCTGCCGGGGAATGCCGTAGTGTTGTAGTCGTTATTCAGCGTCGCTTCTTTCGGCGTACCGTCGTAAACGAGAGGGCCTGCCGGGGCGCTGATCGTCATTGTAAGGCCTGTTGTTGTATCACACGTTCCTTCGCCGGAGCAGGCCGCCGTTATAGTCGCGCCGCTTGCGGAGCAGGTGAAATCATGCACATGCGCACCGTTGTTGAATACCACTGTGTCCGAGGGAGCGCACGCCGCCGAAAGAGTTCCGTCGGTATTCCGGCTGACAGTTACCGTTATTACTTTAGCGGAGCCGTCATATATAATGCCGTTGTGCTTATACTTACCGTCTCCGAGAGATTCCGCGTCTTCCGGAATAACCTGCTTTATCGTGTATTCAATGCTGCTTCCCGCTTCATCAACGAAATAACTTATGGGGGCAAACGTCGCGGTCTGAGTCTGAGCATCACTTGAAACAGTCTGATATACATTTGCCCCGCAGTAAAGCTCGAACGCGTACTGTCGGCCAACCGGAAGATTATCCCCCGATATCTGCACCTTTAATGTTACCACTGCGGGGGCGGGCAGTTTAAGCACGGCGCCTTTACCGGATTCCTTTTCGATAATTTGATCCGTTTTGTCGGGGAAGAAGAACGACACGTCCGTTCCGTTATAGGCACCGGTAAATGTCACCGTAGTGTCCTGAACAAGCACCTGATCGGTGCTTATGCCTATCTTCGAGCCCGAGGCCGGAATACTTTCAACAGTGATCGCGGCACTGTTTATCAGCAGAACATTGTCAGCCTTACCGTCACCTGTGTTTCCGGAAATATCTATCTTTGTGCCGTTTGCGACAGAGAATGCTGCACCGACAGACTCGCCGGCGCTAAACACGCCGCCTCCCGACATATTGCAGGTTGCCGTATTGCCGCTTATCTCGCCGCCGGACATGGTGAACTTGTCGGAATTAAACACACCGCCGCCGACGTCTGCCTCGTTGCCGGATATTTTACCACCGGTCATAGTGAACTCGCCTTCGTAGTTATCCACGCCGCCGCCGTTAATTGCCTCGTTGCCGGATATTTCACCGCCGCCGCATCCTGTACTATTGTCGCTTGCCGTATTTCCGGATATTTTTCCGCCGGTCATGATGAACTCGCCGCTTGAGTTATATACACCGCCGCCCTCCTGCGCTCTGTTAGCGGTGATACTGCCGCTTTCCAGAGTCAGCGTACCCGAATTGAATATACCGCCGCCATTACCGGCTTCATTTCCGCCGGTGATCTTGCCGCCTGTGCCTGAATCCTTTATGGTAAGCGTCCCGGCATTCCGGATAATCTTTCCGTCGTCTTTCGCCGTCTCTGCGGCCTGTTCGTCGGTCATCTTGCTGTTATAGAGACCGCGGTCTATTGTATGACCATTAAGGTCGATAGTGATAGTCTTGTTCTCAGCTATGTCCAGGGCAGATTCACTCTCCAGCGCGGTAAAGTCTTCATCAAGTGTAAGCGTGCCCTTGTCTGCCGTATTGTTGATTAGCATCTGGAGCAGTGTGAAACTGCATTTCTTCTCTGCTCCCGGAAGCGTCGCCGTCACATCTGCGGTCGGTGTACCCGTGACCGTAAGCGTCTTGTCGTTATTGCTCAGGGTATAGGTAAAGCCCGCGGGCGCGTTGGTCACCGACGGGAAAGCATAGCCCGCCGCTGCTGTACAGATTATCGGTGCTATTGCGCCGGTCACATCATTCTGTGTGCCGTTGCCCGATGTTATGGACGAGTTGGCACCCGCAGTAAAAGACACGTCATAAGGCACGACCGCGGTAAGATAACCGTATCGGTGATTGCTGTACGATGCAGTCACCGTTGACCAGTCGGAAATCGCTGTGGCGCTTCCTTTTGTGATAAGCGTTTTGCCCTCACCGGCGGACATTTTATCAATTCTAAAAGCAGTTGCCTTGATGTAATAATCAAAAGTGCCTGCGGCTGAGGTAATACTACCGCCGTTTATTGTTATTGCTTTACCTTGAATACCATATCCAGCCATACCGTTCCCGCCATTGCCGCCCGTAACATTGACTGTACCGCCGTTTACGGTCATGGAACCATTACTCAAAAATATGCCCGGCCCACCGTATTCGTTTCCATTGCCGCCGGTCGCGGTAACCGTACCGCCGTTTACAATAAGGTCATCATATATACTAATGCCTGTACCGCCGACGACGTATGAATCATCACCGCCGACTGCTGTGAGAGAGCCTGAGTTGATCTGAACATGGTTGCAAACGATCCCGGAACCTGCGTATTTATTGATGGTGTGATTATCCGAGCCGATTGCATTGACCGATGCGTTGTCAACAACCAGCGTTCCATCAATATTAGAAGCAATGGCATAAACGGTACCTTTCACTGTAAGCGTACCGCCGCCGGTCACGGTCAGGGTTGTTTCTTTAATAGTTATCATTCCATTAATTGTTACTGTCTTGCCGCTCGCAATGGTAAGCCTCGTGTCACCTGTAACGTTTATATCATCGTTTATAGTCGTGTTCGTGGTATAGGATACGTCACCGCTCCAGGAGACTTCCGCTCCCGCAGTCACGCTGAACCCCACCATGCAGGATATGACTATGCATACCGACAGGAATACGCTTATTATTGGTCTTACCTTCTTCATATCTTACCGTCCTTTCGGGAACCGTATGTCATGCCCGCCGCAAACGGGCGCAATAATACTTCTAATAACAAATTTTACCACAAATCAAACTGTTTGTAAACATCGGAGAAACAATATCCCGATATTGAAAGCCCCGAAATGACATAATTCTCTGTTTTGCACAATTACGGCGGGAATTTTTATTCCGTTTGACCGTCCGCGGTTACAATAAGTGGTCAGAAGAGGAGCACAAGCTAATGTCCCGTTACCCGGTCAGCCTTCAGAGTCCGTGATCCTGCCGCAATCCCGAATGTCATCTTTTTTGTCTGTTAATCAGATCTTACAGGAATCCGCGTGATTATCAGCTTGCATGTACAATATGCCGGAAAGAAACCCACGTCTGTTTTGTACGGTATAGCCTAAAAATTTTGATTTTTTGTTGAGAAGTTATTGATTTTTTCCATTTTATGATATAATTAGATAAACAGAATTATTAGCCCGGAAACCGATACAGACTTTGCAGCTGTATGACACCCCAAAAAGCGCATATCCACCCATAAAACAATACCCCCCATTAAACAGACAGGGAGACGGATAATGTCGAAAGAAAACGCAAAGAAGCTCATAGAAGAGCTTCAGACAAATGAAGAACTCAAATCAAAGGTACAGGGCATCACCTACCCTGCGCAGCTGGTGAAAGCTGCCGCTGATGCCAGTTACGATGTCACAGCGGAGGAATTGACCGAAGTCGAAAAGGAATTCCGGACTGAACAGGCACGCAAGACCAGGCTTTCCGAAAATGAGCTTTTCGGCCTGTAAATGTATTGCAGCGCACCGCATACTACTCCGGAAGATCTTGCCGCATATATCCCCAGTCTTTCGTCAGAAACACCAAAAAACACATTTTGCTATTGCAATATTTGTTGATTTGTGTTATACTTAAGTTTATAAATTAAGTATCGATCATACCGGCATACAAAGGTTACCGTTCCGGAACAGTGCAGATATAAGTAAGGGGGAGACAATATGTCCAACAAAATAAGCATTGCCGCAATCATCATCTCAATAATCAGCCTGTGCAGTTCAGCAGTATGTTTGTTCTTTGCCCTTAATGCGGGCAGCGGAGCCGGAAAATCCGACGGCAGCTCCGGGATACAATACGTCATGTACGTCGGCACAAACGATAAGGACACATATCAGCGGGAACATACAAAAGAAGAATGTCACGCTATCGTTGACGATGTGTGCCTTAAATATTTCTCCGACGGTTATACGCTTCAGGAAGCCACAGGCGCGTGGACGGATGAAGAGAACAATATATCCCACGAATATACCCTTGTGTGCTATTTTGACAATGCGGACAGAGAAACCGTTTACAAGGCTGCAGATGACGTTATAGCGGCTTTGAATCAGAACTCTGTGCTTATAGAGCAGGACAACATAATCATTGATTTTTATTCAGGGAAATAACTTCAGGGCTTTTATGAAGGGGCTTGCAAAATAGTGGTTTTACTTTTACGGCGAGGTATTTCATGACATTACGGGAAATAGCATCGGAATATGGGCTGAACGACAACGAGCAGGGTATTTTCAGCGAATACACGATGAACCGCTTTGCGGAAGCCGAGGAGATCGGAGATCCGGATACTTCGTTTCTCGGTCTCTGGGAAAAAATAATACTCTACGCGGATATGTACGGAGCTGACAAAGCAATAAACGACAAGATATGCTCGAGCCGTCCGGTAAGCTTCAATTCTCCCGATGGGGTGAAAATAAAGATGTCCGGGTCAGATGCAGGAAGGATCCCGATAATATATGTCCGTGACACAGCGGATTTCGAGCAGCTGGTGACAAACATCGCCTACAAGGGAGTACGCCCCGATAATATCTCTGCAACAGGCGCGTCGTTTATACACGGAAAGTCCACACGATTCATAATTCTTTCCGCGAAGCCTTACAGCAATGTACCGGCTTCAGAACTCGGGCTTGACGATGAGGCAGACTGGCTTGAAAAGTCCATGCTCCTGCGGCAGAATCATGAGTGTACTCATTATTTCACGAAGCAGACCTACGGGATAACGAACAATATCCTGCATGACGAGATAATTGCAGACTTTATCGGGATATATGACACATTCGGCTTTTACAGAGCGGAATGGTTCCTGCGCTTCATGGGTATAATTGAAGGCAGCGGATGCCGGCTCATATTCTACACAAAAGACCTGCCGGAGAAGGTCCGCAAAGCGGTCTCGGCTCTCGCGGAGATCACTGCGGAAAATCTGGAGAACTGGTCGCATACCGACAGCTTCAGGGCCATGACAACGGCGGAACGGATAAAATATTTATGCAAAGCCGGATTTGAAGGAATGCTTCAGCTCACGGCATAACAATTCAATCTGAGAAAGAAGGGCAGAACATTGAAAACATCGACAGAAAACGGTACTTTCACTATATTTCTGGAAGGCAAGATACACGCCAACAATTCATTACAGTTTGAAAAAGAGATATTTGACGCATTAAAGAAATTCGACGGAGACAATATCATATTTGACGCTTCAAAGCTCACATATATATCAAGCGCCGGTCTGCGTATGCTGCTAAAGATACGGCAGGTAAAGAACAAGTCGATACGGGTGATCAATGCTTCTGACGATGTATATCAAGTATTCAACCTCACCGGATTTGTTGATATCCTGGAAGTGAGTAAGGGACGGTGAAGCATATCCGTAAAGATGCGCAATCAGTTCATTCATAGCAGACAGAACAGGCTGCACCTGATCGGGCGGATATGATGCGGGGATACAGCGAGCGGCTGCCGGAAAACAGGACTTAACCTCGGAACTCTCCGGAAAATACTCATAAATAATTGATATGCAAAGAAAGGTGATCGGATATGACCTATGTAATTGACAGGCGTTATCGTCTCCGCGGCTGAAAAAACAAACTCGGCGGAATTTTAGATAAAAAGACAAAAAAGTCAGATTTCTCGACAAGCCGTATTTCCTGCTTCTGATGAAATGCGACGGTGCCCACGATATCGACGCGGAAAGTCTGCATGAGTACCAGCAGGGATTTTGAGAGGGACGGTATCATACATCAGGCAGGGTTCCTTGAATTCCTCTCCGAAGAGCAGGAATATAAGCTCTACCCTACGGAGTACAAGTATTCGGTGCAATGGTCGATAACCGGTGCCTGCAACCTCAGATGCCGCCACTGCTTTATGTCCGCGCCTCAGTCAAAACACGGCGCTCCGACACATGAGCAGATAATAAAGATCGCCGACAGCCTTGCTGAGTGCGGAATATTCAATGTCGGGCTCACGGGCGGTGAACCGCTGATACGCGACGATTTTCCCGATATAATATCGGCGCTTTCCGAGCGCGGGATTAATATCACCACTATATACACAAATGGCTGGCTTTTCGATGAGAAACTGCTTGACGAGATAGAAAAACGCGGTCAGAAGCCTTCGTTCCAGCTGAGCTACGACGGCCTCGGGGCCCACGATTTCCTCCGCGGAGTCCAGGGCAGCGAGGAAAGAACGATAAATGCACTCCGACTGCTGCAGAAGCGCAGCATTCCCACAGCGATCTCGATGTGTGTACACAGAAAGAATTTGCACACCGTGCGTGAATCGGTCAAGTGGTTCGCCTCTCTCGGAGTAAGCAGCATAAAACTCGGTTCGATGATGGAGATAGGGGAATGGGCAAGGGCTGAAGTTGCTGAACTGCAGCTTTCAATGGAAGAAAACCTCGAGATGATCGAAAAGTATATCCCGCAGTATTTCGAGGACAACGCTCCCTTGTCGATAATGATGTCCGGCGCGTTCATATACTCACCTGGCGATGATCGTTGGGATATTTATTACAGGCGCGACTGTCCCGCGGACAAGGAGCAGAAAAGCCCGGCATGCGGAGTACTGCTTGAAAACTTCTATATCGGAGCGGACGGAATGGTATGTCCGTGCATGGGAATGGCGGACTGCACCTACGCGTCACATTTCCCGAATCTGTTCGATACACCGCTCAAGGACATAATCGCTCCCGATTCGGACTTCAACAGACTCTGCCGCACAACAGTGGCAGAAGTGCGTGACAAGAGCGGAAAATGCCGCGACTGTAAATTCATAGACCGCTGCGCCGGCGGCTGCCGCAATTCCGCAATTCTGCAGGGCGACAATTACTATGCTCCGGATGAGGAGAACTGCTATTTCTTTGAAAACGGCTGGGAGGAGCGGATCACAGCCGCAGCGCAGCCCGCGTTCGAGGAATATATCAAACGCTGTCCGCCGAAGAAAAAGGCCGGAGACAGCAAACAAAGCGATCCGATAAAGGATTGTCCGTAAATCAATCATTTCTTCTATAAAACGGCAATGACCGGAAGGAAGCAAGCTATGGGGATACTCGAAAGTAAAAAGGTACTTATCACCGGCATTTCCGGCGGCATCGGGCTTGCCTGCGGAAGGCTGTTCATTGCCGAAGGCGCGGAAGTCCTCGGTTCATACAGGACCAAGAAACCGGGAACCGGAATTCCCGGAGCGAAACTGTTCGCGCTTGACACCGCTGACCGTGACAGTATCACGAAAACAATCAAAGCGGAAATACGTGCGTTCGGCGGCATCGATGCCCTTGTCAACTGCATCGGCATAACCGCGCCGGAACCGCTGTTCGCGGCTTCTCCCACCAAGTGGGAAAACATCATTGAAACGAACCTGTTCTCGGCTATGAGGATAATGCAGAGCGCGATAGTTCCGCTTGTTTCCGGAAAAGGCGGCTCGATAGTCAACATAAGCTCGGTGTTCGGCATCAGAGGCGGCATCGGACAGTCGGGTTACTGCGCGTCTAAAGGTGCGCTTGACGCAATGACGAGAGCAGCCGCTTTAGAGCTTGCCGGAAAGAATATCCGCGTAAATACTGTAGCCCCGGGCTTCATCGAAACGGAAATGACAGCATCACTCAACGACAAATTCCGTGAGGAGAGCCTTGCGAAAATACCTATGAAGCGCTTCGGAAAGCCAGAAGAAGTTGCGGAACTGTGCGCTTTTCTTATAAGTGACAGAGCTGGATATATAACCGGGCAGTCGTTTGTTATAGACGGCGGACTGTCGGTTTAAAATACCGGCTCGCTGTCAGGCTGCTGCCGGGAACAGCCCGGATAGAAAATCCGGAAATTTTTTCATGTTTTTATTGCATTTTTTTCAAATTGTGATATAATCAATATATGACAAATAAACCGTGGAAAGATACTGTTCCACAGGAGATGTAAAAAATGAAAAGCGGTTTGATATTCACTAATGAAAACTGCATAGGATGTAATAAATGCGTTCGCATCTGCAGTTCTTTCGGTGCGAGCATATCCCACAACCGTCCGGATCACAGTTCCATACGCATTAATCCGGAACGTTGTATCAACTGCGGAGCCTGCATTGATGTATGCGGACACAGCGCAAGAGAGTATCACGATGATACCGAAGTTTTCTTCGCTGATCTGAAAAAAGGAGAACAGATATCTCTGCTTATCGCTCCGTCGTTTGAAGCCAAATATCCGGATGTGTACAGAAAAATTCTTGGTGCGCTGAAGTCACTCGGTGTGAAGCGTATGCTGCCTGTAGCGCTGGGTGCGGATATATGCACCTGGGGTTACCTGAAACTGATAAACGAAAAGGGATACACGGGCAGAATCTCCACCCCCTGCCCCGTTGTAGTTTCTTTTATCGAACGCTGGATGCCGGAGCTTATACCCAGTCTAATGCCGGTTAAAAGCCCGATGATGTGCGCCGCACGGTATTACCGTGACAAATTCGGCATCACCGATAAATTCGCGTTCATTGGTCCGTGTATTGCAAAGCGAATGGAAATGGATAAATATCCCGAGCTTGTGCAGTATAACATCACATTCCCCAAGCTGTTTGAATATGTAAACAAGCACGGCCTTGGAAACGAAGAGATGTCTGAGGATCTTGAAGCAGGGCTCGGCTCATATTATCCCGCCCCAGGCGGGCTTGCCGATAATATGAAATGGTTCCTGGGTGATGATACACCTGTTCGCGTGATTTCGGGAAAAACATACTTGTATGAACGTTTACTGCTGAAAAGGAAAAAAATTATAAGGGGCAAGCTGCCTTTTGTATTGTATGATGCCCTGAATTGCCGCGAAGGCTGTCTTGAGGGCACAGCAAGAACCGAAAACGCAGACAGGGAGAGCAAGGGTATCTCCGCCATAAACCTGATCAGAACAAAGAGCAAGCGTTCTTCTCCCGATTCACCGTGGTCTCCGGAGCTTTCCCCCGAACAGCGCCTTGCAAATCTGAACAGGCAGTTTGCCGACCTCGATCTTAACGACTATCTGACAGAGTTTGAAGACAGGAGCGCAACCTGCAGGATATCGTATCCTACTGAAGAAGAAGCCGATGTCATATACCGCTCAATGCACAAGGACGATGAAAACGCAAGGAATATCAACTGTTCTGCATGCGGATATGAGACTTGCCGTGAAATGATGATCGCGATACATAACGGTTTCAATACCCGCCACAACTGTGCTTACAGCGAGAAAGAGGAGACTATCTATCTCACAAAGATGTCTTTCAGCGACCAGCTCACCGGCGTTATGAACCGAAATGCATTTGAGAGAAAGCTTAACACGATGTTCGGGCACGGCGGCCATGTCGGACTTATACTTGCAGATGTGAACGGCCTTAAATATGCCAACGATCACGAGGGTCACGGAGCCGGAGACCGCCTTATCATCGAAACTGCACACGCACTTGCAAACGAATTCGGCGTTGAGAGAGTATTCCGTACCGGCGGCGACGAGTTTCTCGTCGTTCTGCAGGATTTTACTGAGGAGGAGCTTGAAAGTGATATAATGCTTGTGAAGGAATACCTTTCAAGTGTTAAAGTAAGTACCTCGATCGGTCTTGCCTTCGCCGAACACTTCAACGGCGATTTGGATGCGCTCCAGAAGATCGCCGATCAGAAAATGTACGAAGATAAAGAACGTTACTATAAAATGACAGGAAAGGTCCGCAGGACCTGATGATAAAGAAACAAGCCCATACAAACGGGCTTGTTTTTATTTTTTGCAAATGATATAAAATTGCGGTTTTACCTTCACACAAAAAACGCGGAGCCGGCGGCTCCGCGTTTTTGGTTCATAATCATTGCGCCTCCACGCTTACAAGATCGCTTGCGAAGACTTTCGTCCACTTTCCGTTGATGAGAGCCTTGACTGCGTAGGTGTAGGTCTGTCCGGGCTTTGTTCCGGTGATCTTCACAGCCGTGCCGGTAACTTCCGAAAGAGCCTTCAGCTTGCCGTCAACGTATCTGCAAACCTTGTACTTCTCAGCCCCTCCGACAGCCTTCCACTTCAGCGTAATGCTGCCGTTACCGCTCTGCGCGCTCACCACGGGCTTGTAAGCCGCATTGAAGCTGATCGTGTACGAATCCGCTATCTCGGACAGCTTTCCCGCAACTTTGTATCTTACCGTGAATTCATAGGTCGTACCGTTTTTCAGTCCCGTAATGTTCACGGAAGTCTTTGATGTCGTAGTGAGCTTTTTCAGCTTTCCGTTCTTTCTGACATAAACTGTGTAGCTTTCCGCATTCTCCGCAGGCTCCCACGCCAGACGGACTCCGGTCGCTGTCGGCTCCGCCGTGATGCCGTGCGAATGATCGTCGATCATTATCGTGTACTCCGGCGGATATGCGAATTTCAGCTTTGCGCTGCCGTCCTCGCCGATGACTCTGCTGCCGGCGAACCTGAGCTTTCCGGTCCTTGAATCGCGGTGGTACAGATTTGCATAAAGTCCGGCATTCTCCCTGCCGAGTCCGAGGGTTATGGTCTGCGCCTTTTTCGCATCGCCGTCCTCAGGAAGCTTTGCCAGCGTATTGATTATGTCTTCTGTTATGTCTATCTTCGCTACATATTCCTTATTGGTTATGTTATCGGAGACTATTACGTCCAGATGATCGCTGCGGATCACAGTACCGGTACCGGTGCTGCCGGTGCCTGTACTTACCGGCGGAACATATTCCGGTACAGTGTACACCGGTCTGCCGTAACCCCGTTTCGTCTCACCGCAGCGTGTGCATACACCGTTCACATATTCGTGTCCGAGCGCCCCGGTAGTATAGGTCGTTCTGCTGATGACCCCGCCGCATTCCGTGCATCTTACGACCTCGTCGTAAGAGCCGCCTGTCGTGCAGGTCGCTTCTACTTTGTTCTCGATCGTCTTTTTTCCGGGCGTATGTACATGGGTGAACGAAGGTATATCGGCAGTCTTCGTCTGCTTACTGAACGCGCTGTTCCCGAATACCGCCGTGTACAGCATCGAGCCGTTTTCCGTCTCCGTAGGCTGTCTCAGCACCACACAGGTCGTTCCGACGGTCTCTGTTTCGGTATGGGAATGGTTTCTTTCGCATATCATCGAAGCCGTGCAGGTACTGTTGTCGGGTGACCAGCTGTATACAGCCTCACCCCAGAGATGACCGAGCGGGTCTGTCGCAGTGTGTACGCTCGAAAGCACCGCACCGCATCTTGCACAGAGTATCACCTCATCGTAAGATCCGCCCTCGGTGCAGGTCGCTTCAACTACGTTCCTCCGCGTCGCGGCACCCTTCGTATGAGTGTGGTTTGCTCTGGTTATCTTCGCTGTTATTGTCGTGTTCTCATAGCATACCGCATCTGCTCCGCTGTATTCAGCTGTTGTGGTGACCGTTTCTCCTTCGGGGAGTTCCTTTTCCGGTTCAGACCATGTCCAGCCTGCGGGAGCATTGATATCCCCGACCTTTGCGATGGAATTGTCAACGTTCAGCGTAATATCGCTCTTGCCCGCAGGAGAGTCCGCCTTGGCCACTGTCACGCTGATGTCCGCGCTTGCTGCGCTGTAGTTGTCCGTCGTCGCTACAGACGCCGTTATTACCGCATTTCCTGTCCACAGCAGCGATACTGTCCTGCCGTTCAGCGAAATGACATCTGCGCCGCTCTTAAGAGTGAATACTACCGGCGCGTTGAAGCTTGCCGAGCAGCCGTCTATGAGGAAATCCGGGTCACCGTAAGTCTTGCTGTAAGACACTTTTCCGGGTGTTATCACGGCATCAGCCTTCGTGATCGTGAAGTTCACAGCAGCCGTTTCAAAAACGTGATCTCCGCCGTGGTTATCTTCGATCTTCACGGACGCAGTGCCGGCATTGATGTTATCGGAGTATGTCACAATGTATTCGGAGGCTGCAAGCTTCTGTCCGCTCTCGTCCTTTACCGTGACATTCGGACGCTTTTCGGTGCCGTCATATACCGTAGTTTCATATTCCAGTTCAAATGTCAGCTGATCATAGCCCTTGGCGGGGATATCAGCCTTCTTCTGCTGTTCGGTAAACGCCGTGTTTTCAAACGTTGCAGTATAGAGCTTCAGACCGTTCTTTTCCGCGGTGGATTCGGTGATCACCGACTCATTCGTGTTTACCGTCTCTGTCTCGATATGCGTGCTGTCGTGTGCGCATACACGCTTTGCGGTAACTGTGCTGTTGTCTGCCGCCCATGTATAGGTCGGCTCGCACCAGTCGTGGCCGAAGGCTTTGACAACGATCGTATTGCGGCTTATCTCCGCTTTGCAGACCGTGCAGCTAACTACTTCATCGTAGCTGCCGTCCGTCGTGCAGGTCGCCGCTGTCACGTTTTCTTCAACGGGTTCGCCGCGTTTGTGTCCGAGCGGTGCTACCGATCTCATTGTTCTGCTTATCAGCGTATCGCACACCTTGCAGTAAACCGTATCATACTCGATACCGCTTTCGGTGCAGGCAGCCGCGGTTGCAACCTCGGTAACCGTTTTTCCGGGCTTGTGTGTAGTGAGTTTCGGTATCGGAACCGTCTTTGTCTGCGTCGTGAACGCGGGATCCGCGAAGGTCGCGGTATATGTCTTTTCGCCCTCTGCCGCGCAGGTCGCGGTTCTGATCACCTTTCCGGTAACCTTCGACGATGTTACTGTTATCGGCGCAATTCC
>JAEEGL010158762.1_pt1 | contig 12891 bp, 10 predicted proteins | sample 9134231 | NCBI WGS metagenome assembly JAEEGL01 (sample SAMN16246548, study PRJNA631951) | gut metagenome | biome: gut microbiome; feature: rumen; material: fiber-attached | host: Bos | place: Iran: Karaj | collected 2018-10
CCCGCATATGCGGGGTTTATTTTTATCTTGAAATGCGGAAAACCTTTACGCCGTGAGGCGGAACGGAGCAGGCAATTTTTGCTCCCTGCGCTCTGTCGTCCGACCATAAATCGTGGATTTCATAGTCGCGCGGTGAAGGTCTGAATTCAAGGTATTTTTCATCCTTCAGGCTGTCAAGCTCAAAGTCAACAGGCTTTTTCTTACCGCTTGTATTAAAGAAGCAAAGCGCCGTATCTCCGTTATAAAGCGGGCGCGCAATAGTATCAATACCGCCCTTGCGGCTGATAAGCTTTGCAGGCTTAACAAGCGGGTCCTGGTCAATAAGAATAAGGCTGTTATTTGTAAGAATATTAAGAATTGCAGCGCTTTTCTTTGAGCCGTCCTCAAGCTTACGGATATCGTTACCGAGAACGAGCGGCGCGGCAAGCATACACCAAAGGGTGAAATGCGATTTATTTTCATCAATATTGAGCTTACCGTTGCCGACCTCAAGCATATCGGGGTCGTTAACGTGACCGGGAGAGGAATACTTATAAAGCTTAAGCGTTTTTTTGTAAAGCGAAACAATGCTGTGCCAGCCGGAATTGATATCCATTGTTGTTCGCCACATATTTCCTGCCTTTGCGCCCCAGTTCCACGGGTTGCCCCAGCCCCATTCGCAGATTGAATAGGTAATCGGCTTTTCTTCGGTATGGGAATATTCAGCCCACTCCCTTGAAGCCTGCTTTAAGGCGTCGCCCATACGCTTATACTGGATATATTCGCTGTCGGCAGAGGTAACTACGGGGTTACAGAGCTTAATGGTGTTTTCACCTGTTTTAAGCTTAACCTCAATCTGCAGCCTTGCGTCAGGTGAAAAGCTGTGGCCGGACGGAAAATGTGCCTCATACATTACGCCGTTAACATAAACCTGCATATAGCGCTTGAAGTTAATCCAGTTTTTGTTGCTGTGGATTGTCATTACATACCAGCCGCCGTTATCAACCGAAAGGCTGAAGGTTGCCGTACCTGCGCCGTGGTTAAGATAACCGATACCCTTACCTGTAGGCAGCTCCTTCATTTTTATTATCTTTGCCCTGCCGGTAAACTTTGCGTGCTCGGGCTTGAGGGTATATTCAGCGTGGTGACCTTTGCGGCTTAAATCTATGTACTCAATTACGGGCGATGAGCCGCTGAGCTTTTTATGGTGGCAGAAATCGTATTTAAGATATTCTACGCCCCATGAGGCAATCGTTCTTGCGTCAAGAAGCTCATTGCCGAGGGAGGCGGGTAAATCCTCGCAGGTGTGGGAGCCGTTGGAGGAATAAAGCCCCATTTTCAGACCGAGAGCGTTAATCCTTCTGCAAAGCTCTTCAATACCGGAGGGGAAGGTTTCAAGGTCGCCCTGAAGCTTGCCGTCCTCATCGCGCATTGAGCTCTGCCAGCAGTCGTCAAGGTTAACGTACTGATAACCCGCGTCTGCAAGTCCTGTATCAACAAGCACCTTTGCGCTGTCATAAATGCTCTCCTCGCTGATATGGTGGCGAAGGGTATTCCAGCTTGACCAGCCCATAATAGGAAGGCGGTTGCCGTTTTCATAATCGGGCACGTCGCTGATGTCAATAGTCAGCTTTTTTCTGCCGATAGCCTTTATCATACACAGCGGGCATTTGCCGTCCGCCTTCATGGCAAGGAACCACGTTACAAATACTACAAACGCTACTACAAGAATAGTTAACAATACTATTAATGCTGTTGTCATAACAATCCTATCTCCTTAAAATAGGCGAATTCCTTTTCGGCTTCGCCCTTTGTTTCATCACTGCCGATATTTTTAACGGACTTTTTAACAAAGCCCCTATTGTTTTTTAAATTGTACCAGATTCTGTACACCCAGGCAGCGGGCGTAAGATACGGCTTTCCGTCAATAAAGTTAATATAATCTATGCCCTTCAGCTTTTCGTAGGACGGAAAGAGAAGGTGAAGCCTTGCGGCAAAGCCCGAGCTGTCCCTGCCCTCTTCAAGCTCTCGGCGCTGAAGAACGGCGGCGGTGTTGCGGTTGATATTGCCGAAGGCGCCGTACTGAAGCAGGAATTCCTCCGTTTTTTCGGTATCAACCCCGTAATCCGAGCCTGCGCCGAACCACTTAAAGCAAAGCGTAAGAATAACCTTTGCAAATTCGCCGAGCCCCGCGCTTTCAAGTATTTCAAAAACGCTGTTTAAATCAATACTGCATTTATTCAGCATAACCGCGAGGTCAAGAATAAGCTTCAGCCCCGCACCGTAAAACATAAAGTGGTGGGCAATATGGGCAATCAGATAGGCAAAGTGGTAATTATCCTCAAGCCTGCCCGAACAGCCGTCAAAAATCCCATGCTGCATGGCGTTTGCAAAGACCTCTTCGGAATTGCTTTTGCCTGCCCTTCCGCTGATAATCTTTGTATGTACCTCAACGGTAACGCCATCTTTAATATAGTTATAAACGGGGCCGTTTGCCCTGTCCAGCGAAAAGCCCTCCGCTTTAAGCAGGGCTTTTGCCTTATCCCTGTTTTCTTCGTCAATCAGAACGTCAACGTCGCCCATAACGCGGGCTTCGGGTATGGGATAAAGCTCCCTTAAACCGATGCCTTTAAAGAAGATATGCGGCACCTCGTTATCGGAAAGGAGGCTGTCAACCTCCGAAGCGATATCGCCCTGCACCTTATACCTTACAAACGCTTCAAAAAAATCTTTTTCAAAGCTTTTAAGCGCTTCTTCAGGTATGATGTCCTTTTTTTCAGAAGTGTTCAGCACGCTAAAAACAGCGGGGCTCAAATTATGACGGTTTGAAAGCGCGTAAAGTCTTTCAAAATCAAGCCCCTGCGGCACCGTTACCTTTTTGTTTTCAAGATACGCTTTGCAAAGCGTTACAAGATAATCAAGTTCACTCATTTTATTAACCGAAAACGGCTGCGCCGATAACAAGGCTTAAAACCGTTATAATAAGCCCTGCAATAAAAACGCCTACCGTAATAACGCCGAAGCTTTTTTTCCTGTCAAGATGAAGCAGCGAGGCAAGCAACGCGCCCGTCCAGCCGCCGGTACCGGGAAGCGGGATTGCAACAAAAAGCAGCAAGCCCCATATTCCGTACTTATCAATTTTATCCTTCTTTTTAAGCGTATGCTCCTCAAGCCAGTAAATCGGTTTGTTGATATACGGAACCTTTTTAAGCAGCTCAAAGATTTTGTTGATGAGAAGTAGGATAAAAGGAATAGGCAGAATATTGCCCAGAAAGCTGATAACAAATCCTAAAAACGGGTTCATACCCAAAAGCACGATGGCGGTAAACATACCGAGCCTGCACTCCAGAATAGGCATTAGCGAGATAATAAAAACAACAAGCCAGTCGGGTATGCCGTGGGCAGATAAAAACTCCTGTATAGCCTGACATATTTCCTGCATATAGCACCTCTAAATATAATTATTATCGTTTAAGAAATCGTGGGCGGATTTAAGAATATTCTTATCGTTATCAAATTTAAGAAGATTCATTGCCTTATCATATGTAAGCCAGATATAATCCTCTATTTCGCTTGCCTGGATAACCGTTGAGGTATCCTTTGTTGTACCGACAAAAATTGAAACCTTCTTTTCAATCCTGTCCCTGATTTTATACCTTGAAATACTTTCAAAGCCCTCAATTATGCTGATATGAATTCCCGTTTCCTCAAGCACCTCGCGGTAGGCGGTTTCCTCCTTGGTTTCGCCCTTTTCAATATGCCCCTTGGGGAAGCCCCAGTGAGCCGAGCGTTTATTCTTAATAAGAAGGTAACGCACCTCGCCGCGGATGTCACGGAAGACCACAGCGCCGCAGCTGCTTTCGTAAAGACATTCAAGGTTATAGCCTTTAAAATCGTTTTCAAGGTCAATGTATTCCCTGATATCGTTGATAATAAAACGGGTGCTTTTTGGCGCAACTATCCAGATATAATCCTTTTCCTTACGGTTTGAGAGTATTGCAATAACCCTGCCGTCAAAATTACGCACGGGATGATGAATACCCATAATAAAAGCTGTTTGGTTTTCATTGCCGTAAACCGTGCCGAAGTTAAGTGGATAGGTGCCGCCCGTTTCATTATCAGAGCCTATGGGATTAACCACCCTGACTCTAACATATTTTCCGAGCATTTTTTCACCACCGATAATAGGGGAAGAATGCTGCAATATAGACTTCCCCAAGATAACATGGTTATATTATACATAAAATAATATATTTAAACAAGAGTAAAATATTAAAATAATGTAAATAATAAGCCCCCGGGAGAATAAAAAGGGAGGGTCCTATACCCTCCCCTACGGTACTATTTTACTTTAATAATAACCGTTACGGTTTTAACTGCTGATTTGTATTCGCTGTTGCCTTTGGCGGTAACTTTTACTTTAACTTTGTACGTGCCTTTCTTCAAGCCCTTTTTAACAGTAATCTTTCCGTTTTTTGCAACCGTTATTTTTTTGTTGCCCTTTGACTTTTTGAAGGTTACGGCACCTTTTGCGTTTTTAATTGTAAATGCTTTTGATTTCTTTATTACGGTCTTTTTGTTCTTCCTTACCTTAACCGTCTTACCCTTTGCCGTAATAGGATTATTCTTTTTTTCAACGGGTTTTGAAGAATTATACCTGATTACAGGCGAGCTGTAATAAACGGGCGAATCCAATTTTTTGATGCTATTATACTGGCTTTCGCTTCCGCCGAAAAGAATAGTTTTAAGGCTTTTACAGTCTTTAAAGGAATCGCTTCCGAAAAAGGTTACGCCGGCGGGAATATAAATACTTTCCAAGGACTTACAATCTCTGAAAGTATACGATTCTATTGACGTAATACTGTTGCTTAAAACTGCTTTCTTTAACGCTCCGCACGAGGAAAAGGCTGCGCTTCCCAGGGTTTCAACGCTGTTGGGAAGATTAATACTGCTTAAAGAACCGCAATCACTAAACGCATATTTTCCTATGCTTTTTACGGTTGCGGGAATTGTAACTGCCGTAAGCGCGCTGCAGTTCTTAAAGGCATTTTGCCCTATTGAAATCAACCCGCTTGAAAGCGTCACGCTGTTAAGACTGATGCAGTTCATAAATGCTCCGTAAGGTATTTCACTTACGCCTTTGGGAACGGATACACTTTTTAAGCCCGTACAGTTTTCAAAAGCATATTCCTCAATTTCCGTAACGGTTACGGGAAGGATAAGACTTTGAAGATTGTTCAGTCCGCTGAACATACCTGTAGGTATTGTTTTAACTCCGGACTTTACAGTTATTGACGCGGTATTTTCAACAGCAGCAATCAAACTATTAACATACAAAATACCTTTTTCCCAGTTGCCTCCATTATTATAATATGGCGTATTATACAAAGCATCCGTTCTTACGGCTTTTAATGACGAAGGGAAATTTATACTTGAAAGCGAGGTGCATCCATTAAACGCAGAACAGCCGATTTCGGTAAGTCCGTCCGGCAGGCTGACTGCGGTGATACCCGTACAGCCGTTAAAAGTATAGTCGCCAAGATAAGTAATACCGTTATTTATAACGACCTTTTTAATATCAGCATTACCAAAAAACGGAGATACGTAAAACGGAATTTCGTATCCCTGATACCGAGCAGAGTCAGTTATCTCCCCGCTGCCGCTTATTGTTAACAACCCGCTGCCGCTGTCAAAGGTATACGAAGCGTTGTCTCCGCATTCGCCCGAAGAAGGAAGTGGGTAAGGCGGTTTATTGCCAAGGGAATACGCGGTTACCGAGGAAAGTACAAAAGCAATCAACAGGGTTACCGAGAGTAAAATTGAAATGGTTTTTTTCACAAAAATCTCTCCTTTTAAATAAAGTGGATATTTGCCGAATACATTTTATCACAAATTGGCATAATTGTAAAGAAAAAGGAGGGCTAATGCCCTCCCTTACGGTTTTTATATTCTTACGGGAATATTATTCTCTTTAAGATATTTTTTAAGTTCCGGTACGGGGAGCTCGTTAAAGTGGAAAAGGCTTGCCGCGAGCACTGCGTCAGCCTTACCTTCGGTAAGAACGTCAAGGAAATGCTCCGCCTTTCCCGCGCCGCCGGAGGCAATTACGGGAACGCCCACGGCTTCACTTACGGCTTTGGTAAGCTCAACATCGTAGCCTGTTTTCTGTCCGTCGCAATCCATTGAGGTTAAAAGAATTTCCCCTGCTCCGCGGCTTACGGCTTCCTGCGCCCATTTAACGGCGTCAATACCGGTTGGAACTCTGCCGCCGTTGAGGTAAACCTCCCAGCCGCCTTCCCTGCGCTTTGCGTCAATAGCGCAAACAACGCATTGGGAACCGAATTTATAAGCCGCCTCATTAATAAGGTCGGGATTTTTAACCGCTGCCGAATTAACGGAAATTTTATCTGCGCCTGCACGGAGAAGCTCCGTAAAATCCTCAACGGTTCTTATACCGCCGCCTACAGTGAACGGAATAAACACCTGCGCCGCAACGCGCTCAACAATATCAATCATTGTTGCCCTGCCCTCATGGCTTGCCATAATATCAAGGAGGACAAGCTCGTCCGCGCCCTGCTTATCATACGCCGCCGCGCACTCCACGGGGTCGCCCGCATCGCGCAGATTTACAAAGGATACGCCCTTTACTACCCTGCCGTTTTTTACGTCAAGGCAAGGGATAATACGTTTTGCATACATAGCCTACACCTCCGCAAAATTACGCAGCAGCTGCAAGCCCGCCTCGCTGCTTTTTTCAGGGTGGAACTGGGTTGCCGCTGCAAGCCCCTTTTGCACGGCGCATTGAATTTCAACGCCGTAGGAGGTTGTTGCCGCAACGGTATCTGCACCGCTTAAATAATAGGAATGGACAAAATAGAAATAGCTTTCATCGGGGATATTTTTAAAAATTCCGTCAGTTTGAATAAGCTTAACCGAATTCCAGCCCATATGGGGAACCTTTAAGCCTTCGGCTGAGGGGATTTTTTTAATCTTACCTTCAAAAATGCCGAGCCCCTGCGCTTCGGAGCTTTCCTCGCTTTCGGCAAACAGAAGCTGCAGACCGAGGCAGATGCCCAAAAACGGCTTTTCACCCGAGGCGGCTGATTTAACAGTATCCTCAAGGCCGCGCTTTCTGAGCATATCCATAGCGTCTCCGAAAGAGCCGACACCCGGAAGGATAACGCGGTCAGCCGTTTCTATCTTCTTTTTGTCAAAGGTGATTTCACTTTTTGCGCCGATAAAGTCAAGCGCTTTTTTAACGCTCTGAAGATTACCTGCGCCGTAGTCGATTATTGCAATCATACTTTTCTCCTGAATTTTACGGGCGGGTACGGAGACCCGCCCCTACAACTTCAAAACATATAATAACATAAAAATATGTAATTGACAAATAGAATTTATTTTGATACAATAATCGGGCAATAAATACGGAGACGTATCGAAGTGGGGACGTTTGCGAGCGCTGCCTGCGGCAGATGAAGCGAGCAATAAGGAGTGGCAGCGGTCGAAAAATACGAGCAATCCTTTGCGATGAATTTTTCGGGCACCGCAACAGGACATAACGGGGCTCCCGTTCGATTGCGTTAAAACAAATAAACCTGTTTTCGGGTTTTATATATTCGGAGACGTATCGAAGTGGTCATAACGGGGCGCACTCGAAATGCGTTTGCCTTAACGGGCACGAGAGTTCGAATCTCTCCGTCTCCGCCAAAGAAAAACAGCACTCATTTGAGTGCTGTTTTTTCAGTCCTTTGAAATTACTTTATGCTGCCAAGAGCGCTCGCCGCAATGCGGGCACTTCATATAACGCGTTCTGTTTACATGCATGGACCACAACACGCTTGAGTAGCTTGGCACATACTTATGGTGGCACTTGGCGCATTCATAATAACCCGCCACCTGCTCAATGCGGACACAGTAAAACACGCCGATGAAAAACAGCACGAAGCTGACAGCAATCAGCAAAACGCGCACGGCGCTCGGCATTTCAAGATAGGACGCAATAAAGATAATCGCCAAAAAGAACACGCTGCTGATAGAGCCAAGCGCGATTTCGGCACGAAGCAGCTTCCTGTCGCTTTCTTCTTTTTGCTTTTTCATTTCAAGCAGGTTTTCCTCGAATTTTTTATCAAACTGTTCCATATTCAACCTCTCTCCGCTTAACAGCTCATTGACCGTGATTCCGAGAATCTCACACAGCTCAAGCATAATTGCCGCGTCAGGCAGAGAACGCCCCGTTTCCCACTTTGAAACAGCGCGGTCCGTAATACCGAGCCTTTCGGCAAGCTGCGCCTGTGTAAGTGATTTTTCTTTTCTGAGTTCGGAAATAAACATTCCTGTTTTGAACTGGTCCATTCCCTCACCTCCAAATAAATCATAATCTGCGGAATTCGAAAAGTAAACATACCAGCGGTAGAGTTTGGCGGAAAAAGCGTTATCAACTGCGGGTAGAGTTATTCAATACCAAGCACTTTATATTCAAGGTCCTCAACAGCTTTTGTTAAAACGGCGCTGTCAACGTCCTTTGAAAGCGTTAAAACGGCTTTCTTTTCAACGTGGCTCGGAGCTGCATTTTCAACGCCGTCAATAGCTTCAAGCGCGGTTTTGACAGCCTTTTCGCAATGCGGGCACATCATACCTTCAATTAACATTGTTTTTGTCATGGTTTTATCCTCCGTTTCCGTTTGAACGCTCAGTTCAACGGGATTAATTTTTTTATCTTTTTTACTGTTATACACATTCAGCAGGTTGAGCCTTAATGCGTTTGTTACAACGCAGAACGATGAAAGGCTCATAGCCGCAGCGCCGTACACGGGCTTGAGCGCCCAGCCTGTAAGCGGTATAAATAGTCCTGCTGCAAGCGGAATACAGATTACATTATAGAAGAACGCCCAGAACAGATTTTCGTGAATATTCCGCAGCGTTGCGCGCGAAAGGCGAATTGCCGCAGGAACGTCCGACAGCTTACTGTTCATTAAAACCACATCAGCCGCGTCCGCCGCTATATCGGCGCCAGTATTAACGGCTATGCCTATATCGGCGCGCGTCAGCGCGGGGGCGTCGTTAATACCGTCGCCCACCATAGCGGTTTTACCCTGCTGCATAAGCTGACGGATGACCGCTTCCTTGCCGTCGGGCAGAACGTCGGAAATAACTAAATCCACGCCGACCTGTTTTCCGATTGCCTCTGCGGTGCGTTTATTATCGCCGGTAAGCATAACAACGCGGATTCCCATATTCTGCAATTCCTTTACTGCAGAGGCGCTGTCCCCTTTAACGGTATCGGCAACGGCTATTATGCCCGCAGGGGTTTTGCCTACGGTGAAGAACAAAGGAGTTTTGCCTTCGTTTGCAAGCGACTGTGCCGAAGCCTTCATTTCCTCGCTGATTTCAGCCTTTTCACTTATAAATTTAAGGTTGCCGCCGTAAACGGTTTTGCCCTTTATTTCAGCGCTGACTCCGCTGCCCGCAAGGGTTTTATAATCAGTGCTTTCAAACAGCTGTGCGCCGTTTTCCTTTGCATAGCCGACAACAGCTTTTGCAAGCGGGTGCTCGCTTTTTTCCTCAAGCGAAAAGGCAAGGGACAGCAGCTGTTCTTTTGTAATTCCGTTAGGAATTATATCCGTTACCTGCGGCTCGCCCTTCGTAATTGTACCCGTTTTGTCAAGAGCCACAATCTGAATTCTTCCCGCTTCCTCAAGCGAGGCGGCGGTTTTGAAAAGTATTCCGTTTTTTGCGCCCTTTCCGCTGCCGACCATAATTGCAACGGGGGTTGCAAGACCGAGCGCACAGGGGCAGGAAATTACAAGCACGGTAATTCCCCTTGAAAGCGCGTAGCCGAATTCAGCGCCCGAAATGAGCCAGGCGGCAAAGGCAATTAAGCCTATTACAATTACAGTGGGAACGAACACAGCGGAAACCCTGTCCGCAATTTTGGCGATAGGCGCCTTTGTTGCGGCGGTTTCGCTTACCATTTTAATTATTTTAGAAAGTGTTGTATCCTCACCCGTACGCGTTGCGCGGCATTTGATATAGCCCGAAGCGCTTATTGTTGCAGCGGATACGGTATCACCCTGAGTTTTATCAACGGGTATGCTTTCACCCGTCAGCGCAGCTTCGTTTACGGAAGCGCTGCCCTCAATTACAACGCCGTCAACGGGTATGCTTTCGCCCGAGCGGACTATGAATATATCGTCCTTTTTAACCTGTGAGGAAGGAACCGTAAGCTCCTTTCCGTCACGCAGAATAACCGCCGTTTCGGGCACGAGCGACATCAGCCCTTTAAGCGCGTTCGTTGTTCTTCCCTTTGAATACGCTTCCAGCATTTTACCTACCGTTATAAGCGTTAAAATCATAGCGGCGGATTCAAAATACAGTGAGTGAAGGTCGCCGTTTATAAATAGCACGGCAACGCTGTATATGAAGGACGTGCCCGCGCCGAGCGCAACAAGGGTATCCATATTGGGCGCTTTATGTATTACGCCCTTAAAGCCGCTGATAAAAAACCTGCGGTTAATGATTATTACTATTGCGGCGAGCACGAGCTGAATAATACCGATAATCAGATGGTTTTCGGTAGGCAAAGGCAAATTCCAGAGCATATGCCCCATTGAAAAATACATAAGCGGGAGCAGAAATGCAAGGGAAAGGATAAGCCTTTTTCTTAGCCTCGGTGTTTCGGTATCCTCTAACGCCTCCTCGGTTTTAAGGGAAGCGCCGTAGCCTGCGTTTTCCACCGCTTTTATTATATTCTCGGGCTTTGCCGTACCTTCAACGCCCATTGAATTGGTAAGCAGGCTTACGGCGCAGGAGGTAACTCCGTCAACTCCGCTTACGGCTTTTTCAACACGGGCGGAGCAGGCTGCGCAGCTCATACCCGTAACGTTATACTGTTCCATAATGCCTCCTTGCCGTTTAATAATGATATTATATCCTTTTATAATCTTTTAATCAAGTTAATACTTGAAAGTAATACCGTATTGTGGTAAAATATTTTGGAATTAATTTATGGAGGTACTCATATGAGCGGACATAATAAATGGAGTACGATTAAAAGAAAAAAGGGCGCTAACGACGCCGCAAGAGCAAAGATTTTTACAAAGATAGGCAGAGAGCTTGCCGTTGCGGTTAAAAACGGCGGCCCCGACCCGAACAACAACGCAAAGCTGCGCGACGTTATTGCAAAGGCAAAGCAGAACAACGTTCCCAACGACAACATTGAGCGTATGCTTAAAAAGGCTGCCGGCGATACGGACGGTGCTAACTACGAGGAAATCGTTTACGAGGGTTACGGACCGAGCGGCGTTGCGGTAGTTGTTGAAGCTCTTACCGATAACAGAAACCGCACCGCAGGCGAAGTAAGGCATTACTTTGACAAGGCAGGCGGAAATATGGGTAACCCCGGTTCAGTTACCTTTATGTTCTCAAAGCAGGGCGTAATCATTATTGAAAAAGAGGACGTTGACGAGGACAAGCTTATGGAGGACGCGCTTGAAGCAGGCGCTGCGGACTTCCTTACCGACGACGCGGACATCTTTGAAATCCGCACGGAAACAAGCGACCTCGGCGCTGTACGCGACGAGCTTGAAGGCAAGGGCTACACAATCCTTTCCTCAGAAGCGGCTTACATTCCCTCAACCTACACCCGCCTTGAAAACGAGGACGATATGAAAAAGATGGCAAAGATGATTGAACTGTTTGACGAAAATGAGGATGTTCAGAATATCTACCACAACTGGGAAAACGAGGACGAATACGAAGAATAAAAAAGACGGCTGAGCCGTCTTTTTTTATTTAACTTTTATTGATTTTTTAGCGGACCATTTGCTCTTGGCGGTACCCTTGTAGGTACGGATACGGACATAGTATCTTTTACCCTTTTTGAGCTTTTTGATAACCGCCTTTGATTTGGACGCGCCTTTTACTTTTTTATATTTTGCGCCCTTCATATTCTTTTTAAGCGAATACTGAATAATATAGCCGCTTACGCCCTTTTTCTTTGCCCATTTAACAGTCATACGCTTTGAGCCTGCAACAAGTTTTGTAAGCTTTGTTTTTGCAGGAGCCTTGGGAGCGGGAGCAATGGGAGCGGGTTCTTTATAATCGGGATTTTCAGCACCGCAAATTTTACAAACCTTTTCATTATCGCCGAAATCGTGGCCGAGCGGCGCGGGATTTTCTGTTTTTTCTCCGTTGCACTTTGAACAGGTATAATGCTTTGTTCCCGCTTCGGTACAGGTAGGAGGAATGTCATTGTCAAGAACGTAGTCATGCTCATCTACGGAAAGAGTTTCATAAGCGAGCCCAAGCGTTTCGGCAACCGTTTTAGCCGAGCAGGTACCGTCGCATTTTTCAGCAGCGATTATTTTTACTTTTGAACCGATTTCATAAGTAGAATTTGCCGAAAGCGTACAGTACGGGTTAAGGATAGTCACTCCAACTACATTACTTGTAATCATAAAAGCCCTTGGATGAATTAAGGTTACGCTTTTAGGAATAGTAATTGTACCTAAAGAGTCGCAGCTTTCAAATGCACCGCTGTCTATTTCGGTTAAACCTTCGGGAAGATTAATTGTTTTTAAATTATGGCAATACATAAACGCACTGCCGCATATTTTTGTTACGGTATCAGGCAGAACAATCTCCTCAAGGCTTGAGCATTCACGAAAAGCGGTATCCGGTACGCTTGTCATCCCGTCCGGAAGCGTTACCTTTTTAATATTCGGAGCGGATGAAAAGGCGTAGCCGCTAATATCCGTAACGCTGTCCGGTACCGTAAACTCCGTTGCCGGCTTTGCACCGCAATAAACAATAAGCTCTTTTTCATCAGCTGTATAAACGTTTCCGTCAATAGTTTTATAATTGGTATTATGTTCATCAATCGTAATTGAGGAAACGTTTGTCGTATCAAAG
>JAEEGL011198688.1_pt1 | contig 12891 bp, 20 predicted proteins | sample 9134231 | NCBI WGS metagenome assembly JAEEGL01 (sample SAMN16246548, study PRJNA631951) | gut metagenome | biome: gut microbiome; feature: rumen; material: fiber-attached | host: Bos | place: Iran: Karaj | collected 2018-10
AGAGGTTTATTTCTCATATTGAAAAATGATGACTATGAAGAAGAAACCGATGAGCTCACAACATGGCCTGGCTACAGACCAAAACGAGTGAACATCGCCCACATGGTTGGATTCGACATTCCAAGCGAAGCCTGGACCGACCCAGAAAATCATCCAAATATTGGCATTGCTATTCTTGATGAGCTTGCGCAAGAACCAGTTAAATGTATAGCTGTGCTATTACATGAACTTGCGCACTACTACTGCTGGTACACAGGTCTTGACCACAAAGACGGAACATCTCAATTCGAAAAGAAACTCAAAGAAATGAGGCTTCCATCTAATTCCAGTCATAGATATGATAATGACTTAAAAGAATGGGTGGATGGATTTGATTATGAACCTGTAGAAAAATACTATGACGAATACATGGCGTTTGTCAAAACCGAAACCGCAAAATAGAAAGGAATCATATGCACGATTTTTTCAAAAATCTACCCAATATCAACCACTACACTAATGTGGCTGTTCAGGAAAATCAGTATAAATTCTATTACATCATCAAACAGGATGTAGATAATCTCATAAAAGACCTTGAAACCATGGTCAACTGCTATGGGGTGGCTTATGCAAAACTCATTGACGAGATTGATGGAGATTTGAAAGTAGCAATACACCAGAGACTCTTAATTCTTGCAACAGCATTTGTGACCTACTATGGCACAACACCTTCACCGTGGGTTGATGGGCGCAATCAGATTGCTGTTGATAAATGTAAGGTACTCTGTCAGATAGACAGTGTGAAAGACCTTGCGAAAAAGCTCAACATTCCTGATGATATCGGAGACACAACAATCGATGCTCACACAGAAACAGACCCAATCAAGATATTCCTTCGTCTTTTCGTCAAAACATCAGATGAGCATATGCACAGAACACTCATGCAAACTGCAACAGGTCTGTTCATATACGTTTTGTGCAAGAACATTCCTGGTTTAGAAGACTATCTTGATAAGACATATTGTAGCGAATATTGGAGAATGCCTCTGATTTGACCATCATGCATTCACAATATGTTTTAAAAAAGGAGATGATTTACATAGCGAACAATAGAGATTATAGACAAACTAAAAGACGAATCACAAGACAGCTGGCAGACATATCAGATAAAGAATGGAAACATCTGAACAAAGAACTCAAACCGTATGAAAAAGCATATGCAGCTGGAAACATGTCAATGAAAGACGTTGCATTCATTTTCAAACATAATATTACGTTCAAAAAAATGATTGCTCTCATTGCGATGGACGATGATAATTATCATCTCATTCCTGAAAAAATCACTAACTCCGATTTCATACAGCATCTTCTAATTACTGTCAACCCAGATGTTGCTGATTGTTTTTGAAAAAATAGTTAAAAAGGAATCCAAATGATATGCATAGAACACAAATAAGGGTTGAAAAGGGAATCCGCTTTGTTGACGGAAAATATCAGGTCAATATTGACTATACAAAAGATAATCATTCAAAAAGTCTTTATCTGGGTTCTTTTGATGATATAGAAAAAGCAAGAAATATCCGAGCACAAGCAGTTGAACTGCGAAAACAATATAAAAGTGCAGAATTGTCTTTCGAAGACTTCAAGAAAGAACTCTTATGCATCAAAAGTGCACACGAAAGTCTTTATGCTCCACGATGCTGTGGCATCATGAAAAAGGAATGGAGTTATTGCCCGTATTGCGGAAAATCCCTAAGATAATCACCGCATAAATTAATTGTGACACACTAAAAGGAGTATCAAACAACTATGAAAGACAATAAAGAAATCAAAAAAGCAATCAGCGCCATCAACAAAATGACTGACTGTGATGGCCGATTAGGTCTTGCTATCGATAAAGCAATCAATGATACAGACAATACCTATGACGAAATGGGTAGTTATCTACTCAGTCTGGCTAACAATCACCCAGACCAGCTCGGTATCATCGAAGAAACGGTGATAGCTATATGTGGATATGGTTTTGAGACATTACGACAGCACATGAAAAAACAAAAGAAAGAATATGATAGTCTAGTGAACTAATGTGATGGGCTCTTCGCCCATCCAACCGATATACTGCATAGGAGAGTAGGCTTAGAAGCAGCCATCTCTTAAAGAGTAAGAAGCAGAAGACCTGGGGCTGCAGCCTGGGTCAAGAGACACCCTGAGGGAACTGACCCAAAACGGGCTCCAACTGCAAGAAAACGAAAGCACAACGGCATAAGCAGTAACAGTCAGGAAATGGGTTGAAATACTCATCAAGAGCCTAAACGCTGATATGTTCGTGCATCTGCAACTAGTGTGTAGCATGATAAGGTTGCAAAGAACAGAAAGCTCTGCGACTAAACCCTGAGATGCAATATTCAGTAAAAGCTATCAGGCAATGTCATGTGAGTCCTTAGACTTTTTGGCGTGACAGCACACCTATGCAACAAAATGCCCTCATCAGCCACAGGCTGGTGGGGGCATTTATTTTACAATTACTGCTCTTTCACAAGAGCTAATAAGAAGCGATTATCAAATTCTTACTTGGTACTTTTTCAACACCACGGAGCAGGCTCTTCGCCTGCTTCCACGGACTTTAAAAAGTATCATACAAAAATATTCTGTAATTCATAAAGACGTAAACAGAAAGGATGTTATCTATGGCTAACAAAGAAAACTTGAGAGTCGGTGACTTCGTAATTGGTATCAAATATAAGATGTACAACAGTCGCCAGACTAACACACAATTTCTAGCAGAAGATAGTATGGGCTTTATGGTATGTGACTTAGGGCACAGTTACGTTCAGAGATTTTCAAGCATTGAAGATGCACAATGCTACTGGAATCGTAACAAATCAAACATAATAGCACATATGCCTGATATCATCAAAGCCTCAGTACAAAAGATAAAAACAAACACTGTAATGGAACTGGATAAATAATATCAAAGCACGAAAGGAATCATTAAAATGAATGTTGTAATAAGACCAGAATCAGCTCAAAACCCAGACCTCATGACTATACTCAAAAGAACAACTGAAGCAATCATTAACAAGTTAGCTGCCAACAATATCCATCTTGCAGATAATTCCATTAAAATATGGATTAAGCAGTTTGATGAAACCAAGTTCTTCCCTAAGATTGAATTTGACTACAACGGAGAAGAACTCCAGTATGACCTCAATCTTGATGGAACAATCAGAGAAGCCCACTTCAAATCATTTGTTCACACACCAAAGGGTGTGAAGCGAAAAGATTTGGAAAAAGAACAAGCAAATCCATTTCTCATCAATATCGATAATTGTGTAAGATTCAACTAAAAGGAGCAATATAATGATAATACAAGACACAGCACCAAACAGACGAGAATTTATCATAACGCTCGGAAAACATGCTTTTACAATTGCCGTGTTAGAACAAACTGCGGAATATAGCTCAAAGCACAAAAATGAATTTGTATTATATTTCAAAAAATATGGAGCCATTTCAGAAAGAACTACATGGTTTCCTCTTTTCACAACACAGCAATTGAGCACTGACCCACACAAACACATACGTATCCACGCAGATAGTTTCAAAGACGCAACAAAAATTGCAAAAAGAATTGTATTCAAGAAACTGTATAAAATTGCACTGGGTATTCTTTGGAACCTAAAGTATGAACCTGTAGAATTATACATGGATTTTGGTATAGGAACTACAGATTTATTCATGCCAACACGTGAATACAAAAGCCTCACTGGTTTATGTGACCAGATAAACAGCGAAAAAGGATTATACAAATATCTCCGCAAGCAACACATCAAAGAGTTTTCAGCCAGCGAATATGCAAAACACATGATTGTTATGGGTGGTGGCGCAACTCTTAATGGTGGCGAAGAATGAAAACACAACCAACACTCTACTGTTTCAAATTAGACCCAGGCACAGGACATATCTCAAAGTCTGAAATAAAAGACTATGAGACCATGCCAGTCAGTAAATGGGTCGATAACGGAAACAAGTATAGATACAAAAATCACCGTGGGGCATTAACTGATGCATATGAAAGAAACCTGAACCAAATGGTTCACTATAAGGTTTATTCATTCAATGATGACATCGATGCTGCAAAAACAATTATGCAAGGCGAAATCGAAAATCGCATCAAAAATCTGTTCCACGAGCTAGAAAAGTATCAAACAATGCTCAAAAGGATAGACCAATGACTTTCTACAAATCCGACCCTAAATTTAAGCTGGCATATGATGACCTGATAGAAAAGGCTTATCTTGAAGGTAAATATCTGACAAAAGATAAATATGGTTGTCATGTGAAAAAATCTCTTCCAAAAGGCATGAACAAATACAATAAAGAGTTATTTGTGAGAGCCAAAGACCTTGAAAGAGACTACAAGTACCTGATAACTATTGAATCAGCGTTTATCGGACTCATACAAAATTATTGTACTGACAGTAATTTCATGACACGTAACATCTGGAACATCATGCAGTCCCAAAAAGGTACATACATGTACCTTTGGAGCATGAAATCTGCCCTGAAGAAATACACGATAGCTTATACAAAATTGTATGATGCTATCGTGAGAAACTTTGACAGTATGGATGAAAGACGTGACAGAAACAAAGAATTTCTTGATGTATGGTCAGAAAGCTGTGGATTGACAAAGCTTACAAGCGCCATTAAAGAAGATTTCGGCTGTGGACTTTTCGAGTACACACAAAAAGTTCTTGAATCTGATGATGCACCCAATTTTATTGGTAAAGATAAGAAAGAATATTATGAGGAACGAGATGCATACTACCTCCAGCAGCTCATAAACTTTGCAACAGAAAACAACATTGACCTGACACAAGAAATAAATGATGCACACGAAAGAGCTATCAAAGAACAAAAAGAAATTGCAGCTGATAAATCAGACCGCAAACGTTACAATCGTATGGCTCGAAAACAAAAACTTGCTGACATCAAAATGGATGACGATAATATCAGACTATTCCATGTAATTGAATCAGGCAATCATCTTGAACCAAAACTCAGTAACATCTCTTATTCGAGAATACTTGAAAACCTGAAAAGATGCAATGGTTCAGCATATTACATCAACATTCTCAAATCTTCACGAGTAATGTATCTCACGGAAGATAATACTACAACTCTTAGCTTCAAAAATGTCGCATGGTTTGCTACAGAAGATGAAGCTAAGCCTGTGATAGACAAATGGCTCAAACACAATCCAGAAGATATTGTGAAAGCCCTCAAATTATCTCTCCCAGAAACAGCCGCACTTCCTGTAGACCCAGAAATAAAGAAGAGAAATAGTATTCAACAAGCACTAGTTGACCAGCAGAAAATGATTCTCAATCTTATGTCAGAATCTGCGTTTGATTTTCATAAAACCAGTATGCTTGAACTCTTGTTCATGCAAACCCCAACAATCTACTGGATAACTGCCCTGAGAGATAAATATGCGTCACTTGATACACAGGAATCAAGATTCATCTCAGCTGATAAATATGACCTTCCTGTCTGCAACTCATTGACACAAGCAGCAATCTTTATAAGTAAGACACAAGCAATCGCAAAATTAAAAGAATTGCAAAGTAACGAAAAACTGGCTAACTGGAACTTATATCTCAATTCAGTATCTTATACTGGAGAGAAAATATTACATGATAAAGCCCTCCCAAAACAGCTTGATATAAAAGCAGAAAAGCTTGCAAAAGACTTATCAATGTGGTTCCAGCATAAAGATGAAATGCCTAAAGAACTTATCAACGAAACGGCAGGAAATGCATTCAAGAAGCAACTTATTAAATATGGTTGTGTAAGACTCATAGTAGCTCAATCGCCTAACTTTGCATCCAACTTACAGTTTATACAGGGACAAAGACATATCTACAAGATTGATATGAACAATCACATGATGCACAATGTTTTAAACCGTAGTCACGGTGACTGGAATACTGTGTACAAGAATCTGTTCAAATCAACAAATATGAGTTATGCAATGATAGCTAAAAATGCAAGTCGGTCTGAATGTCAGAACTTGCACAAAGTATTCTTGCATCTCAAGAAAAACCAGACATATCAATTCATGTATGGTGTCATACAACTCACATACGATGAACACACAGAAACTGTAACTGGAAAACTCATCGAAGCATAAAATCATAGCACGAATATGTTGATTTATCAGTGTATTCGTGCTATATTTATAAAGGAATTTACGAAAAGTTGTTAAAAGAAAGGGTATATAACAGTATGAATCAGATTATTATTGTGAACAACACATTAGATATAAATTCTCTTCCTGAGTTAAAACCAGAAGAGGAAAGACGCATCATAGCATCAAAAACAGCAACTATACCTATACAGTTTGTGCTGCCTATGGTAAACAAAGACACAAATGCTGCTAACACAAGTATCACAGTACTTGATGATTTCTCAGCAGCCAGTATATTATTCGCTATTTATGAGACACTTCAGGTAAAACAGGATTACGTTTTGATTACCAATATGGTATCTGTGAAAAACGTATTCAATACAGATGGTAAAACCGTTCTTCCAAATGGCAGTACCATAAAAATTCACACAGGAACCAAGACAAAAGCTAAAAAGACAGGCCAGAAAAAAGAAGAACCTGTGAAAGAAGAAACCTCTTCTGTAACAATAGAAGATAAGCCTGGTCAGGAAAATACATCACCAACACCAATACCAACTAAAGCAAACACTACATCCAGAAGAACAACGAAAAAAACTAAAGCACCATCAAGCGTCAATCATATTCTGGAATATGATAAACTTCCTGCAGATATCAAAGAGGCCACAGATAATGCAATCCAGAAAGCAAAAGGTGTAAATGAAATGCTCTTATTCCACCTTAAACTTGAACTGGCGACGTTTGGATATCTTCCTGATGAATGTGAAAAACTGCAGAAAGACATTATTGCAAACAACAAAAATGTAATAGAATAAATCGTTGGAGGTAATCATGCTTGAAGCAAATGAATTTTTCTCATACATAAAAAATCATTATCAGATAAAAGGCCAGGAAGAAATTATACAAAATATCATAAATTTCGTATATTCAAGAAGCAACTGGGGCATCAGTTACAAAAGTTATGCTTTGATGCAAATGCTCGGAAGTCTACATATGAAAGAGTCAGAGATATTAGAGTTTCTGACAAAAGCTGCTGAAAACACTGACAGATGAAAATCAACTCTAGCAAGGAGCATGGATATGTCAAATAATCTATTTCAATATGAACCTCTCATTGTAAAATGCAATAATATGACGGAACTCAAAGGCATGCTCACTTTTGGAGAACCAGGACTACCTTGGATGACTGACTGGTATAACCTTGATGAACACTTTACTGACTTCCCCGTCTATGCTCGTATAGACAATGGTGGTACTCTTGGTATAATATTATCGATGATTTTCGATGAATCGAAACTCGAACCAATAATGCATATAATCAACTATTCTGATATGAGAAAAGACATTTTTTCGTATCAGACACCACATACAAAAAACTAATACAATATGATTGCTTTTCTAAAAGAGTTAAGATGATACGTCTTAACTCTTTTTTTAAATTAGCAAAAAAAGGAGCAAAAATATGAACGATAGCAATATCAAGCAATTGGATGATTATCTGGATGATAGCGCATTTGCAAAGCAGAAAGATAATCTAAAGCTTGTTGCGTTTACAGTTATTTCTGATAACAAGATTTGTGGTTATTATCGCAAAAATGGAAATCTTGACGGCTACGATTATAGACACATACTCAACAAACCCGAACAGGATGATTTTGATGAGAATTTGTATGATTGCACAAATGAAATCGAATCGCCTGACCAGATAGATATGCGGGAAGCTATCACAGAATATGCCTGGATTGGTGCAGGTTGGGGAGATGCGAGATTCAGACTCAAAAACGGAAAGCGCTATATGATAGATGTGTTCTTTGAAAGTGGACAATTTTTCATATATGAACTTGAAAAAGATGAAATAGACCATTTCTCCAACAATCGTGTCTACGACCCATCATACTGCAATGATGCAGATGAAGCTATTGAGTATCTCAGAACCCTTTTCACAGCGCATGAATACGATGACATCTTTGAAGTATTATATGCAATGAAAGAAGCCTATGATAACGAAACCGTAGAAATCTTTAGTGAGTACTTCGACACAGAATGCAAGAACACAAAAATAAGTACAGATAGAATGATGGCCGAAATGATTCTGCCTGAAAAATATCGTCATGACAAACAAGATAAGGAAAAATAATAAATGACTGCATTAAGAATCATATCCATAATAGCTGGCATAATCATCATATTTATCGGATTATACCATGAGATGAAAACTATCAAAATAATGAAAGAAAACCCAAATCACGACAGCGGCGAAGCATGTCTATGTATAATCATGTCTGTGATTATCCTTTTAACAGGCATGACAATGGCGTGTTATGGACCTGAAATAGTAATTGGAATTAGCGATTTTTTAAGCACATAAAGAAAGGAAGTCAAAATGGACTTTAATAAAATAGCACAGGCTGCTAACGATTCAACTGTGAAACAGGAAGCTGAAAAGAACAACATTCACAATGCTATTGAAATGATTAAGCGATTTCCATCGGAAACTGAAGCAATCAAAAGCATACTAAATCAGCTTGTGATTAGTCCTGACGCTAAAATCAAACCTTATGGTAAAAGATTTTCATTCTACATCGTTCTGAAATCCACAAAGGAACGTCCCGATTGGAATGAAATCTATTATGAATCAGATAGCTACTACTACATTTTTGGTGAGAAAAGCGTCACACGCAGATGCAAATTCAATACCGCTGTAATCGCTTATGACGATGAGACAAAAGAAATCTCCAATACGCTTGAAATTCCTGATATGTCAATACCTTACGGTGATATTCCTGTGGTTACAAAGTTTTCACAGAAAGATATGCCATATAGTGTCAGGCATGAATATCGCTACGATACTATCGCTGAATACACAAAGGCAGATGGTAAATTCAAACCTTATATGAAAAATCACAAAGTCATCTCAAATAAAGTGAACTATTACAGAGGAATAGGTGATATTGAAGGGTTCATTACAAGAATCAACTTTTACCTCGAAGGCAGCGAAGATGGAGAACACATTCTCATTGAGAATGAAGTCTTGCATAAGCTTGATAATGAAGATTTTGAAGAAGAATTCAAGAACACATACAAGAAGCATGTTCTCGACGGTATTTCTGATATCAATGTCGAGAAACCACTAGAAGAAATTCTTTGTGATATATTCAAAAATCATACATATGTCAAAGATAGAGACAACATATATCTCAATTTCACCATCTATTACAACAAAGTTTATGCCTTATCAGATAATAAGCCAAACGTGAACATCGGATTTGATGAAATGGAACTTGTATATAAAAGCAATTACAGCGATAATAGGAAAACCATTGGAGAAATCAAATCTGATAATAAAATTGCTATCGAGATGTCTGACCTGTTTTGGAAATATCACAAAACGGAGGCAACAAGGTCTATTGATTTTTACTGTGATTGGCACAAAGGTATTAACAGCGTACAATATGATGACATATTATCAAATGATGATGAAGAATTTTGTGACATCGTATGTAAAGCTATCTCCGAAAGAGTAAGTGCCGCAGGTCTTGTTGTAGAAAATTATGAATGTGCTTGGTATGAAGACTCAGAATACCCCACATTTGAAATTCAAATCAAGAACCCATTGAAAGGATAAGTTTATGAGCACATATAAAGAAGATTTGATGAAAACCCTACCGAGCGAGGATATGTATAACCTATGCATCACTAATGGTTTTGACCCTGATGAAAATTTCACCGATGAAGAACGTCAGAAAATCGAAAACAAAGCAAACGAACTCATGGACAAAGCCAAAGAAGAATTTGACAAATTCATCGAATCAATGGGCTTTGAAAATGCCATGGGTGTGCTCATTCACAAAAAATAAACAATACGAAAGGAAGTGATTTGTATGTCTATGTCTCTTAAAGGTAAATACAATGAAGCTACTATATTTACAGACAATATAGATTCAGAAACAATCTCACAGATAATCGAACTCTTAAATCAGCCGTTTACTGCTGAATCCAAGATTCGTATCATGCCTGACTGTCATGCAGGAAAAGGATGCGTCGTAGGTACAACTATGACGCTTACTGACAGGGTTGTTCCAAATCTTGTCGGAGTTGACATCGGATGTGGCATGTATGCCCTTAAATTAGAAGAAAAAGACCTTGATATGAAACTTCTTGATGAGGTTATCAATGCCAAGGTTCCTTCAGGATTTTCAATTCACGACAGAGCTGTGACCAAATTCGACAAACTCAAAGATATCCGTTGCGATATCGACATTGATAATGCAAACCGTTCAATCGGTTCACTCGGAGGTGGAAATCACTTCATTGAAATCGACAGAGACAAAGATGATGCACTCTGGCTTGTAATTCACTGCGGTTCAAGACACCTTGGAATAGAAGTTTGTAATCATTATCAGAAAACAGGTTTCAAAGCAATCAGGCATGATGATATCGAAGCCAAAATCAAATCAACAATCGCTGACTTGAAAGCAAGAGGACTCGAAAAGGATATTGAGAACACCATAAAAGTAATCAAAATGCAATATCCAAACATACCTGAGCACCTGGCTTACGTTGAAGGTCAGCTTTTTGAAGACTACATCCACGATATGAAAATCACGCAGGAATATGCAAAGCTTAATCGCAGCATCATTGCTGATATCATCACTCATATTATGGATTTGCACCCTATCGATTCATTCGACACAATCCATAACTACATTGATGTTGATAACATGATTCTAAGAAAAGGCTCTATCTCTGCTCAGAAAGGAGAAAGAGTAATCATTCCTATGAACATGCGTGATGGTTCGCTCATTTGCATCGGCAAAGGAAACCCTGATTGGAACTATTCTGCACCTCACGGAGCAGGAAGAATCATGTCTCGTGGTCAGGCCAAAGCTAACGTAGATTTTGACGCTTTCAAGAAATCTATGGAAGGTATCTACTCAACATCTGTCGTTGAATCAACAATTGATGAGTCACCTATGGTTTACAAGCCTATTGAAGAAATCATGGGTAATGTTGTAGATACAGTTGATATCATCGACATCATTAAACCTATTTACAATTTCAAGGCACACTAATACTGTGTCTTGAAATACATGTTAATTTCAAAAACAAGGGGACACGCATGGATAAATCTACAAGACAAAAAATGATTGTTGCAATGGAATTTATTGCACGAACCTGCAACGATGAAAGAGTTTTTAACAGGTGGCTTTCCCTTGGTGTAGCTGACGGAGACATACCTGCTGGGTCTCTCGACCCCAATAAAGTTGATGAATACTACACTGGGGACAAAGCCTTCTCAGAACTCATGGGTGAATTTTTGAAACTAATGTCCTCTGCAGAAAAACATGGTGGTCTATACTGTGACCAAATTCTCTCAAGAAAGGAATAACAAATGGGAAGTATTATCGAAAATACAGAAGCATTTGAAAAACAATTCAATTGGTACGAAGAACCAGGTCAGCCGAATCTGAGATTTGCAGATGTCATTCTTAAAAAGAAATTCGTAATCTGCCAACCAGGACTTGAAGTAACTCTCAACGCCAATGCACATATGGTATTATCTTCACCTACAGACAAAGCTCTGTACTATCTTGAAACAGATAGTGCCAAGGGTTCAAAGGTCAAAGTCGTAGCAAGTCCTGAAATGCAAAAATTCTTAAAACCCCTATAAATTATCATTGACATATGTAGTACAATGTACTACAGTATAAATAGTACTAAGTACTACATATGTTTAGGAGAAATCTCATGAGAAAAACAAAACCAACACATGTATCAAAATGCCCCGAAGGATATGATGCTTCCAAATATCCGCACCCTTTCGTAACAGCTGACATTATTGTATTATCACTGGATGATGACAATGAACTCAGCGTTCTTCTAATCAAGCGTAAAGATGACCCTGACGCTGGAATGTGGGCAATCCCTGGTGGATTTCTTGAAGTAGGAAAGGAATCAACTTACGGAGCAGCAGCAAGAGAACTGTATGAAGAAACAGGAATTAAGCTTTCTGACAAAATTGATTTAAGACAGCTTCTCACAGCAAGTGACCCTGACAGAGACCCAAGAGGACATATCATAAGCGTAGTTCACACAGTGATTATACCTAAAGGTATGCTTAAATTCAAAGCAGGTGATGATGCTGCAGATGCTAAACTGTTCAAGATTAAACCTGACAAAGACAGTTTCTACGGTCTTAAATTCGTAAATCCTGACATCATCTTGCATGAGGAAGACCTAGCTCTTGACCATGCTGAATTTATGTATGAAGCTGTAGAGCGCCTTAGAGGACGTCTCAATTACACAAAAGATTCATTCATGTTCCTTGCAAACAAAAACAAATTCACAGTTGGCGAACTGCAGAAAGTTCATGAAGCAATCATGTTCAAGAAATTTGATAGAGCAAATTTCAGAAAAATGTTCAGCCGCAATTTTGTGAATACCAATCGTGTGAGCATTGTTGATAATCCTATAGCAGCAATAAGCACACTACCAAAAACATACAAACTTAAAGTATAATTCAGGAGGAACGTCTTATGTCTGACAAAAAACAAAACAAACTACTTCTCGTAATCGATATGCAGAATGATTTCATCTACGGTGCCCTTAAAAATCATATGGCTGAACAGATTATCCCTGCTGTAGTAAACAAAGTTGAAGAGTGGGATAAAACAGGTCAGCCAATCATATTCACCAGAGATACACATTATGACTACTACATG
>JAEEGL012064624.1_pt1 | contig 12891 bp, 10 predicted proteins | sample 9134231 | NCBI WGS metagenome assembly JAEEGL01 (sample SAMN16246548, study PRJNA631951) | gut metagenome | biome: gut microbiome; feature: rumen; material: fiber-attached | host: Bos | place: Iran: Karaj | collected 2018-10
GTCGTGCGTGTTGAGCATCCGCGGCGCCTGCTTCTTGGCGTCCCACAAAACGAGCGTGGTCGAGCCGCCGCCGTCCATGTTGAGCGCGTCGCTGGCGCCGGCCAGCTTGAGCAACTGTGCCAGTTCGTAGCAGCTGGCGCCTACGGAATAATCCTTCTGGCGTCCGTCCACGACCAGAATGTAAAGCCAGCGCCTGTCGGCAGAGAGGCCGAAGGCGGTGCGCGGATGCAGGTCGGTGGCCACGTCCTCGACGCAGATGCTACCGTGGTCGAGGATGCGGTCGAAGCCCGGCAGCGAGAGCCAGATTTCGCTCACGTCGTCCAGCGGCTCGATTTTGCGCAGGAAGGGCTTGCCCTCCTTGGGCACGCAGAAGCACCAGCGCCCGTTGGCGGGACTGACCAGTTCGCCGTCGGAGATCATGCAGCCCATCTTGTCCGCGTATTTGTGGTCATAGGGCTTCTGCCAGGGCGACCAGGGGGAGGCGTTGACCGCCAGGACCATGTTGAGGCCGCGGCCGCCCTCCTCCACGCTCTTGCGGCATTCGTTCATGAAACCGCTGACCGTCTGCCGCTTCGTGCGGATCTTCAGGAGGGCGTGGTCGGGCATGGGCTCGCCCCAGCCTTCGGCCCGCTTGTTGGTTGCCAGATGGATGGCGGGATTCGCCAGATCCACGCGCACCAGCCAGAAGGCCATCAGACGCGGTTCGATGATTTCGAAGGAGGTCTCCAGGATGCCCGGATAGGGCTGGCGCGCATTGTACCACAGCATCTCCGAGGTGGGATTGTTCAGTTCCGCGCGGAGCGGCGTCAGAGCCAGCAGGAGGACGAACAGCGCGAGGGCGGCAAGCCCGCGCGGGAAAGCATGGAAGCGTCGTGTCATCATGGCATGCAAAAGCGAAAAGGCGGGTTAGAGTTTCGAGGGGCAAATGCGGAGGGCGAGGCGGTAGGTGCCGTCGGTGACCTGATACTGACGGCGAACGCCTTCGCCGCAGGAATGGGTGCCCAGGCCGTCCTGACGCGCGTCGATGCTCAGGTAGGTCTGGGGCCTCGGCACCATCTCGCCCACATGGCGTCCTGCGAAGAAGTCGGCCGCAGTGAAATGCAGCGCGGAGAAACCGAAGGGCACGGGGCTTGTGATGGTCAGAGCGTTCTCGCCGTCGTCCAGTTGGACAAAGGTGGTCTGCGTATGGTTCCCTGTCTCCTGCGGCATCAGGTAGGGGAAGTACTGCGCCGTGACGCTCTGGCGGTAGAGGCCCATGCGGCCGCCGGCCTGCCGGTCGGCGTAGGTCTCCTGCGGCCCCATGCCGAAGAAGGTGAGGTTCTCGAAGCCGGGCGCCAGCGGAATCACAATGCCAAGGCGCGGCAGGTTGTCCAATTCGGCGGGCACCTGATAGACGACATCGAGGTCGAGCCAGCCGTTGGTGGAGTAGGTCAACGTGCGGCGGACAGGCAAAACGGCGCCATTCTTGAAGCTGTATTCCACCTCGCTGTCGATCTGCACGCCGTCTGGCGGGAAGTCGACCTCGCCTTCGGAGATGACCTTCTTCTTCGCGCCGAAGACGTCAAGCACCTCCGTCCAGCGGTAGAGGTCCTTGTAGGTGTTCTTGGCCCAGAAGCGCACGCCGTCGTTGTCTGTGTAGCCGCGCGCGAACTGCTCCGTGACGGCGCCTGCCAGCAGCTCCCTGCCCTCGAAGGTCCACTTGTCCGGCAGGCTGTCCTTGCCGAAATGGAGGAGATGGCGGCCGTTGACCAGAGTGCCCTTGTTGAGCTTCCATTCGGGGCGCGCCTCCGGATAGGCGACACCCTCGGTGTTGTCGGAGGCCAGCGCGGCGCACTGCACGAACTGCGTCAGATTGAACTGCTGCCAACTGACCTCGAAGCCCTTGGGCGCCCACAGCGTGTCGTTGCGCTGCACGGCGGTGATGTTCAGATAGACTTGGCAGCCGGGGCCGACATCCAGCCGCGAGAGGTCGTATTTGCATTGCACGGCCCCCGTGGCCAGCGGCGCGATGGCGTCGATCTCGCGGCGTGAGATTTTGCCGTGGTCGACCTCCTGCCCGTCCACCTCGATGCTCCAGAGGAAATCGAAATTGTCAAGTTTTGCGAAGTAGTTCCAGTTGGTGAGGTCGAAGCGGCCGGCCGTGAGGGCGGCAGGCGTGAAGTTGAAGGTGCGGGCGAGATGCTTGAACTCCTGGCAGGCAGGATGGAGGCGCCTGTCGGGGCTGACCATGCCGTTGCCGCAGAAGTCTGAATCGTGCGGCGCTTCACCGAAGTCGCCGCCGTAGAGCCATGTCTTCCGGCCGGTCTTCTTGTCCACGCCGGCCAGGCCCTGGTCGATCCAGTCCCAGATGTAGCCGCCCTGCATCTGCGGATACTTGCGGAAATAGCCGAAATAGTCTGCGAGCGCGCCGTTGGAGTTGCCCATGGCGTGGGAGTACTCGCAGAAGATGATGGGGCGCGTCTCCTTGCCGCGGCAGTTAGCCAGCCACAGGTCCAGATTGGCGAAGTAAGGATACATGGGGCTTATGGTGTCCACGACGTCCGTGTGCAGGTTGGGCGTGCGGGCCCACAGCGGCGTGTGGTAGGGCGTCACGCCGTCCTCCTTGAGGCCGATGCAGCCAAATTCGCCGTAGTGGACGAGGCGCGTCGGGTCGAAGTGGTGGAGCCAGCCGGAGGCTGCCGCCATGCAGGAGCCGATGCCGGACTCGTTGCCCAGCGACCACAGGTGGATGCACGGGTTGTTCTTGTAGATGAGGGCCATGCGGCGCACGCGCTCCATGATGCCGGGCAGCCACAGCGGATCGTCGGTCATCCGGTAGCAGTAGGCGTGGCTCTCGATGTTGGCCTCGGAGATGACGTAGAGGCCGAAGCGGTTGCAGAGGGCGACGAGGCGCTCGTCGTTGGGGTAGTGGCAGGTGCGAATCGCGTTGAAGTTGTTCTGCTTCATGAGCGTCACGTCCGCCAAGATGTCCGCGGGCGAAACGGCCTTGCCGGTCGTCTCGTCAAAGTCGTGGCGGTTCACGCCGAAGAACTTGACGGGTTTGCCGTTGATGAGGAGGCAGCCGCCCTCCAGCCGCACGCTGCGGAAGCCGATGTCGGTTCCGGTCGCGTCCGCCACCTTCCCTTTCGCGTCCACGAGAGTGACCGTCACGCGGTAGAGATTCGGCGTCTCCGCGCTCCAGGGCTTGACGCCCGCGAACTTCAGGATGGCGTGGCCGATGGGCTGGATGAGCGTGTCCGGTCGGAAGGCGTTGGCGTTGACATACATCTGGAGATTGCGCGGCTCCTTCAGGAGCGCCTTGCCCGTCGCCAAGTCATAGACCTGCACGTTGAAGGACCAGCCTTCGGGAACCAGCGGCTGGCCACGGAAGCCCGCCGTCGCATGCAGGTTGAGGACGCCGGTCGTGCCGTCGGCCTCCAGCGTGGTCTGCGCGAAGACATCCGCGATGTAGTTCTTCGGCGTGTACTGCAGATAGACGTCGCGGAAGATGCCTGCCATGCGCCAGTGGTCCTGGTCCTCCAGGAAGGAGCCGTCGGAGAAGCGGATGACAAGGACGGAGAGCAGGTTCTCGCCGGCGTGCACGTAGTCGGTGACGTCGAACTCGCTGGCGGTGCGGGAGTCCTTCACCATGCCTATGTCCTTGCCGTTCACATAGATGAGTCCGCAGCTCTCGATGCCGCCGAAATGCAGCACGACGCGCTGGAAGCCCTTCCTGACGGTGAAGACGCGGCGGTAGAGTCCCGTCGGGTTCCAGTCGCGCGACACCTGCGGCGCCAGCACCTTGAAGGGCATCACCACGTTGCAGTACTGCGGCTTGTCGTAGCCCTGGCGGCACCAGCAGCCCGGAACCGCGATCCGATCCCACCCCTTCGCGGACTTGTCCGTCGCGTAGAGCAGCTTCTCGTCCACCGCGTCCGGCGTCTCGTAGTAGCGGAACTGCCATTCGCCGTTGAGGCTCTGGATGGCGGGGCAGTCGAAGGGCTCATAGGAACCAGCCTTCGCGGCCGCCTCGTCCGGATAGGTGAAGAGGGGCGAGCGGGGGCGCAGAGTGTTGATGACGGGAACCTGCGGCTGCTCCCACAGGCGGCTGGTTAGGTCGAAGAGCTTCATTGCTACTATTTTTTAGGATTAAAAAGTAAACTGGGGGATGGGAAATCGGCGGCGAGACGCCGCCGCTACGCACTGTCGGCAAGAAAAACCAAGCGAGGGTTCGGGGGCGCGATCCCCCCCCGCGGTTGGTGCTTGCGCTGAAAAGCGCCTTCGGCGCAAGCGGGGGTTCGGGGGCGTGGTCCCCGTCGTTTGCGACCGTCTCGGCGGCGAGGCGCCGCCGCTACGCACTGTTACAGCCTATAGGCGCGGGGGCGATCCAGAATTTCGGCCAGGACGACGGCGTGCCGGAAGGAAGCGGCCGTCCTTGCGAAGACAAAGGTGGGCTTCTGGTTCAGGCGGCGCATGGCGCCGGCGGCGTCCGGATCGACGTCGGCCCCATGCGCCTCGCCGATATGGGCCTCCATGTGGGCGATGGCGGGGGCCTTGGCGTTGCGCAGATCCGAGACATGGGGCGCGCCCATCGGCGTCACATGGCAGCCTTCCTCCTCCACAGCGGCGGCAGAAGGCGTAGGCGCCCTGCGGGATTCCTCAACGACGACACGGCTGCCGAAGGCCTGGTCGGCCGCCTTCCGGCGGGCCATGGCCTGCTTCTTCTCCTCGATGAGGCGTCGGCGCTCCAGCGCGCGCCTCTCGGCCTGAGGATCCGCCGCACGGCGGGAACGCGCCGTCGCAGGCACGGGCACATGGGGCTCCCGCGACGGCTGCTGGCCGTTCCCGCCGCCGCCCTCCTGCGCCTTCCTCTGCGCGTTGCGCGAGCGCAGGATGCCGACGGCGATGATGACGAACCAGACGATGACCGGAAAGAATCTCATGCGCGATTTCCCTTATGCCTGTGGCGTAGTGGCGCCGCCATTTTCGCCCAGAATGTTCTTGCGCATTTCGGTGTCGGACTTCAGGTTCTCCATGCGGTAGTAGTCCAGGACGCCGAGGTTGCCTTGGCGCAGCGCCTCCGCCATCGCCTTGGGCACCTCCGCCTGCGCGGCGACCACGCTGGCCTGCATCTCCTGCACGCGCGCCTTCATCTCCTGCTCCGCTGCGACGGCCGCCGCGCGGCGGACCTCCGCCGTCGCCTGCGCAACACGCAGGTCAGCCTCGGCCTGGTCGGCCTGCAGACGCGCGCCGATGTTGTCGCCGATGTCCACGTCGGCGATGTCGATGGAGAGGATCTCGAAGGCGGTGCCCATGTCAAGCCCCTTCTCCATGACACGCTGCGAGATCTGGTCGGGATTCTCCAGGACGGAGGTGTAAGAGGCGGAGGAGCCGATGGTGGTGACAATGCCCTCGCCGACGCGGGCGATGATGGTCTCCTCGGTCGCGCCGCCGACGAGGCGCTCCAGATTGGTGCGCACGGTCACGCGGGCGCGCGCCTTCACCTGGATGCCGTCCTTCGCGACGGCGTCCACCGTCGTGCGCCCCTTGCTGGGGTCGGGACAGTCGATGACACGGGGGTTCACGCTTGTGCGGACGGCCTGATAGACATCACGGCCGGCCAGGTCGATGGCGGCGGCGCGCTTGAAGTCGAGGGCGATGCCGGCCTTGTCGGCGGCCACGAGCGCATTGACGACGCGCTCCACGTTGCCGTGCGCCATGTAGTGGCACTCCAAGTCATTGGTGCTGACCATGTCAATGCCCGCCTTGCGCAGCTGGATGTAGGCGCGCACGATCTGCCCCGACGGAATCTTGCGCAGCGTCATGCCGATGAGGCGCATCAGCGAGATGTGCGCGCCGGAGGCATACGCCTGCAGCCACGTGCTGAAATAGTTGACGATGACGATGAAGACGACGATGCCGATGAAAATGGCCACCGTAATCAGAATGCCTGTGAGGTTCATGTGTTTTCTCCTAAATGATTGACAGACAGATTGTTATGCAAAAATCCATTCAGGCAGGCCGAGCTGGTCCTGCGCAAAGCGGCGCAACGCATCGATTTCGCCGCGCCAGAAGCGGCTCTCGGCGGTCAGATGCGAGCCGGTCACACGCCCGTCGCCGTCGTATTCGACGGGGCCGAGCGCCTCCAGCTCGAAGAAGCCCAGGGGCGCGCCGTTGAAGAGGCTCATCTGGTCGTCGGCGCTGAAGACGCCATTCGGCTGCTCGTTGTCAGCGAAATTGATGTATTTGCCGGCAGTCTGGAGGCAGGTGCGCGTGATGAGCAGGCGACGCGACGGAACGAAGGCGCCGATGAGACGCGGTCTCTGCGAGGCGGCAAGCCCGATCTGGAACTTTTCGGGGCCGCCGAGATCAAAGCGGAACCATTGCCCCTTGCAGCGCAACGTCTTCCCCGGGTCGCCGTAGAAGTCGGTGTTCATGGCGCTCGCGGCGTCCCCCTCCACGCAGCCGAAGGCGATGACGCCTTCGGGGTTGGAAAACTGCTCCAGCGACCAGGCGGAGACGACCGCCTCGCTCTCAGCCACAGGCGCGGTGAAGGTCAGCGCGTCCTTCTCGCGGTAGCCAGTGAAGCGCAGGCCGCAGCCGGCATAGGCGGCGATGTCGTCCGCAAGCGCTTCGATTTTGCGTTCGAAGGTGACCTGGAGGCTGGCGCCATGGTGGTTGCGCAGAGGAACTGTGCGGCGGCAGGCCATGCCGCTCTCCGCCAACGTGGAAGGGGCCGTGTTCACGCCCGGCTGCACAAGCCACTCGTCTTCCGGATAGTTGAAGGCATAGGGGCCGCCTTCGGGCGCAGGCCACAACGAATTGCCGCCCAAGTTGTTGAAGTCGGTCGCGGAGGGCTTGTCGGCAACCGTCTGGTCCCAGCGGTGAAGGCGTTCGCCGTCCAGCCAGGCGAAGATACGCCCCTGATGCCCCGCATCCAGACGAACCACGCCGTCGCCATACGGCATCTCGCGAAAACTGTCCATAGAAAGCAATCTCCTGTTTTTTGAGGTTTGACCTGCGCTCCCACGATAAAATAATACGCTTTTGCATTTCGCGCCGCGCGCGCGCATATTCTCCTCTATGTTTTTCACAAGACGCGTCATTGGCGGCCCATCGCTGCCGCCGAATTTCAATCTTGGCACTATGTTATGTATTCAACCCAAAAGACGACACCAAATGACCATTCGGACCCCACATAAGACACAGACCTCCCCCGATGCGGGAACGGTTCGGCCTGGCGCCGGCGTGCTGCTGCCCCTCCTCTCGGATCCCGACGACTGCGTCGCCTCCCTGGCGCTCGAGCAGCTGGCCGCGCTGCCGGAAGCGGAGGAACTGGTGCAAACCAACCAGGACACCGACGACCTCCTCTTCAGGCGGCGACTCCACCAGCTGGGCAAGATGCTGGAGCAGAAGCGCCTTTTCGCGCGCTTCGTCGACGGCTACATGCGCCGCCGCCTCGATCCATGGGAGGCCCTTGTCCTCATCGACAAGCTCTATGACCCGAAATCCTCCTCCGTCTATGTGAAGGAGCTCTCCACCCAGATCTTCGAACAGTATCCCGCCACCACGCGGACGAACATGGGAACGCTGGCGGAGTTCATGCGCAACCAGAACCTCTGCGCGGCCCCCGCCCCCTGGCTGAGCGTCGGATACTATCTCATCGGCGACATCCTGGAGACCAGCCAGGCGGCCCCCCTGCCGCTGTGCATCCTCGCCCGCGAACTGGCACGGCAGCACGGCTTCCTCACCGCAGTCTGCCTCCACAGCGGCCGCTTCTGCGTCTTCGACGGGCAGGACACCATGATCAACCCCATGGAGGGATGGAAGTTCATCCGCAACGTCAAGCCCGGCGAATACCATACCTGCTCCCCCGGGGAGACCATCCGCCTCCTGCTGGCCCAGCTGGTGGCGACCTCCACCATGATGTGGGACTGCTATGACGTCCATCTCTTCTGCCGGCTCTACCAGGCCGTCAACCAGATTTCCGGCCACCCGATGCCCTACCCCATCGGCGACACAAAATAGGAGGTCCCCATGCCCTTCCCAGACCGTCAGCAAACGCTCAACGCCCTCGCCTACTACACCCGCTTCAACTTCCTGGGCACGGAACCCGCCCTCCCCACACCCATGGCCACCATCCTCGTGAGGACACTGCTGGGCGTCGTGCTCGCCCTCTGCGGCGGCCTGGCCACCTGGCTAGTGCCCGGAGGGCACACCGGCCGCCTCGCGGCCACCCTCGTCATCGTCGCCCTCCTCCTCTTCCTGACCGCAGGGCGCGAGCTGCGCCGCCCCATGGCCTTCCTGAAGCCGGCCCAAGACGGCGATGAGACACGCGCGACCCTGGTGACGCTGGCGCTGCTCCTGCCCTTCGCCCTGCTTCTGCTGCTGGTGGGCCTGACCGGCCCGGCGGCCGTCCTGCCGATGCTGGCGCTGGGGGCGGCACTGGGCTGCGAACTATCCTCCACGGCCCCGAAAAGCCTCCTCTCTGTCAGCCATCCGCTGGGCTGGGCGCTGGCGCTGACCGTCACATGGCTTGTGGCAATGCTGTCGGCCATCGGCTGCGGGGCAGGCTTTCTGGACGCCGCGCGCGGCCTGACCATCCGGCTCCTCCTCCTGGGCCTCCTCTGCCTGCTGATGCTGCCCTGGCTGCGCTCCTGGCGGACGCGCCCCACCGGCCGTGCGGCCAGCCTCCTTCTGGGCGAGAGCGCCGTCGCCATCATCCTGATTGCCCTCGCCCTCTTCTGAAGCGCCCCATGCCCAAGGCCCCCCGTTCCACCCAGAAGCCCATCCTAGTCGCGGCGCAGTCCCTCGGTTGCGCCAAGAACCTGGTGGACACCGAAGTGATGTGCGGCCTTCTGGCCACCGCAGGATACGTCATGACCGACGACCTGGAAGAAGCCGACGCCCTTCTCATCAACACATGCGGCTTCATCCAAAGCGCACGGGACGAGGCGGCCGAGGCCATCCGCAGCGGCATCGCCTGGAAGAAGGCGGGCGCGGCGGCGGGCAAGCGGCGGCTGCTCCTCGTCGGCGGCTGCCTGGCCCAACGCTCGCCCAAGGCCTGCGCAGAGGCCTTCCCGGAAGTGGACTGCCTCATGGGCGTCGACGCCGTGCCGCAGGTGGCCGACATCATCAAACGGCTGCTCACGGCCGAGACAGCCGCGGCTCCGCTCTCCATCCATTCCGACGGCACGCCGCGCTACCTCTACGACGAGGAGACGCCGCGGCTGCTCTGCACACCGGCCAGCTATGCCTACGTCAAGATCGCCGAGGGCTGCAACCACCGTTGCGCCTTCTGCGCCATTCCGTCCATCCGAGGCAACTTGAGAAGCCGCCCGCTGGAATCCGTCCTGACGGAATGCCGCCGCCTCATCGAGCAGGGCGTTCCCGAAATCGACCTCATCGCGCAGGATTCCACCGCCTATGGCGTGGACCAGGGCGATCCAGGGCGGCTGGCCGCCCTGCTGAAGCGGCTGGATGCCCTGGAGGGCGACTTCTGGATACGCGTCCTCTACACCCATCCGCTTCATCTCACGGACGAGTTCATCGACCTCCTGGGCGCTTCCCCCAACGGCCACATCGTTCCCTATCTGGACGTGCCGTTGCAGCACATCTCGAATCCGCTGCTGGCCTCCATGCGGCGCGGCATGACCGAAGCGCAGACGCGCGAGCGCATGGCCGCCATCCGCGCCAGGCACCCGCATCTGGCCATCCGCACCACCTTCATGACCGGATATCCGGGGGAGACCGAGGCGGATTTCCAAAAGCTTGCCGATTTTGTCAAGGAGTTCCGCTTCGACCGGATGGGGGTCTTCGCCTTCTCGCCCGAGGAGGGGACGCCCGCCGCCGCCATCGCGGAGGGGCGCGTACCGCCAGAAACCGCCCAGAAGCGGCTCGACAGCCTCATGCGCCTCCAGAAGCAGATCTCCCGGAAGCACAACCTGTCTCTCGTCGGCCAGCGCCTCCGCGTACTCGTCGAAGAACAACTGGAGGACGGCACGTTCGTCGGCCGCACAGCCGCCGACGCGCCCGAAGTGGACCAGACCGTCCACATCACAATTCCCAAAAGGGGACGCAAGCCCCGCCTGGACGCCTTTGCCGACGTGGCCGTGACGGCCGCCGGCGCATACGACCTGACCGCAGAAGCGGTTCCATAGCACCTTACCTTACCTTATAGATAGGACAATGAAAGACGCCGAAAAGAAACCCGCTGCCGTGAGCGCGCCGTCGGAAGGACGCCGCCTCTCCCCCGCCGTGACAACGGCCATCCTCGTCCTCCTGGCCCTCATCGTCTTGACCGCCCTCTGGCTCGGCGGCAAATACTGCCTGGACTGCCTCTATTTCAAGAACACCGCCTTCCTGCTGGCCGAGGTCGAAATCAAGTGCAAGAGCCCCGTCGTGCGCAGCCTGGTGGAGAACGCCCTGGCGGAAAACGGCGTCGTCAAGGGGCAGACGACCCTGCCGGAGGCCTCCCTGGCGGCCGTGCGGAACGCCCTCAAGGACGATCCACGCATCGAGGAGGTCACTGTCACACGGCAGTTCCCCGAACGCCTCATCGTCGCCATCCGCGAACGCACCGCCGTCGCCATCCTGCGCTTCCATCCACGCTACGGGCACCCTGAACTCAAGGTGGACGCCAACGGCGTCGTCCTGCCTCTGGACTGCCAAGGCGTCACGCAGGTCATGCCCACCCTCAACGGCCTCGGCAGCCCTGACAACTACCTGCCAGGCGTGCGCACCACCGATCAAGGCGTCCTGGCCTTCCTGGCCTTCCTGAAGGAATCCGCGCTGCGCCCCGAAGGCAACATGTATGATGTGAAAATCTGCCGTGTGGACGCCAAGAACGAGACCCTCACCCTCCAGCTGGAAGCCAACGGCCCCTTCAAGCCCAGCAACCAGCTGGTATTGCCCATGAACGACATCAAGGGTTCCCTTGATCGCATCGACGTAGTGGTCACCCTCCGCCAGGAGAAAAACGAGACCATCAGCTACCTCAATGCCACCTACGAGAACATCCCTGTCCGCCCCTGACGGGCCGATTCTCCTGCACTGCTGCTGCGGCCCCTGCGCCAGCGCATGTGTCGAGCGCCTCATGGCCGAGAACCGTCCCTGCCGCCTCTTTTTCAGCAACTCGAACATCGCCACGCAGGAGGAGTTTGACCTGCGGCTGGAGCAGCTGCGCAAGGTCGCGGCCCATTTTGGCCTGGAGGAGCCTCTCGTGGACGTCTGGCGCCACGACCTCTGGCGGGCACATGTCGCCGCCCTGCCCGGCTACGAGACTGCCCCCGAACGCGGTCCGCGCTGCGCCCTCTGCTTCGGCTACAGTCTCGCCCGCGCCGCCCAGGCCGCCGACGAACGGGGCCTTCCCTTTGCGACCTCGCTGACCGTCTCGCCCCACAAGCCGGCCGCCCTCATCGCGCATGTCGGCGCGCAATTCCCCAATTACGAGCATTGGGATTTTAAGAAGCGGGACGGCTTCCTGCGCTCCATCCAGTTGTCCCGTCAGTTGGGCCTCTACCGCCAGGCCTACTGCGGCTGCGAATTCTCATGGCGGGACACACAGGAGGGCTGCCATGGCTGCCAAAGTGACACTGAACCCTGACGCCGAGATGGTCAAGCTTGTCCGCGAAGGCCTCAAGCGCACGGGCGGCTACTGCCCCTGCCGTGTCTTCCGCACGGAGGAATACAAGTGCATGTGCCAGGAGTTCAAGCAGCAGATTGCCGACCCCACCTTCGAAGGCTTCTGCCACTGCCAGCTCTATTATAAGAAGGAAGAATAATTGACGTTTGTCATCGCCGAATGAAAGAAGACACAGTTCGTAACGGGCAATGCCCGCGCTAAGGTGTCTTTGAAGACTTCCTTAAGGGCGAGAGTGACATTCAAGGCGGCGGCACCGACCAACCTTGCCAGTGCGAAAATGGTTGACAAAGTATCTGTTTCAAATTCATCCAGCAGCCATACGCAGAACCATTTGACACTCAAGGGGCGTGTCAACCTTGGAAGTTTCTACACGCCAGCAAAATATGTAGCCAAAATTGCCTCATGGCTCCTTGCGCACAGCATTGGCAAAGGCTGGACCATCGCCGATCTGTCGTGCGGATATGGGGCTTTCTTTGAATTGCAGGAGATTGCGGAATTGCGTCCATGCCGTTTTGTTGGCAATGACATCGACCATGAAGCTATAGAAAAAGCGAAAGATTTTTTCCCGAACGTCGAATGGCGGGAAAGCAATGCCCTAGCAGATGTCACGCGTCAACATTTTGGCTTTGAGGAGAATGAAAGAATAGTCATTGTCGGGAATCCGCCATACAATGACGTCACCTCCCAGATCAATCAAAATATCAAGACAAAGACGGCGGCTATCGATCAGGACATCAAGACACGAGACCTGGGCATGTCGTCGCTGCTGTCATACAACAAGCTCCGCGCCGACTACGTGGCCGTGCTGCATCCGCTGTCGCATCTGATCAAAAAGAGCAACTTCTTGTCTACCAAGAATTTCTTCTCCAACTACACCATGCTGGAGCATATTGTCTTTTCCAGCCAGGAATTCGCGAACACATCGAAATGCACGTCTTTTCCCGTGATTGCAGCCCTGTACAAACGGACAGAGGGACAAGGCCTCTCCTATCCGCAGATCCGTGAGATGGTGTTCAGGACAGTGGAAGGGAACGCCTTTTCAATCGGCCAATTCGACTACGTCACGGATGAAATTTCAAAATATCCTGGAGACAAGAGATTTACGCCAGAGATTCTTTTCTATACGATGCGTGACATCAATGCGCTCATGCGCTGCCGCACATTCATAAAGGAACGCATTGCAAATGCCGTTGACGTTGATCCGGCCAAACTTGCATATTATTGCTATGTCGATTGTTTCAAAAGATATGCAAGCATTCCTTACTGGA
>JAEEGL013420011.1_pt1 | contig 12891 bp, 8 predicted proteins | sample 9134231 | NCBI WGS metagenome assembly JAEEGL01 (sample SAMN16246548, study PRJNA631951) | gut metagenome | biome: gut microbiome; feature: rumen; material: fiber-attached | host: Bos | place: Iran: Karaj | collected 2018-10
AATAACTACGGACCTTATCAGTTCCATGAGAAGCTCATTCCTCTTGTGATCAACAACGCAATTGAAGGTAAGGATCTTCCTGTATACGGAGACGGTAAGACCGTTCGTGACTGGCTCTTTGTTGAGGATCATGCCAAGGCTATCGATATGGTTCAGGAAAAGGGCAGACTCTTTGAGACTTACAATGTAGGCGGCCACAATGAGAAGCAGAACATCGAGATCGTTAAGACTATCATCGATGTTCTCAGAGAAGAACTTGATGATTCAGATCCGAGAAAGGCTCATCTGTCATACGACCTTATCAAATATGTAACTGACAGAAAGGGGCATGACAGAAGATATGCTATTGCTCCTGATAAGATCAAGGCTGAAATTGGCTGGGAGCCTGAGACAATGTTCAACGAAGGTATCCGCAAAACAATCAAATGGTACTTTGAGCACCATGACTGGATGGAGCATGTAACAAGCGGCGATTACGAGAAATATTACGAGAAGATGTACTCAAATAAATAAGGAGATTTACAATGAAGGGAATTATATTAGCAGGTGGTTCCGGAACAAGGCTTTATCCGCTCACAAGAGCTATGTCCAAGCAGATGATGCCGGTTTACGACAAGCCTATGATCTATTATCCACTTTCAACCCTTATGCTTGCTGGAATCAGAGAAGTTCTTATCATTTCTACGCCTAGAGATCTTCCTGCATTTAAAGAGCTATTTGGAAGCGGTGAGCAGCTTGGTATGAGTTTTGAATATGCTGTTCAGGATCAGCCAAGAGGGCTTGCTGATGCATTTATTATCGGAGCTAAATTTATAGGCTCAGATTCAGTTGCACTTGTTCTTGGAGATAATATCTTCTATGGTCAGAGCTTTAGTAAGCTCCTCAGAGAAGTAGCTTCAAGAGAGAGCGGAGCAACTATCTTTGGTTATTATGTAAGAGATCCCAGAGCTTATGGCGTTGTAGAGTTTGATGAGAACGGCAAGGCTATCAGTATCGAGGAGAAGCCTGAGAATCCTAAGAGTAATTATGCGGTTCCGGGTCTCTACTTCTATGACAATAAGGTTGTTGATATAGCTGCAAATGTACAGCCTTCAGCAAGAGGTGAGATTGAGATCACCAGCATCAACAATGAGTATCTCAGAAGAGGAGAACTCTCTGTTGAGACAATGGGAAGAGGCTTTGCGTGGCTTGATACAGGTAACCATGATTCTCTTCTTGATGCTTCTGACTTTGTATGTGCATTCCAGAAGAGACAGGGACTTTACATTTCCTGTATAGAAGAGATTGCCTACAAGCGTGGATTTATCAGCAAGGAGCAGCTTCTTAAGCTTGCTGAACCTCTCATGAAGACAGACTATGGCAAATACCTTGTGGAGGTTGCCAACGGATTATAAGGACCGGATCCTAAAGTGGGGGATGACACATGGATAAAAAAGTATTCACAATGGCCCTGATGACCATAATAAGCGCTTTTATCCTGGTAGTAGTTATTATTTATGCCACGAATGCTGACAAGATAAACAAGATGCTGGGGAAAAAGAGTAGTAGTTCTTCAGTGGAGATATCAGCTGAGGAAGTATCTACTTCTCAGGAAATCTATGGTCAGCAGATCGGGAATGATCTAAAAAGTTTTCTTTATGATGAAGATTTTTTTGATGAAGCTGAGAAAGTTCCTGCTGTAGTAGTAATACAGCAGAATACCAAGACTGTGGATAGCAGCACAGATTCATCAAGTAATGACGAGGATTATGAGGACGGATCAGGAATGGCTGTTGTTGGACAGCTTGATAATCCTGATGCACTTTCATCTGTTGCCGGACTTGATAATTCAGCTACATCGGGATCATCAGGTAATACTCCTGCAACAAATCCAGGTGCAGCACCTTCTGACAATGGAATACCGCAAGGGCCCATAAAGGGTTCTGAGACTATTGGAGGAACTCCAGTAGGAAATCCTCGATAATAAAATAATAATTGGAGTAATAAAATGGGTAAGATTACAGTTGAAACATGTGAAATAGAGGGACTAAAAGTTATTACACCTCAGGTTTTTGGAGATTCAAGAGGATATTTTGTTGAAACATACAACAAGAATGATTTTGTAGAGGCAGGAATTACCTGTGAATTTGTTCAGGATAATCAGTCTGCAAGCAAAAGAGGCGTATTAAGAGGCCTTCATTTTCAGAAGGAGTTCCCACAGGATAAGCTTGTTCGCTGTATAAATGGTGAGGTTTTTGACGTAGCTGTTGATCTCAGAAGAGATAGTAAGACATTTGGAAAGTGGTTTGGTGTAGTTCTTTCAGCTGAAAACAAGAAGCAGTTCTTTATCCCTAAGGGATTTGCTCATGGATTTTTAGTATTATCTGACTATGCTGAGTTTGCTTATAAGTGCTCAGATTTCTATCACCCTAATGATGAGGGCGGACTTATCTGGAATGATTCGGATATAGGTGTAGAATGGCCTCTTCAGGATGGTGTTGAGCTTATCTTCTCAGATAAGGATACAAAATGGGGAGGAATCAAGGAGTTTTGAATAAGGGTTTAAGAAAACTTCCCAAGCGAGCAGGCTTGGGCATTTTCTATGTATTAGCGCTTGCATTGGCACTTTTACTGGTGTTTCATAATAACCCGCTGGCAGATCCGCATACTGAGTTCCTCAAAAAAATATGTGGCTGCGTCTTGATTGGAGTTAGTTGTATCTTAGGCTATGCCTGGTACGACAAATTAACTGTTTTACCGGTAGAGTTATTTCACTCCAGAAATCTCATTAAGAGACTTTCTATCAATGACTTTAAGAAAAGATATGCGGGATCATACATGGGAATAGTGTGGGCACTGGCACAGCCAGTGGTCACTGTTGTCATGTATTATATAGTTTTTGATGTGATCTTTCAGTCAAGAGCCCAGGCTGTATCTGGTGGCATTGAGATGCCTTATGTTTTATTCTTGACTGCCGGACTTGTTCCATGGTTCTTCTTTACGGAGGCACTTACAAATGGAACGACTTCACTTCTTGAGTATAACTACCTTGTTAAAAAGGTATTGTTCAAGATTAGTATCCTTCCTATCGTTAAGATAATAGCAGCAATGTTCATCCATGTGTTCTTTATCTGTGTGATGCTTGTAATTGCCTGCGTTTACGGATACTATCCAAATATTTATTGGATTCAGTTTATTTACTATATAGGATGTGAATTTCTTTTGGTATTGTCTCTGAGCTATGCTACATGTGCAATCGTTGTATTTTTCAGAGATTTACTTCAGATTATCAACATTGGTCTTCAGTTGTTCCAGTGGTTTACTCCTATTTTGTGGAATATAGCTATTGTTCCGGATGATTACAAATGGATAATCAAGCTTAATCCAATGGCCTATATAGTTGAGGGCTACAGAAATACTATCATGGGGGATACGTGGTTCTTTGAGCATTTCTATTCCTCTACTTATTTCTGGCTCTTCGTTGTGGCTGCATTTAGTATCGGAACATTGATATTCAAGCGCTCCAAGCCACATTTTGCAGATGTGCTGTAATCTTGTGGAGTAATTCGTATATCTTAGTTATGTTTCTGGCAAGTGGAGATTTAAATGGATAAAAATGTGGCGATTGAGGTTAAGAACCTCACCAAATCGTATAAATTATATGACAAGCCCATGGACAGGCTCAAAGACTCCCTTGGACTTGCAGGTAAAAAGAGATTCAAGGAACACCTGGCACTTAATAATGTCAGCCTTTCTGTAAAAAAAGGTGAGACTGTAGGTATTATCGGTACAAACGGCTCAGGAAAATCAACAATCCTCAAGATCATAACAGGCGTATTGTCACCATCTTCCGGAGAAGTTAATGTAGATGGCCATATTTCAGCTCTTTTGGAGCTGGGCGCAGGTTTTAATATGGAGTATAACGGAATTGACAATATCTACCTGAATGGTATGATGATTGGCTTTTCCGAGGAAGAAATAACAAGAAGACTTGACGCAATCCTTGAGTTTGCTGACATCGGGGATTATGTTTATCAGCCATGTAAGACTTACTCAAGCGGTATGTTTGTAAGACTTGCCTTTGCTGTTGCAATCAATATTGATCCTGAAATACTGATCGTTGATGAAGCTCTTTCCGTAGGAGATGTATTCTTCCAGGCTAAGTGCTATCACAAGTTTGAAGAGTTCAAGAAGCAGGGAAAGACTATTCTTTTTGTTTCTCATGATCTGTCCAGTATCAGTAAGTACTGTGACAGGGCAATTCTGCTAAATCAGGGTGTTTTACTTGGCGAGGGAACTCCCAAGAAGATGATAGATATTTACAAGCAGGTTCTGGTTGGACAGTATCCACTTCCTTCAAGTGATGTACAAAACCTTCTTGATGATGATGAGATACGCGCCGCAGCTGCTGACGCAGATGAGAAGGCAAACTCCAAGATTAAAAAGGAAGATAATAAATCAGCTGCAGGCAAGGATGTTAAGAGTGATAATTCTCAGGCTGATAAGAAAGCTATGGGCGAGAATCCCGATACTCTCGAGTACGGCGATGGTGCTGCAACTATTGATGAATTCTATGTAACAGATGCAAACGGACTTAGAGCCAGCTCAATAATCAAGGGAACAGATTTTACTGTTCACATGAGGGTTAAGTTTAACAGGGACGTAGCAGCTCCTATTTTTGCCTTTACCTTCAAGAATATTTTGGGTATCGAGATAACAGGAACCAATTCAATGGTTGAGAAGGCATTTTTGGAGCCGGTCAAAGCCGGAGATGTCAAGGATATCTCTTTTACACAGAATATGTCACTTCAGGGCGGAGAATACCTTATAAGCTTTGGTGTTACAGGCTTTGAACAGAATGACTTTACTGTATATCACAGGTTATATGACGCACTTAACATTACAGTAGTATCAGACAAGAATACAGTTGGATATTACGATATGAATTCTGTATGCAAAGTTGAAGATGCTAAATAAGACGTCTATGTATAACACCTGAGAGGAACGAGCAGATGCAGGAAGAAGTAAAGATTGGCAAGGTAACGCTTAATTTCAAGCATTATTCAGGGGTTGATCTTTATAGCGATGGAGCTATAGAGAATGACCTTCTTGAAATTGTCAAAAAATATAAAAAAGAAGAATATCCCAAGGTAATTGAAGAGAGGGGCAATTGGCCAATTCTCTATCATTTGTCTGAGCAGAGATCCAATATTGTTGAGTGGATCCCTATGGAAAAAGATGCCAAAGTTCTGGAAGTTGGTTCCGGATGTGGTGCCATCACAGGAATGCTGGCTCAGAAGGCAGGCGAGGTTGTTGCCTGTGACCTTTCAAGGAGACGTTCTGAAATCAATGCAACGAGAAATCAGGACTGTGACAACGTAACTATCCACATCGGTAATTTCAGAGATGTTGAGCCTGACCTTCCCAAGGATTTTGATTATATATTTCTGATAGGCGTTTTTGAGTATGCTCAAGGGTATATCGGAACAGAGAATCCTTATGAGAAGTTCCTTAGAATGATGAACCGTCACCTCAAAAAGGGCGGAAGAATTGTAATCGCTATTGAGAACAGGCTTGGACTTAAATATCTTGCCGGTTGTGCAGAGGATCATCTTGGAAGCTATTTTACAGGAATCGAAGGCTATTCTTCAGACAGCGTAGCCAAGACCTTTACCAGAAATGGACTTATTAACATTTTCAAGAAATGTGGAATGAAGGAGTACCATTTCTATTATCCATATCCTGATTATAAGCTGATGACTCTTTTACATTCAGATTATTATCTGCCGGGTTTTGGTGAGCTTCAGGATAATGTCAGAAACTATGACAGGGACAGAATGGTTCTCTTTAATGAGAAACATGCCTATGAGGATTTGGTAAAAGATGGAATGTATCCTGATTTTGCCAATTCATTTGAGGTTATTATTGGTCCCGGTTTTGATACAATTTATAGTAAGTACAGCAATGACAGAGTTGATGAATTCAAGATAAGAACAGATATTGCAATCAGCAGGACCGGAAGGAAGATCATTAAGAAATTCCCTCTTACAGAGGCTGCCAAAGAGCATGTTTTCGGAATGAGAGATGCATATGCAGGTCTTGTTGAGAAATATCGTGGCGGAGATCTGGAGATCAACGACTGTCAGCTTGATGAGAAGTCAGGATGCGCAATTTTTTCTTTTGTCAACGGAGTTCCGCTTGCTGCGCTGTTAGACGAGTGTCTCGATAAAGATGATATGGATGGCTTTAATGCTCTTCTGAATGAATATATCAGGAGAATAAGCTACAAGCCTGATTATCCTGTATCGGATTATGACCTGATTTTCTCAAATATTATGGTTAATGGCCCTATTTGGACTATAATAGATTATGAGTGGACTTATGGTAAGTGTATTCCAGCCAGAGAACAGGTTTGGAGAGCTCTTTATTGCTATAGGTTAGAGGACAGGAAAAGAGAGAAATTTGATCCTAAGCCTGTATTTGATAAACTTGGACTTTCTGAGGATGAAATCAAGGTTCTTTTGGATGAAGAATACGCGTTCCAGAAGTATGTGACAGGAAGCCGCAAGTCTATGGTTGAAATCTGGAAAGAGATAGGCCGCAAGGTGATCGTGCCCAAAGAGATGGTACATCCTACTCAGGGTGCAAGACCTGATGACTGCATACAGATTTATCTGGATGAGGGTGAAGGTTATTCAGAGGATGATTCTATTTTCCCTGAGGAGCAGTACGATGAGAAGAATACTGTAAGCCTTGATATTAGAGTTGATTCCAAGTGTAAGACTATCAGAATTGACCCTGCTTTTGCCCCATGTATGGTAACACTTTTAAGTGCTACATGGAATGGCGAGGCATTTTCAGATAATGTGTCCGATGTTTCAATTCATCCTGTAAACGGCAATTGGATTTCGGATGATTCGATGATATTTAATACAGATGATCCTAACATTGAGTTTGGCCTTACTTCTGACAAACTCAGCGTTCAGGAGAGAAATCATCTGTGTGTTAAAATGGTAATGACTCTTTTGCCAAGAAATGCTGCTGAGGCTGTTGTGAACTCACTCAATGTAGAGGCAGATGTACCACAGCCCAAGGTAAGCATTATCAAGAAGATTGGTAAAAAGATAGCGCAAAAGCGCGAGGAGCGATATTACAGAGACGAAGAGGAGTGACGATTGGGGAAATGCTAAAGGACATAGCTAAGTCAGTTCTTGTAGGAAAGAGAGTAAAGAAATACAACAGGATAGTGAAAGCTAAGTCTTCAGCCTACGACAAGTGGCAGAAGGCTATTGAAAAAGAGCCTGTTATCAGAGCAGAGGCTCCTGTTAGCTATGAGACTTTAGAGACCGGTGAGATTGTTCCCCATAAGCTTCCCGAACCCAAAGTCAAAGTTATTCCTTACGCCAAAGTGTGGGAAGTATCTGATGATAAGAGTGATGACAATGTTGTGTATCTTTTTGTAAGTCCAAAAGGTAAGCTTACAAAAAGAGCAACAGAAGTTGTTAAACAGTATTTTATCGCTCATCCTGAACATAATGTGGTTTACGGTGATGAGGACGAGACTGGAAAGGGAGGCAAGTATATTCATCCTTTCTTTAAACCGGACTGGTCACCTGATTCATATTTAAATGCTTTTTATATTGGCAGCTTTTTTGCCTGCAGGTCACAGACTCTGCATGGTGCCGGAAGTGAATATGACAATGCAGTCAGAATGCTTGGCGGCACATCCAATAAGAAAAACTCACCGGAACAGGTGGGACTGGAAGCATCCTTGCTCTCAGCGGATGTTCTTTTCTGCATGTTGGCAATTCATGAACATGCCTTTGCAAAGAGAACCGGAGTAGAATTCCCGATTGGACACATAAGAGAGGTTCTATTCCACAGAAATCCCGAGCAGGATGTTTTTTATGGCAGAAACTTCCACAATTCAAGGCATATGCTGTTAAAACCAACTACGGTCAGCATTGTTATCCCATCCAAGGATCATCCTGAAGTTCTGAAGAGATGCCTTGAGTCTATTGTTGAAACTACCAGTGATAAAGACAATATTACTTATGACATAGTGGTTCTGGATAATGGTTCAGAGGCCAAGAACCGTGTAAGATACGGTGTTTTCATAGGCAAGATTCCGGCTAAGAACGGTCTTACTAAAATAAACTATCTATACAAGCTGGAAGAGTTCAATTTCTCAGCTATGTGTAACAAGGGCGCCAAGAATACAAAGGGAGATTATCTTCTTTTCCTGAATGATGATATTGAGTGCGTCAAGGAAGGGTGGCTTAGAGAGCTTGTTTCTCAGGCTCAGCTCAAGCATGTTGGAGCGGTTGGAGCCAAGCTTATTTATCCTGATACTGATCTTATTCAGCATGCGGGAATTGCCAATGTAAGGCGAGGTCCGGTGCATAAGCTTCAGAAGATGCACGACAATAAGAGTCATTACTTTGGTTACAACAGAGGTATCCACAATAATATTGGTGTTACTGCGGCTTGTCTGCTTATCAGCAGGCAGAAGTTCAATGCAATCGGAGGATTCCCTGAAGAACTAAAGGTTGCCTTCAATGACGTGGATTTTTGCTATTCACTATTTGAAAAGGGATATTACAACGTTTGCTGCAATCATATTTACCTGCGCCATCATGAGTCTCTTTCAAGAGGTCTTGATAATCTTGACCCCAAGAAGATGGAGAGACTGGCAGTTGAGGGTGATACCCTTATGAGAAGGCATGCGTATCTGTATAATGAGGATCCGTTTTATAGTCCGCATCTTACTGAAGATGAGACTATTTCAGCTATTATCCCAAGGGAAGATTATGTCCCTGTTGAGGATATAGCATACTCGAATGTAACTATTCATGACAAAGGTATCCGTGGAGCAAGAGAGGATCAATGTCTGAGAGTTGGCTGCGAGTATAATGGAAGCCTTGATAACTGGCTGTATGGAGTTACAGCTGAGGGACAGGACGAAGGCTATTATCTGAAGGGATATAGCTTTGTCATAGGTTCTGACAATGCTCTTTTTGATAAAAAGCTTCTTCTGCGTAAGGTTGAGAGAAATGAAAGCGGAGCAGGTCCTATAGGGCCTAAGGTTTACAGCTTTCCTATTTATACCTGGTACAGACCTGATATCAGGGTGAGGCTTCAGGACCAGGTAAATGTGGACCTTACAGGCTACAAGCTCAAGATAAAAAGAGAAGTGCTTGAACCGGGATTTTATCAGATCGGTATGCTTGCAATAGACAGGACCAGCAGGCTCAAACTGGTAAACTGGGTGCCTAATATTTTGCATGTAAAGAGATAAATTTTCAGGAGTTTTTATAAGTAATGAGTGAAATGGATTATAAGTCAGCCTATGAGCGTGAAAAATTAAAGAGCGCAGATCTGGCTGAGAGGATTGCAGAGCTTGAGGATAAGAATCAGGAACTGCAGTTTAAACTGGACAGAATCAAGAATAACCCAATCTGGAAGGCAAGTACTCCTGCCAGAAATGCGATGCACTGGGTTATAAGACAGAGAGACAGAGTGAGAAATCAGGGATCGCTTCGCGGAGTTGTAGCCAAGATCAAGTACAAGCAGATTGAGAAAAAAGCTATGACTCATTATGGAACTGAGAGTTTTCCAAGTGAAGAGACGAGGAAGGCTCAGGAAAGTGCTGTATTTGAGAAAATGCCGCTGATTTCTATTTTGGTTCCTCTTTATAACACACCTGAGAAGTTTCTACGTGACATGATAGAGTCTGTAATAGCTCAGACTTATTCAAACTGGCAGTTGTGCCTGGCAGATGGCTCAGATGCAGAACATGTTGAGCTTGTCAGCAGGATTGTCAGAGAATATCAGGAAAAAGAAAAAGGTTTTAAAGTGGACGGATCAGATGGAGCTGTTAGAAATGGCGGAAGAATCTGTTACATGAAGCTTGAGAAGAATGAAGGTATATCTGGAAATACCAACCATTGTCTTGAAATGGCAGAGGGTGAGTATATAGGTCTTTTCGATCATGATGATATTCTTCATCCAGAGGTTCTGTATTGGTATGTTAAGGCAATAAATGAAGAAAATGCAGATTATATCTACTGTGATGAGACTACCTTCAAGGGTGATGACATTAACAAGATGATCACAATGCATTTTAAGCCTGACTATGCAATTGATAATTTAAGGGCAAATAATTATATCTGCCATTTCAGTGTATTTAAGAGAACTCTTTTAGATGGTACAGAGCTCTTTAGGACCAAGTTTGATGGCAGTCAGGATCACGACATGATACTGAGGCTTACAGACAGGGCTGAGCATATTGTTCACGTGCCTAAGCTTTTGTACTATTGGAGATCTCATGCAGGAAGCGTGGCTTCCGATATCAATGCCAAGCCTTATGCGATAGATGCGGCCAAAGGTGCAGTTGCTGATCATTTGAGACGTCATGGATATGATCATTTCAAGATCACCAGCACAAGGGCTTTTGAGACGATCTTTAAGATCACCTATGAAGTTATGGGAACACCCAAGATTTCAATTGTGATCCCTAATTGTGAACATGCAGAAGACCTAAGGAGATGCATAAGTTCAATTTATGAGAAGTCTGTCTATGACAATTATGAGATCATTGTTGTAGAAAACGGCAGCACCGGCTCAGAGATCAAAGGTTATTATGAGGAGCTTAAGACCGGCTCGCTCAAGGACATCGTCAAAGTCGTTGATTTCTATGAAAATGGTGCACATTTAAATGCGGATGGTTCTAAACCGCCATTTAACTATTCTGCTGTAGTTAATTACGGTGTTCAGCATAGTGATGGGGAGTACATTATTCTCCTTAATAACGACACACAGGTTATTACAGTTAACTGGATGGAAGAACTACTCATGTATGCTCAGAGGGCTGATGTAGGCGCTGTCGGCGGTAAGCTTTACTTCCCTGACCGCAAGATCCAGCATGCAGGTGTTGTTCTCAAGCTGGGTGCTCATCGTACAGCCGGACATTCTCATTATGGACAGGCAGGAATGAACTTAGGATACATGGGAAGACTGTGCTACGCGCAGGATGTGAGTGCTGTTACAGGAGCCTGTCTTATGATCAGCCGTGCCAAGTACGATGAAGTTGGAGGCCTTGATGAGGGCTTTGCTGTAAGCTTAAATGACGTTGACTTCTGCTTGAAACTTAGAGAAAAAGGCTATCTTAATGTCTTTACACCATTTGCTGAATTGTTCCATTATGAGTCACTTTCAAGAGGACTTGATCTGGAAGGTAAGAACGCGGAGCGCTATGAAAAAGAGTCAGAGCACTTCAGGAGCAAATGGAAAGAGGTTCTGGATAAGGGAGACCCATATTACAATCCGAACTTCTCGCTTGACCGCAGCGATTTCTCGCTGAATGTTGAGGGATACTCAAGCCTCAGAACCCAGTGAAATGTGGGAATAAGAGTTATAAGTGGCCTGTATATATGATATAATCTATCTTATGATATAGGTGTCAAAACATAATTTTGACATCGCCATCATCTTGTATGGGAAATGAATATAGGAAAATGATATCGGTGTATATTTGATTACAGATATCTTAAATAACGAGGAGGATAAAATAATGAGTGATGCTAAGAAACAGCTAGAATACTGGCTTGGTGATTCATATTTTGATGAGGAGACCAAGCAGGAACTACTTTCTATCAGAAATGATGAGGCAGAAGTAGAGGATAGATTTTACAGAGAGCTTGAGTTTGGTACCGGCGGACTTCGTGGTGTTATCGGAGCAGGTACTAACAGAATGAATAAATACACAGTTCGTAAGGCTTCACAGGGTCTTGCTAACTATATCAAGAAAAATGGTGGTGCTGACGCAGCAAAGAGAGGTGTTGCTATTTCTTTTGACTGCAGAAAGTTTTCTCCTGAATTTGCCGATGAAACAGCACTTTGCCTTGCGGCTAACGGAATCAAGGCATATGTAAGTGATATTCTTCGTCCTACACCGGAGCTTTCTTTTGCACTCAGAGAGTTTGGATGTATTGCAGGTGTAATGATCACTGCTTCTCATAATCCGCCTGAGTACAACGGATACAAGGTATACTGGGAGGATGGCGCTCAGATCACACCACCTCATGATACAGGAATCATTTCAGAGGTAATGGCAATTACTGATTACCATGATGTTAAGACTATGTCCAAGGAAGACGCTATTGCAGCAGGACTTTATGTATCCTTTGGCAAAGAAATTGATGATAAGTACATGGTTGAACTCAAGAAGCAGATCATCCACAAGGATGTTATCGATGAGATGGCTGATAAGTTTACAATCGTTTATTCACCATTCCATGGAACAGGTAACCTTCCTGTCAGACGTGTTCTCAAAGAGCTTGGCTTTAAGAATGTATTCGTAGTTCCTGAGCAGGAGCTTCCTGATCCTGAGTTTACAACACTTGCATATCCTAACCCTGAGGATCCTAAGGCTTTCGAACTTGCTCTTAAGCTTGCCAAGGAGAAGGATGCTGATATCGTTCTTGCTACAGATCCTGATGCTGACAGACTTGGTATCTATGCTAAAGATAACAAGACAGGCGAATATGTAGCATTTACAGGTAATATGTCAGGAATGCTCATCGGAGATTATATTCTTCGTGAGAGACAGGCTACAGGTACAATGCCGGCTAATCCTGCATTTGTTACTACTATTGTTACTACAAACATGGCCAGAGTCGTTGCTGAGAAGTATGGCCTTCATTATATCGAAGTACTAACAGGATTTAAGTACATCGGTGAGCAGATCAAGCTGTTTGAGCAGAATGGCCAGTCTTACAACTATGTATTTGGTCTTGAGGAGTCTTATGGATGTCTTGCAGGAACACATGCAAGAGATAAGGATGCTGTTGTTGCAGTTATGATGCTGTGCGAGCTTGCTGCTTTCTACAAGAAGCAGGGCAAGAGCGTATG
>JAEEGL013424379.1_pt1 | contig 12891 bp, 10 predicted proteins | sample 9134231 | NCBI WGS metagenome assembly JAEEGL01 (sample SAMN16246548, study PRJNA631951) | gut metagenome | biome: gut microbiome; feature: rumen; material: fiber-attached | host: Bos | place: Iran: Karaj | collected 2018-10
GTATTTTCTACTACTCTCAATTATCTCATCACTATACTCATATTTATAATCAAGGCCATTTACCACCTTAAGCATTTCAAGCCTGCTGCTCATCATAAGCTCCATATCATCAGATGTTGCCATCTTATATGTGACACCATATGAAAGCTGACTCGGCAAATGATGAAGATACATATCTATAGCATCATGGCTTTCTTTCAGAACCTTCATCAATCCATTATCCGGATATGAATGATTGTCATGATAATCTATCTCGCCTTCACTCTTTATTTCAAAGGCGAGCCTTTCTTCATCTATTGAAAACTCTGCTCTTACTCCTTCTTTATTACCCCTTGCATCAAGTCTTATCCATTTCTTTAAGCTGTCTATATAAACCGTATTAAGTGCATGAATGCAGTAGCCTGTTTCAGGTGTATCACCATGTGTCAGACGCTGATAAGAAAATCCTGCATGTATACCATTTGCCCGAAGGAGCGCAGCAAGAAGATTCGCTTTAGCCCAGCAGATTCCTACACCTTCCCTGAGAGTATCACTTGCCGAAACTGTCACTCTTCTGTCCTGTACATCCCAGGAATGTTTGATTTCATCTCTGACATAACAGTAAGTATTCTTTATGAGTGATATTTCATCCTGCGCCTCTTTCTTAAGTTTTTCTGCCAGACTTTTAACACCTGAATCATCATAATCCACATATTCTGTTTTTTCTAAAAATTCGTTATACATAATACCTCACTTTAGGAACGCTATAGCTCTACTTATAACAGTAAATTATTTATATGCCATTTTTCTATAATCCAGTCTTAGGAGTGCATTACCGTTTGGAATATTGTCAGTATCATTAAAAATCATACCTCATATCTTTGTATCTGTTTATCTTTTCCTTGAAGCCCACCTTTTCATAAATGGGATAGCCATCCTCTGTAGCCTTAAGGTCAATTCGCCCAAGTCCGATTTCTCTGCCATATTCAACAAGATTTTTCATGAGAGTAGTACAAAGTCCCTTGCCCCGATATTCAGGCTCAGTATAAACACTAAGCACATCTGCATACAATCCGTTCAGCAACGTGGAATTGGCAGGCATCTCAATAATGTGAAGATAGGCTACAGATACAATTCTTTCATTATCACGTGCAACAAATGCTATCAGTTCCGTTCCAAGTTTTCTTGAAAAATAATCAGGAAGCTGCTTCTTCATACCTTCCCTTTCTTCATCAGACACACTGCCAAAGTCATCTATCATATACGCAATCCGTAATCTTACCAGTTCTTCTATATCATTTTGTGTTGCTAACCCGTATTCAATCTTCACTGTTGTTATACCTCTTTTCTATTATCAAAGTCCTTCTCATAGCACCAAAAATCCTGCCCGAACAAATAACACTCACCAACCACTGTAAATCCAAACGATGCATATGAGCAAATCGCCTTTTTATTATATTTATTATCTTCCTCATGGTAAAAATATTTTACGGTTTAGATTATCATCCTCACTACTGCTCGTATAACCTATCTCTAAATCATATGCATTAAAAGTATAATCATCAAACAACACCCACTCAATCAGCTCAAAGCAATGCCGATTCTCACTCACAAAACGTTGCACGCTCTCAACCGCTATCTTTGCCGCTTTATCTATGGGATAACTATAAACGCCCGTGCTTATGGACGGAAATGCTATTCTGCCGATTCCATTGTCCATTGCCACCTTCAATGAATTATAGTAGCAGGAAGCAAGTAACTCTGGTTCGCCGTCATTCCCGCCATACCACACCGGACCAACTGTGTGAATAACATAGTCACATGGCAGATTATAAGCTTTTGTTATCTTGGCGTCACCTGTTTGGCAGCCTCCAAGTGTCCTGCATTCTTCAAGAAGCTTCGGACCTGCTGCCCTGTGAATGGCACCGTCAACTCCGCCTCCACCTAACAGACTGCAATTGGCTGCATTTACAATAGCCTCTACATCGGTAATTCTCGTTATGTCGCCTCTTATCGCCTTTATCACTGTATCCACATCTCCACCATCCTTTCATGGTTATAGAATACTATTTTCGAAATAATTATAGCACATACCTGTGTCCAAAAGTCCACTTATTTAGAAAACACTACACTAGTAAACAAATATCCATATAAAAATCCATCTATAGCAGATGGAAACTTAAGCACATGAATCTTGTTCATTACAGTTTCCTTAGTGATATTTGCACCGATTATACTTGCGTTTATTCCGCCCTTGCGATAACTGCTTTCCACAGCCTCTTCAAGGATTCTGGCTTCAGCATCCTATGTGATCCTTGTATGCTTCTCAAGCTGCATCAACTGATCCAGAAGATAGCATGAAGTCCTGGTATTAACATTCTTAAACAGAGTTCTCTCATATCGAACATCTCCAAGGCTCGTTGTCCTTACTACTGGATCCTTTCTGACTATGTGCCATCCGGGTCTTAGATCCTTTCTCTTACGCAGCAATTCATCATATGATTCCCATTCTTCAGCAATAATCGATGTCCCAAGATTCACCACTTCGGCAGTCACCCCTTGAACCATCTCTGCAATCTTTGTCAGATCGTCAGTGTAAGATTCAAATATTTTCGTTAAATTTTTTACCCCTTTTTCTACAAATTGGTGTATACTATTATTCATAAAGCATCCTTTCTCCTTTGGTTTATTTTTTGTCTAAACAAATCCTATCAGAGATTGGATGCTTTTTCTATCTTTATAATCCCTATAAAAACTTTACCCTACGGTAATATATGGTCCGTTAAAAAACTCCCGATTCTTCATACATAGAATCGGGAGTCTTTTAATTAAGTATTCAGTTATGTGTAAAAGAAATTATAGTATTCAGTTGCGTGTAAGAGTATTTATAGCATCCGAATATCATGAATAGATTTTTTCTTCTCGAATATCAAATCAAATCTTTTTTTTCTTACTTAAATCCAATACTTGTTTTGAGTTTTTCATTTTAAATGGTATTGACCACTTTCCGGTCCCAAAAGCATTGGTTTTATTAGTAACCTGTACCTTTACAGACTTAGCGGTTATTCCTAAAATCTTTGCATTTTTTCCAACATTAGTTTTAGATATGATATTAAACTTTCTATCACGTTGTAATAAATAACCATCGTTTATCTTAAAATCGCTTTCAAGATATCCAGCCTTATCCAAAACAACAAATTGAGTTCTCATACCATATTGTACGCTAAGCGCATTTGCTTTTGGAAGATTTCTCTTTAATACATATGTTTTTTTGCCATTTGATTTTCCATATTTACCATTCCCGTCAGGAAACTCAACCTTGAGATTATTCTTATTACAATATTCTACATAATCATCATAAGTATCAAAATCATCCGGAGCAGGCTGATATTTTGTCACATATGGAACTTCTTCACCGTCAAAATCAATATAACATCTGTATTTATCCTCCGATTGTCCGCCAAAATAATGTTGTGAATTTTCATCAAAATATCCTTTCTCAACTAAGGCTCCCGTCTTAGCATAAACTACAATCTCAACTTCTCCACCTAATCCGTCAATCATCTTATTCATAACTATTATACTCTTATCTACATCCGTTGTATCATTAAAAAGCTTTATACCAAATATTAAACAATAATCATAATAATCTTTATCAGATGAGAACTCTGACCTAGGCAAGAATAAACTGTCAACATACTCCCCTCTGGACTTAAATCCCAACTTCTTAAAATCAACCTGATATGCTCCTTCTATCTTTAGATCCTTTAAATATTGTATAAATTCTTCAAAAGAAGAAAAATCTCTAGGTGATTTAGTTTTTACCACAGCTTTTAAGTAATGCGAATTTAAGCTTCCATCAAGCTTTAACCCCGAACTATTATTCTTATCCTCAACTTTTTTATTATCATATTCTTCATTTATCTTATTCCACGTATCTAAAATAAAATCCAAATTGACTGTTTTATAGCTTTTTATAAGTTCTCCAGTCTTATATACATCTTTCTGATTATCACTTGCAGGAAGTTTTGATTCATCTTCTGCTTCTATAACCTTATCTCCAAGCAACAGCGCAAGTTCTTTGTATATATCACGCATATTCTCCGGAATCTCATTGAGATTTAATGTATGCGTAACATTAATTTTGTAGGTAACAGGTAAATAATTAGCTTTCTCTACTGTCTTTTTTATTAATAATGGTCCGTTTCCATCAATACACTCTTCCGGATTAACATTATACTTCTCACACTCAGCCAAATAATCATCATATTCCTCATAATCTTCGAGCGAAATACGAAAATAGCTTTGATATGGTTTCAACCCCTCATCTTCTCCGGCCGGAGTCAGATAAAACTTAAACCTGTTTTCATCGTTTCCATTCCAATAATATGCCCGATCTTTGTTTTCATATGAATCTTCAGGTGGATAAATGGCAGCTTCACGAACATATGTCTCATAATCAATATATGGCCTGAATGATGAATTGAAATATTCAAAACACTTAAGACATGTATCTATATCTGTAAGATTATTACACCAAAGTTTACAAGCTAATACTTGACAATAAGATATAAATTCGGATTCAGATTCAAATTCAGTCTTTGGAAGAAAAATACTGTTTATATATTCTTCAAAAGATGTATATTTTGATTTGAAAGCATTATTATTTTCAGAAATAAATTCCTTATTTGATATTATAATACATTCATTTTTCATATACTTGATGAATTCTTCAAAACTTCCAAAATCTGCAGGTTTTTTGACATTTTCAACACCACTTACCGCTGATGCTTTTGAATACTTTGGTTCTATTATTCCATTTTCCAAATATGAACTTAAACAAAGTGAAAATGCAAGTATAATTGATATCACAAATCTATTATTTTTTCTCATAAAAACCACTTTCTTTCTGGTATTATTCCGGTTCAACTGAAATATTATATATGAATGCTATTTTATTGTTATTATTTACTTTATCAAATGCAACTGCTCCAACATTGACAGTTCCATAAGAGTGAACATGAACTCCTTCCATTTCAGGGTTTCCAAATTCTGTATATGTCGTATTTACATTCTCAGTTTTTATAACTGTTCCATCAGACGAATCAAAAAACATTAATTTTGGTGCAATATAAGCACCATTCAATCCTTTATTCTGAACTCCAATCGTTGTATATGAAACAGTTCCATTTGTATCATTATAAATATCCATACCCTGCTGATTTGCAGCGGGTATAACAGCAGTATTTGGTGTTAAGGTTGACTTTCCAAACCCTTGTAGAATAGTATTGTTTTTGAAAGATGTTGTCATATTACCATATTGTAAATACATCTTAAGTTCTGTAAAATCATAGTAACTATACCTAATTTGATTACATATATTCTTAACAGCAAAGCATATTGTTGATTCATTTGGCGAAATCGCCGCCTTTACACTTTTTATATCCCCAAATGAATCCGATGACCCTTCAGTATTTGCATAATTAAGGTTAATAAACCTCTTAAATGAATTAAAATTAACTGCATTTTCACTTGGAGTATATGGTACTCTGCCAATTTGTAAAGAGTAATGATTATCATCATTGGCTGCCACGTTTAATCCCATCAAAAAATAATCATTTCCTTGGCATGTGTACCTTTCCAGAGTTGTGCCGTGACCGGCATTTGTGATAATCATTCTATCCTGATAAGTTGCTATGGTTTTATTAGAATTAAATAAACATCTTGAAATCGTCGTTACACCATTACCATGCTGTTGAGTAACATATGCATAATTATTATCACTTACAAAACATTGCATTACATGAACTCTATCAGGTTGTCCATCCAGGGGATCCGGATAATCATCAGTAACCGATGTCGGTAAATCACATTTTAAATTAGTAACTTTATATTTAGGAACTGCGCTTAAACTAAGTATATTTCTATTATTCACATAAACAGTCCTCGTATTATCGGGATTATCTGCTACGCTAAAATCATCAGCACTACTATTATGAAGATAATTTGAATCTTCTTCATATGATACTGCTGCATGCGAGGTTGATTCAAAGGCAATTAATTCATTATTGTTCCTAATTGTATCAGCCTTTGCAACAAATGATGATGTAAAAATAAAAGACAGCAAGATAATCGTCAAATAATATCGCATTATTTTAATCATATATTATTCCCCCTTTTTTCGCATATATAATTAAAATAAAAATATTATTCCACAATAACCCTTTATAAATATATCATTTTTAATATATTACTCTTTTTTTCTAATCTCCCCCCTTCTCTGTCTCATACCATTTGGTTGTTGAAAAAGCTTAGCATAACCACCAAATCATACTTATTTTTCAAAACAGGTACTACTTATGTTAACAAACACTTCTAATTAAAAATATTATATCACCTTTCCGACTTTTGTCAATATTTTTACACTATGCGACCGGGTAAATTTACTGTAGGAATTAAGTGAATATAAGACACCCACGAATCTCAGAAACAGATTTGTATCCTTAAACGTGCCATTTTATCGGCACCTGTATAGCACCACCCCAGAGGGCGCGAACTCATTCTGTCGGAATACACATGGCTTACGTGACCTTCTGCACTACAACCAACCTTATCCTTCTTTCCTGCCATAGAAAGCATGATTCCTGACCAATTTTCGAGGATATATCCTTTTGCTCTTAAAACGGCTTTCTGTTTGCTTTCATCCTCCGTCACCGCAAGTATCTTGTCAAACACTTCTTCAGCCATATATTTTTTCTTTTTGTGAATTGCTCGATATATTTCTGCTCTGGCATCTTCCTTTGAATCTTCAAGATGCGCCGTAGCCACTACGATATATTTATGCATATGATATTTATCAAGAACAAACTTTGCCTGTTTGATATATTTGACTCCCGATTTAATCCATGAAGCTCCATCTCCGTTGATATTTATGATTTTCAGAGCATCCGTATCGTAAGCTTTTTCTATATATTCATACACCTCATCCAAGAACTGTTTTACCCCCTCCGCTCCCTTATATATGCCGCCAAAATACTTCGGGTTGATCAGTTTTGGACGTCCATCTTCCTCAACATCTATACCCTCATAAACGTAAGCAATATATGGCATAACGGTATTTTGTCGTGGTTTCTTAATATCACCCTTTTTCTCAAGGTATTGCAGTGAGACATGATCCTCATCCGCATCTATATACAGCTTGGGAAGCTGTTTTTTTTCGTTGGGTACTTTCGCAGATGGAAACTTAAGCACATGAATCTTGTTCATTACAGTTTCCTTAGTGATATTTACACCGATTATACTTGCGTTTATTCCGCCCCTTGCGATAACTGCTTTCCACAGCCTCTTTGATCCTTGTATGCTTCTCAAGCTGCATCAACTGATCCAGAAGATAGCATGAAGTCCTGGTATTAACATTCTTAAACAGAGTTCTCTCATATCGAACATCTCCAAGGCTCGTTGTCCTTACTACTGGATCCTTTCTCCTTTGGTTTATTTTTTTGTCTAAACAAATCCTATCAGAGATTGGATGCTTTTTCTATCTTTATTATCCCTACAAAAACTTTACCCTACGTTTTTGATAGGTAGGGTTGTTTCATAATCGAATTTTTGAATCAGATCCTATAAAATCTCCTATGTTAGCATTCTTACAATAACTCTTATACCTAAAAAAGGGCGCAATGCCCCCGTAAAGGTACAGCACATTGACTTTTTGTACGATATATGGTTTAATCAATATAAATTTAAAAAAAGCACGGAATAACAGAAAATAGTTATGAATTCAAACATACTGAAGGATAGATGTGAATTCGGATTTATGGAGGTAAAGTATGGATATTGACATTCTTTTGGCTTTGCAGGAATTTAGAAATGGAGTCGGTGCTTGTCTGACGGATTTTATGACAAAGATGAGTTTTATCGGTGAAATGAATACGGTGTTGATCATAATGGCACTAATCTACTGGTGCGTCAATAAGGAGTTGGGCAAGTATCTTTTAATGGGCTGGAGCGGCAACAGAGTGATCAACGGATTACTGAAGGTAACAGCCTGTGTTTACCGTCCTTGGATTAGAGATGCACGCATCGTGCCTGACAGCGCTGCATTAGCAGCGGCAACCGGATACTCTTTTCCAAGCGGGCATAGCATGAACGCTGCAGCATTGTATGGTGGCGGAGTTATCCGAAAGGAACTATCCAAAGGACTTCGAATCACATTGGGTATAATTGTTGTACTTATTGCATTCTCCCGCATTTTTCTGGGTGTGCATACTCCACAGGATATTCTGATCGGAACTGGGGCAGGACTGCTCGTGATGTGGCTTACCTGTAAGTTGATTGCATGGGTAGATAAGAATCCCGGGAAAGACATTATGGTAGCGTGCGTCGGTATCGCTGCAGCTGTTGCTGTTGCGGTTTTTGCTGCGTTCAAGTCCTATCCAATGGATTTTAATGAAGCAGGCGAACTGCTGGTAGATGGTGCAAAGATGGCGAAAGATACTTATAAAGGGGTAGGTTGGTGCGTCGGTTTTCTGCTAGGTTGGATATTGGAAAAGAGATATGTTAAATTTTCAACCGACATTACAATGATGACGAGGATAACAAGGCTCACGACCGGACTTCTGAGTTATTACGCTGTAAGCCTTATCCTTAACTATTTGCTGAAAACATGGCTTCCTGATGTAGGTGGCACTATCACGACATGTTTTATTCAGATGTTTTATGTAACATTTATTTTTCCTTTGTGTATAAAACATTTTGAACGTATCCCGGCATTATCGGATAGCAAATGATGATTCTTCAGACCGTACTTTTCAGAAAACTGTTCCTGATTTGAGGTATTAATTGTACGGCAACTATAACCTTGATACAATCTACAATTATAAATGGAGCAAACCCATAAGCAAAGGCTGTCTTGACAGAATAGTGCTGCATGACACCAAGCCACGCCGTGCCTATGAGGTCAACCATAAACGCAGAGATTACAGCAAGGATGGTATAGCGTATACGGTTAAAGGTCTTCCCTGTAAAGAAAGGTATGGTACATGCACAGATGAGGAAGGAAAAAGTATACCCTCCCACGGCACTCATAAGATATCCGATACCGGCAGCTCCGCCTATATATACAGGTATTCCGACAACTCCCATAACAAGCCAAAGGGCAATGATGGTTATGGCCTTCTTAGGCGGAAAAGCAAGTATGATGATAGCAACCACAAAGTTTAGTATAGTAAGGAGCATACCGCCTAAAAACGAGATAGGTATACTGATATATGCAGATATACAAAGCAATGCAAGCATAAGAGCAGAGTATTGATTTTCATAATATATCTCTGTATTATATATTTCTTCTGTAAGTTTTCCAAAAATATCCTAAGCACTTAAGTCACCTCTACTTTTTTTCATGACTATCCTTATATATCCACACGGCTATTTTTCATTATATGTTTTTTCTTGCGATTTTTCAACAGTCCCCCGAATCCGTCACTGTTTTTTATCCTGTATCTGCCAATATAAATATAATTGATATAATATTAATCTCTTATTTCATCATTCGCATTTTCCTACAATGCAACTCTTTTTACAGAAGCATATTCCATAGGACTTAACCCCCATGTATCCGTCCTCTAAAACGCCTTCTTCGTATTTTTTATCTCTGATCTGCTTATAAGCCTCTAAAAGTCCGTCTTCCATCTCATTAAATTTTTTTCTTATCTTAATCTCAAAAATTATTGCAGGGTCTCTTGGTCTATCTGGATAAAGTACTATATCAGGACGTCCATCACCTTCCTCCCTATTAGATTTTGGAACATAATTCGGTATATCATATAATAGTGAGAGGAAAAATCCATGATAGAATGACTCGTTGCTGTCAAATACACTTATACTTTTTTCAAGAAGGTCACTTACATAATTTTCAATTGTCTTAGTATCGCCTTCTAAAACAGCTTTGTTTAACACACCTCTATCTGTATTTTTAACTTGTTTTTCAAACCATGAAGTAATCTGATTTTCGTAAATAGATGCTATTTCTTCATTAGGAATTTTCATGATCAGATATATATCCCTGTCATCCTTTTTCTCCGATACCTTCTTCATATACCCTGTAAAAAACAGAAAGTTCCATAGATTATCCTCAGACTCATGAATATCGTCATAAGTTATATCTTCGTGTATTTTCTTCTCTATAGTTCCACCCTGAATCAACACATCCAGCTCTCTTTTCATCTCAGTATCCGCACGCCAAACCATATCCTTAATAATCTGATTTGATGAGGTGTTCGCCCAATATGCCTGTGGATACTTCATATGATTAATTGCAATACTTGAGACATATTTAATAATACTCCAAGGATTATATATTTCTGTTCCTCCAAAAAGGTAACCATTATACCACTTTTTAGCTTCGGGAATTCTATCTTCCATACCATAATCAATAAGCATTTTTTCAGTTTCTTCTTCCGTGAACCCGAAAGCCTCTTCATATCCGTTGTTGTATATAGAACTTATCTGAAGATGATTTAAGCCTGTAAAAATACTCTCCTTACTGATTCTTAAGCATCCGGTCACCACGCCAAATTCTAATGCGTCATTAGTCTTTAATGCAGACTCAAAAAGTGACCTTATAAAATCTACCATTTCCTGATAGAAACCTCTATAATAAGCATTTTCTAGTGGTACATCATATTCGTCTAAAAGGATTATTACATTTTTGTTGTGATATTTTTTAAGACCTTCTGATAAAATCTTTAGAGCAGTCGAATAACGTCCAATCTCAAGCAGCAAATTATCTCCATCTCTTAAGTCTTTATCTTTAATTGCTTTTGACAATAGCAATAGTTCTTCTCTATCGTCTTCTGGCAATATTTCTTTTGTCCATAGATAAGAATGTCGTCTGTATTCAAGGATAATCTCATCTCTAAGTTTCATAAATGCTGTAACAAAATCTGACTGTTTAGCTGACTTAAGGGAGAGCTTTATAACTGGATACTGCCCCATCATTGAAAGAATCTTATCTGGAGCATTCATTATCTTCTTTCCTTCAAAGTATCTTTTCTTATCTATAACATTACCTTCATAATCATATTCCAATTCAAAGAAAGTTTTTAACATCGAAAGAGCAAGAGTTTTTCCGAATCTTCTGGGTCTGGTAAAAAGCGTTACTTCTCCACCCTTTTCTACAATATCTTTAATAAGAATTGTCTTATCAACATAATACATATCTTCATCTATAAATCTCTTATAATCCTCATAACCTATACCTATCTTTTTCAACCGACACACCTCCCTTGAAAATCTTCTCAGATAAATGTCTTCTCAAATATAATATATGTGTTTTTGATTATTGAAAATTTTAACTTAATTACATTTATTTTACAATAAAAATTTATGCTGGTTGTGGAGAAAAAAAAACCGAATCCGAAGACCCGGGCATAAAGAAACTTGGAATACTGCTCTGACGCATTGTACCATCCTTCATCCTCGCAAAAAGAATCATCTGCTCTAAGATTCATTGTAACAGCACTCCCGTCATCCGGGCATTTTGGAATCAGTTCATGTGGTATCTCCATAGAAAGCTTTCCATCTTCCGGAATCTGATATACTCCGTCAGCACCCATCACAAATCCTTGTGCTTCCATCGCCCTCATGACCCATTCTTCGTTATCATATGTCCTACCATTTCTGCCATCCAGAGTCTGAAACAGACCATAGTCACCCTGAGTATAAAACAGCCTCTTTTTATCAAAGTCCGCCTTCTGAAACTGATGATCCACATTTGTTGTGATGACAAAATAATCTTTTTCTTTTATTAAGTCCAGTAATTCATTATATACCGATTTAGGAGCAGCCATATATCTGTTGATATAAATGTATCTTGCCCAATAGGCCCAACTGATTTCCGGATCAAGTCGCATTACCATAAATCCACTGGAATACATATCAGGAATATTGTATTTATCGACGAAATCCCCAAACCACGATTCTCATCTCAAGATTTTCCCCCTTTCTGCCAAAACAAAAAAGACCTGACTACAATACCCTTTTGATATCATAATCAGGCGTTGTCGATGTTGACCAACTGAACCACCGTCTCGACTGTTGTTTCGTTGAGCAACCGAACATCATAATGACATAGAGTAGATGCCTCAACAATATTCTTTATTCTATAAAAGAGAATTTTGTAATTGTTTTTGAATAAACAAAATCCATATCTCCATCTATAAGAACTATATTTCTGTACATATTAGGATTAAGGATTTTTATCACCTCAGCCTGTGATATATAAAAACTAATCCCCGGAGCATTGCAACTCATTAGATCTACACCGGCATCCTCAACATCTTTATGCTTGATCAGATATAAAATATTCTCCATACAACTATACTCTCTGTAGTCTCTCAAGTCCGGATCATGACCATAATTCTTATTAGTTTTTTCTTTATCATAATCATATGTTGGAATGATCAGGTCGTTATTCTCAATCCTCAATTCATCAAATGCATAGCCATCATCATATACAGAAAAAAATATGCCCCGTCCAACAATAAAACTCTCAATATAAGGAGTTCCATTATTGATATGGATATACTGTTGAATTTGAAGGTCGTTCTTGCCAAGAACATCAGCGTCAATCAATTCGGAAAGCTTAACTCTGCTTAGACTTATACTCTCTATCAAATCCCTCTTTGAAATCAGTTTTTCTTTTTCGTTATTGATTACCTTAACATAGTCAACCTCTTCCATATACTCGTTAACACTCTGATAACCGGCCATCCTTGCTTCACTCTCAAAAAGATTTCCGGCTACCATAAACTTGAGCGGATAGATGCTCTTTATAGCTTCTGTGTTGTTTCGCAAAGTCTCAACACGAGTTATCTCTATATGCTTAAGCTTTTTCATAGCGTCTATGTCGGA
>JAEEGL013574274.1_pt1 | contig 12891 bp, 9 predicted proteins | sample 9134231 | NCBI WGS metagenome assembly JAEEGL01 (sample SAMN16246548, study PRJNA631951) | gut metagenome | biome: gut microbiome; feature: rumen; material: fiber-attached | host: Bos | place: Iran: Karaj | collected 2018-10
AGAACTTCCTGTCGCAGCGCGTCCCGCACTCAGGGCAGAACCATCCGCCCGCCGCCCTGAACGCCTCGCGCTTTGCGCGCAGGATCTTTTCCGCCGCCTTCGCGGGATCCAGGAGCTCCGCCTGTTCCCGCAGCCGGCGCAGCATGGCCTCGTCCTGTTCGGAGACGGACGCCCCGGTGAGCCGGAACTCCTCCGGCCGGACGCCCCGCATCTCCCATCCGGGGGCGAGGCGCGCCTCCACTTCCCTGCCGATCTCGCCGCTCTTCCCGGGCAGGTCCTCCCAGGGCACGCCCCCCTCGGAGAGTGCCGACAGGACCGGGAGAAAGGCCGTCAGGACCTCCCTTCGGAGGATCTCCTCGAATTCCGCGAAGCCGGACCCGTCCGGGGAGCAGTGTTCCCGGAACCGGCGGCCGTCCGTGACCCTCCAACGGATCTCCCCGGCGCAGGAGAGGCTGACGGTGAGGTCCATGCCGCTTGCCGCGTCCCGGGCGCGGTACGGGACCGGGCGGTTCGTGGCGAAGGCCAGGACCTTCGCGGCGGGAAGTCTCTGCTCCACGGCTGCGTTCGTATCCATCTCAGCGCTCCTTTCCGGCCCGTTCCGCTTCCCGCAGACGGGCGTAGCAGTACAGGGGCCAGGCGTGGGGATGGGCGCAGAACACCGGCGCCTCCGGCCACACCCAGGACTGGTCGGCGAGCCCGAACCCGGGCATCAGGGAGGACTCCAGGTTGTCCGCGGCGGACCAGTACACCGTCCACCAGTCCGGGAACGCCTCCGCCGCGTGCGCCAGGGTCATCCGGGAGAGGAGGCGCTTCGCCTCCGGCAGATCGAAGGACGCGACGCCCAGGATCACGGGGCCGTTCAGCGCCCACCAGAAGCCCCCGTTCTCCCGGGAGCCGCGCTCCTGGCCGTCCCCGCCCATCTCCGGGGACTCCTGCTCCCTGGCGCCCAGCGCCTCCCCGGGATAGACCCGCCGCCGCATCTCCCCGTAGAGGGCGCGGCGCCGGTCCTCCGGCAGCTCCGGGATCTGGAGGGCGTAGCCCTGGGGCTCCAGGAACATGTTGTCCTCCCCCCAGGCCTTCCCGGCGAAGTACATCCGCCGGGGGAACGTCCGGTCCTCCAGGTCCCGCAGGAAGGCCTCCAGCAGCGATTCCCGCCATAGGGACATGCTGTCCGCGAGCCGGGCGATCTCCTCCGACGCGCCGCCCGGTTCCCCGGCCGCCCTGCGGAGGATCGGGATGAGGTCCGCGAACACCGCGAGGGCCATGGCGGAGTTCATGTGGGACTCGCCGGAGAGCACGACGCCGTTGTAGGGGACCTTCGCCACGTAGTAGACGGCGTCGTTCCAGTCGGCGTTCAGGAGCCGGACGAGCCCGTGCTCCCCCTTCCCCACCGCGTCGCGCAGGAAGGTGAAGCAGCGCACGCAGAAGGACCACACCGGGATCGGCGCCTGGCCGCGGAAGGGATGCGGCGCGACGGTCTCCTGCAGGAACCGCAGGTCTCCCGTGGCCCGGAGATACTCCGTCAGGAGCAGGAAGAAGTAGAGCTGCTGGTCGCTGGGGGAAAACACCCCGTTCTGCGCGCAGGCGTATCCCGTCTCCGTGAGGAGGATCTCTCCGTCGGGCGTCGTGCGCTTCATGAGGTACCGTAGGACGCTCCTGGCCAGGGCGGGATCGTAGGTGCACAGCGGCAGGGCGTGCTGGCAGTTGTCCCTGGCGCTGGCGTGGGAGCCGAAGAGATAGTCGTAGGCCGTCCCCTGGGGGATCTTGGTCTCCTCATAATACGCGCTCCAGGTGGCCATGGCCTCCAGCACGTACGCGTCCCAGCGCATCTCCCGGCGCAGAGCCGGGTCCGTCTCGTCCTCCAGGGCGGGCAGGAGCGCCGCCCATTCGGAGGCGAACACCGACGCGGGGACGTCCCCCGGAAGCGGCGCAGGGGCCGCAGGGAGGCCGCAGGGCGCGTCCCCGAAGAAGAACCCGACGACGAACCGGAAGGCCTTGGCCTCCCCGGGCGCCAGGATCGCCGAGACGGAGGCGGAGAGGATGCCGTCCTCCGCGCTCAGGACGGCACCGCCCTCCGGGGCCCGCAGGACGAGCGACGGGGGGAACCCCTCGACCCTGGACGGGACGTCCGGGTCCGGGCAGAGAAGCGGGTCTTCGGTCCGCGCGGAGAAGCGCATGCAGACGGACTTCCCGTCCTCCGGGAAGAACGGCTCCGAAAGATAGCGCACGGGACGAAGGTCCGGCGGCGTCAGAAGGTCCTGCAGCATGCCGTACCGGGCGAGGACGGATTCCGTGTACCGGACCTCCGCCGGCCGGTCCCCGGTGCAGCGGAGCGTGACCGTCACGAGAAACGCGGACGTGCCGCCCCCCGGCGTCCTGGAGGGACGCACGGAGAGGTTCCGCCGCACGGCGGCGCCGTCCAGGCCGTAGTCGTACTGGGCGAAGCCGCAGCCGAAGCTGCGGACGCAGCGCTCCCCGGCCGCCGCGGGGGAACCCGGCCCCGTGAGCATGACGCGGCGGGGATCCTCCCCCTCCCGGCGCAGCTCCAGGACGGCTTCATTGGGAGCCTCTCCCGCCTCCGGGAGGTTCATGCGGCCCCAGGCCCGCTGCCCGGTGAGCAGCTCGTACGTCCCGCTGACATGGCAGAAGAGGGTGATCTGCGGGTTTCCAAGAAGGAACCAGGGATCCTCCGGGATCTTCGCCGCCGTTCCGTCCGGCAGGGACGCCCGGAAGGGGACCCGGCCTTCGTACCGGAAGGCGGGCAGGCCCGCGGCGTCCTCGAACCAGCTGCCGACGCGCTCCTCCACGGTCCCGGCCCCCGTCACTCGCGCTCCAGCGCCACGCAGTTCACGTAGCGGGTGGGGAGCTTCTCGGGGAGCTTCACGCAGACCCGGTCGGCGTACTGGACGAACTCCGTTTCCCCGAAGCCCAGGAGCCTCGCGGACCGGATATGTTCGCCGGCGGACACGGAGTTCACGGTCAGGACCCGGTTCCCCGGGGCCTTCATCATGTGGACGTACAGGTTCTTTCCCTTCTGGGTGAAGCGGAGGTCGGTCTCCTTCCAGTCCACCCGGTCCTCCCGGAACCCCTCGATGACGACTGAGGACGGGCCCTCCCCGTACACCCGGTACGGCCGGGTGCCGTAGATGCCCTCCCCGCAGGTGCGGGTGTAGCCGCCCAGCTGCTCCAGAAGGTACCCGCACTCGTCGTCCACGGTGCCGTCCGGCCGCTGGGGGATGTTGAGCATGAGGCAGCCGTTCTTGGACACGATGTCCACCAGCATCTCCACGACCTGCTCCGGGGTCTTGTAGACCTGCTCGGCGTCGTAGAACCACCCGCCCACGCAGGTGTCGGTCTGCCAGGGCTCGGGTAGGATCTCCGGCAGCTGGCTGCGCTCCACGTCCCGCACCCCGACCGTGTAGTGGGGCCGGTACGCGTCCTTGACGAAGTACACGGCGCGGTTCTCCCCGTTCCGGGCGATGCTGTCGTTGTAGAGGTACGCCGCGGCGTCCAGGCTGAAGGGCGCCTCCGGCTCGGTGAACGCCAGGTGGTTGTCGCTGTACAGGATGTCCGGATGGAACGTGTCCACCAGTTCGTGCATGAGGGCGCTCCAGCGCTCCTGCCAGCGGCGGTTGTGGGTGATCCACGGGTCGATGCGCGCGGGATCCTCCGGGCAGTAGTGCTCGTAGTCGTCGGTGTACAGGGCCTCATAGGCCGGATCCCGCCCGTCGTAGGGGACGCCGGCGTAGGGGCCGTTCCTGTCGCACCCCTTGTTGGGAGCGAACCAGGCGTAGGTGGCAGCCAGGTGCTCGCTCAGGCCGAAGGGCAGGCCGAAGTGCTCGGCGGCCTTCTGCCACATGGCGCAGATGTCCTTGTGCGGGCCCATGCGCACGCTGTTGAACCGGGGCTGCAGGCTGCTGTCGAAGTTGAAAAAGTGGTCGTGGTGGACGGCCTGGCCCATGAAGTACCGGGCGCCCGCGTCCGCGTAGCGCTCCATGAGCGCCATGGGGTCGAACTTCTCGGCCTTCCACAGGGGGATGAGGTCCTTGTAGCCGAACCTGGACGGATGGCCGTAGCGGCGCGTGTGGATGAGATACTGGCGGCTCCCCTCCAGGTACATGTTCCGGCCGTACCAGTCCCCGGCCATGGGGACGGACTGGAGCCCCCAGTGGCTCCAGAAGCCCAGCTTCGCGTCCCGGAACCAGTCCGGGATCGTATGCCTGTGCAGGGATTCGAAGGTGGCGGTATACTTCTGTTCCATGAGAAGACCTCCCGTTCCGTCCGGGATCTGCGCGTGTCGTCACGCAGTCCCGTTCCGTCTCAAATATACACGACGCGGCGGCATTTTTCTACTGTTTTTTCCATGGCGCCCGTTCCCCGCGGCCGCCGGGCGGGAGAGACAGACCGGGCGGGAACGCAGCGTGCGCGTTCCCGCCCGGGAGCTTTTTTTCAGTTCTGCGCTCCCGCGTCCGCTCCGGAGGAGGCGAAGGGGACGCCGCCGGCGCTGTCCGCCGGGATCATCGCGCCGTGGACCACGTACCGCGCGTTCGCGAACACGTAGGCGCACGTGGAGAGCAGCACGTACTTGTCCGTCTCCGGGATCTCCGCGGGGGTGAAGTCGGAGTACTGCAGGATGGTCTCGATGTACTCGTCCAGGTACTCCCCCGGGGCCGGGATGACCGTATAGGTGTTGGAGAAGGCGCTGGTGGTGTATCCGCTGATCAGGACCACCCGGTAGTCCTGCTGCGGCGTGAGGATCCACAGTTCCGGGTGATCCGCGGCGAAGACGGGGTTCTGCCAGTTCTCCAGGGAGGCGAACATGGAGCCGTCCTTCATGTGGTGCCCGTAGAGGATGGTGTTGGCGTCCACGAAATCCCAGCGGTTCGCGGCATCGACGAAGATGGATCCGGCGCCGTTGTACGTCCCGTCGTAGTTGTTGTGGAGGTACTTGTTGTTGTCCCCCGCCTGGAGGATGGGGTAGTTGATCGGGGTCCCCTCGCAGTAGATCCAGCCGATGATGTCCGGGTTGAGGGCCTGAAGGGCCTCGAAATTCACCACGATGGGCGCGGTGTCCAGATCGGAAGCGCCGTCCGCGCCGGACTGCCCCTGTCCGGCGTCCTGGCCGGCGTCCCCGCCGGAAGACGACCGGGAGCCGGAGGAGCCCCGGGACTGGGGGGCGGGCGCCGTGTACTGGTCCGCCGTTTCCTCGTAGAACTTCGCGCTGGCGCGGTACTGGAGCATGGTGTAGACGAGCATCCCCGCCGAGAACAGAAAGACGGCGCCGAACACCGCCATGAGGATCACTCTGAGCCGCTTTCCCCTGCGGGCCTTCACGGCGCGGGCCGCCGTGTCCACGGAGGCGTCCGCCGGGGTCCCGTGCCGCGTCGCGCGGCGCTCCTTTCTGTCCACTGTGTCTCCTCCCCTGTCTGAAAAACTCATATACGGTATACGGCATTTTACCGCAGATCCCGTTTTCGTGTCAAGTGACCTGCGGGGCGGCGGGGCGCTTGCGCGCTCCGGCGGCGGGTGGTATAGTATCCTTGAAGAGCCGGCCGGACGGGAGCGTCCGCCGGACGGCGCGGAACGGAGGGGCGGATATGGAGAGAACGGACAGACAGCCGGACGTGATCCTGCGCGGCGGGACCGTCGCGGACGGGACCGGGGCGCCGCCGTATCAGGCGGACGTCGCCATCACGGGGGACCGGATCGGCGCCGTCGGGGACCTCGGCGGTCTCCGCGCGCCCCTGGAGATCGACGCCCGGGGCAGGTACGTGACGCCGGGGTTCATCGACTCCCACTCCCACGCGGACAGCACCCTGTGGGCGGCGCCGGAGTGCGGGAACCTCCTGACCCAGGGGATCACCACGATCCTCTGCGGCAACTGCGGGTACTCCATGCGCAACCGGCTCCGGGAGATCCCCTTCGATCCCGCGGGTGCCGGCGTGACCAGCGTCTACGACCTCGTGGGACGCGGGGACGTGCCGAAGGGCGCCATGGCGGCCGTGCTCGACAAGGCGGAGGCCATGGGCGCCGGCGTCAACGCGGCGTGGCTGTGCGGCCACAACGACCTGCGGGTCATCGCAGGGCTCGGCCGGGCGGACTATACGGAGGAGCAGTTCGCCGTCATGGAGGGGTTCCTGCGGGAGGCCATGGAGGCGGGGTTCTTCGGGTTCTCCACCGGGCTCGAGTTCGACCCCGGCGTGACGAGCCGGCCGGAGGAGGTGGAGCGCCTCGCCGCCGTCGCCGCGGAGTACGGGGGGAACTACGCCTCCCACATGCGGGACGAGGGGACGTATATCCTGGAGGCGGTGGAGGAGTTCCTGAACGTGATCCGCAAGACCGGCATGCGGGGCACCGTCTCCCACCTCAACGTCAAGGACGACAACGGCGTCCCGCCGGAGACCCTGGACCGGGCGATGCAGATGCTCCGGGACGCCCGGGAGAAGGAGGGCCTCGACGTCCTGACGGACATGCTCTCCACCTGCTTCGCCACCGGCGGCGCCCAGGCCATGCTCCCCGCCTGGCTCTACGCGGACGGGTGGGGCCGGGCCCGTGAGATCCTCGCGGATCCGGAGGGCCGCAAGAAGGTCAGGGGCGACCTCAACCGGTACTGGCGATTCCTGGCCGCGGGCCAGTGGGACCGTCTGCTGCGCGTCCAGCCCCCCTACTGGCCGGAGGTCGCAGGCCTGCCCTTTTCCGAGCTGGTCCGGCGCTGGGGGAAGGACCCCGCGGACTGCTTCCTGGACATCGTGCAGGCGGCGCCGCGCATCGAGGACATCCGGGGCTGCAGCATGCAGGGACTGGTCTTCCGGGAGCAGACGCTCCTGGACAGCGTGGTCCGGGACCCGCTGTATCTCTGGATGACGGACTGCGTCGCGGCCCCCGAGACCGGGCCCGTCGCGGAGATCGCCCGGAACGTGCAGAACTACATGGGCATGACGTATTTCTTCACCCGCTACGTGCGGGACCTGGGCGCGGTACCGGTGGAGGCGGCGGTGGCGAAGGTCACGGGCCTTCCCGCGGCGCACTACGGGTTCCGGGAGCGCGGGATCCTGCGGGAAGGGTACTTCGCGGACGTGAACGTCTTCGACCTTGACGACCTGGAGATCCGGTCGGCCTTCGAGGATCCCTGCCGGTACAGCGGGGGCTTCTCCTGGGTCTTCGTCAACGGGAAGCCCGCCGTGGCGGACGGCAGACTCGCCGGAGAGCGCTTCGGCCGCGTGCTGCGGCGCTGACGGATCCTTCCGGAACGATTTTTATACGGAGGCAGTTATGGACATCCTTGTGGTGAACGGCTCCCCGAAGGGGCCGAACAGCGTGACGCTCCAGACGGTGAACTATCTGAAGATCCTCTTCCCCGGCCACGCGTGGAAGGAGCTCCACGCGGGGCAGCGGATCCGCGCCCTCGAACGGGACTTCTCGGAGGCGAAGGCGCTGCTGGAAGAGGCCGACCTGATCCTCTTCTGCTACCCGGTCTACACCTTCCTGGCGCCGGCGCAGCTGCACCGCTTCCTGGAGCTCGCGGAGGAGTGCGGCGCGGACGTCGCGGGGAAGTTCGCGGCGCAGATCACCACGTCCAAGCACTTCTACGACGTGACCGCCCACGAGTTCGTCCGGGAGCGCTGCGGGGACCTGGGCCTGCGGTACCTCTCCGGGCTCTCCGCGGACATGGAGGACCTGCTCTCGGAAAAGGGGCGGCGGGAGGCGGAACAGTTCTTCCGCTACCTGCTCTGGTCCTCCGAAAACGGGGCGTGGGACGACCCGCCGCGGCAGGCGGCGCCCTTCCGGTCCCCCGTCCCGGCCACCGTGCCGGACGAGCCCGTCCCGCAGACCGGGGACGGCCGGATCGTGATCGTCACGGACCTGGAGGACGGGGACGGCCCCCTGGGGACCATGATCCGCCGGTTCCGGGCAGTGACGCCCCGGCGGACGGAGGTTGTGGACCTTCGCGGGTTCGACTTCGCCGGCGGCTGCCTGGGCTGCTTCCACTGCGCCTCCGGCGGCGAGTGCGTCTACCGGGACGGCTTCGACGCGCTGCTCCGGGAGCGGATCCAGACGGCGGACGCCATCGTGTACGCCTTCTCCGTCCGCGGCCACTCCATGGGGTACCGCTTCAAGCTCTACGACGACCGGCAGTTCTGCAACGGCCACCGGACGGTCACCATGGGGAAGCCGGTGGGCTACCTCGCGGACGGGGCCGTGAGCCGGGAGCCGAACCTCCGCATGCTCCTGGAGGCCAGGGCGCAGGTCGGCGGGAACTGGCTCGCGGGGATTGCCGGGGACGAGCGGGACACGGACGCCGGCATCGACCGCATGGCAGCCCGCCTGGACTGGGCGCTGCGCAGCGGGTACCGCCAGCCGGCGAACTTCTACGGCGTCGGCGGGCTCAAGATCTTCCGGGACCTCATCTGGCAGATGCAGGGGCTCATGCGGGAGGACCACCGGTTCTACCGGGAGCACGGGTTCTACGACTTCCCCCAGAAGCGCAGGGGGACCGTGGCCGCCATGTACCTGGTCGGCGCCATGATGCGCAGCAAATCGCTCTCGAAGAAGCTCGGCGGAAAGATGACGGAGGGCATGCTCATGCCCTACGAGAAGGTCCTGAAGCAGGCCCGGGACGCCAATACGGACCGGGACGCCTAGCGGGGCCGGAGCACGCCGGAGAAACGGAAAACGGGCGGCGGATCGTCAGGATCCGCCGCCCGCGTCATTCTGTTGGTCTTCCGTTCACTCCGCGGCTTCGTCCGCCGTGAAGACCGCGATCTCGGTGATCTCCGCTCCCCCGTTCAGGTCCGCGTAGATGGTCATAAGCGCGTAGCCGGCCTCCGCGTCCGAGCTCACCGCCGTCTGCTCGCAGAGAAGGCGCCAGTTGGTGCCGGCCACGACCTGGGTCCCGACGAGGACCACGGGAATGTAGTTCATGCCGGTGAGTTCCTCCATGGCCTTGTCGAAGACGTCCATCGCCTCGTCCGTCACGGCCAGGGACTCGGGAGCGGCCCAGCCGCCCATGAGCGTCTCGCCGGAGGGCGCCTCCGCCTCGGCGGTGAGGATCCCGGTGACCTCGGCGTCCCCGTCCAGGTTCCTGTAGACGGTGACGATCACGTAGTACGCTTCCGCGTCGGGAGCCGTCGCCCGGGCGGTGCAGAGGACCCGGTAGTTCATGCCGGCCACCACCTGGCTCGCCAGGAGCGCCACCGGCTCGTAATCCACGCCGATCAGCTTTTCAAACGCCTTTTCGCAGGCCTCGCGGACCTCGTCCGGGACTTCCGGGGAATCGGGACGGCTCCAGCCGCCGGCGGCGGTCGGGTTGTCGTCGGGGAGCCCGGACTCGGGCTTCTTCGCGGCGCAGGCGGCCGCGGTCACGAGCAGGGCCGCGCACAGGAGCAGGACGGCGATCTTTTTCATGTTCGATTCCTTCTTTCTTTTCTCTCTTTTCCGTTTCCGCCCTTAAGACGGCGGCGGGATGGAAAAAGTTCCGCCCTTCCGCGAAAAAAACGTTCTTTTCCCGCGGCGGCCGGTCCGGCCCCGAAAGGCTTTAGCGGGCGGGGGCTTGCTTTTTCCGGGCCGGTCGTATATAATCACAGGCGAGGTGATCGTCATGGAAACGAAAGTGGCAGTCGTCAGCATCATCGTGGAGAGCTCCGACGCGGTCCCCGCGCTCAACGCGCTCCTGCACGATTACAGCGCCTTCATCATCGGGCGGCTGGGCCTCCCCTACCGGGAGAAGAACGTGAACGTCATCTGCGTGGCCATGGACGCGCCCCTGGACCGGATCAACGCCCTCACCGGCGCTCTGGGCCGCATCCCCGGCATCAACGCCAAGGCCGTCTGCTCCAACGTCTGACGCCCCCGGCCGATCCGCGCATCCCCTGACGCCGAAACCAACCTTGAGGCGGAAGCTGCGATGCGGCATGGTACCCGTACGCGTACCGCCGCGCCCCGCTTCCGGGACGCGGCGGTCTTTTCATCCTGGAGGTCTTTTATGAGCATGAATTCCGCGCCCGCCTCCGAGCGGGCCCATATCGGCTTCTTCGGCTGCCGGAACGCGGGCAAGTCCAGCCTCGTGAACGCCGTCACCGGACAGGCCCTCTCCGTGGTGTCCGAGGTCAAGGGGACCACCACGGATCCCGTGCAGAAAGCCATGGAGATCCTGCCCCTGGGCCCCGTGGTCGTCATCGACACCCCCGGCTTCGACGACGAGGGGGAACTGGGCGGAAAGCGCGTGGAGACCGCCCGGCGGGTCCTCCGCCGCGCGGACGCCGCCGTCCTGGTGGCGGACGCCGTGCGCGGCCTCACGGAACACGACCGGGCCCTCCTGGACCTCTTCCGCGCCCGAGAGATCCCCTACGTGATCGCGTACAACAAGTGCGACCTTCTCCCCCTCCTGCCGGACTACGGCCCGGACGGCATCGCCGTGAGCGCCCTCACCGGCGCCGGGGTGTGGGAGCTCAAGGAGCGCCTGGCCCGCATCCTCCCCGACCGGGATCCCGGCCGGCGCCTCATCGGCGACCTGGTGTCCCCCGGGGACGCGGCCGTCCTGGTGTGTCCCATCGACGAGTCGGCCCCCCGAGGCCGCCTCATCCTCCCCCAGCAGCAGACGATCCGGGACCTCCTGGACGCGGGGGCCTCGGCCCTCGTCACCCGGGAGACGGAACTGGAACAGGCGCTCCGGCGCCTGGCGGCGCCTCCGCGGCTCGTCGTCACCGATTCCCAGGCCTTCGGGCCGGTCAGCCGCATCGTCCCGGACGAGGTGCCCCTCACCTCCTTCTCCATCCTCATGGCGCGGTACAAGGGGTTCCTGCGCACCGCCGTCGCCGGCGTGACCGCCGTGGACCGGCTGCGGGACGGAGACCGGATCCTCATGGCCGAGGGCTGCACCCATCACCGCCAGTGCAGGGACATCGGCACGGTGAAGATCCCCGGCTGGCTCCGGGCCAGCACGGGCCGCGAACTCGTCTTCGAGACCTCCTCCGGCACGGACTTTCCGGAGGACCTCTCCCCCTACGCCCTGGTCGTCCACTGCGGCGGCTGCATGATCACCGACCGGGCGGGCCAGTACCGGATGCGCTCGGCGGAGGATCAGAACGTGCCCTTCACCAACTACGGCGTCGTGATCGCCCGGATGACCGGGGCCCTGGAGAGGAGCCTGCGGCTCTTCCCGGAGATCCACGCCCTCCTGGAGGCCTGAGATGACGGACCGGATCCGGACGCTCATCGGACGGCTGGAGGCGGAGCGGCGCCTTACGGAAGCGGAATACGCGGAGCTCGTCGCAGGCCGCGACCGGGAGGCCGCCGCCCTTCTGGCGGAAAAGGCCGTCGCCGCGCGCCGGCGGGTCTACGGGAACGCCGTCTTCGTCCGCGGCCTCATCGAGATCAGCAACGTCTGCAAAAACAACTGCTACTACTGCGGCATCCGCGCCGGGAACGCGGACTGCGTGCGCTACCGCCTCTCCCCGGAGGAGATCCTCTCCTGCGCGGAGGAGGGCCACGCCCTGGGCTTCCGCACCTTCGTGCTCCAGGGCGGCGAGGACGGATACTACACGGACGACGTCCTCTGCCCCCTCATTACCGCGCTCAAATCCCGCTTCCCCGACAGCGCCGTCACCCTCTCCCTGGGCGAACGGGGCCGGGAGAGCTTTCAGAGGCTCTTCGACGCCGGGGCGGACCGGTACCTCCTCCGCCACGAGACGGCGGATCCCGTCCATTACGCCCTTCTCCACCCGCCGGAACTCTCCTGGGAGCACAGGATGCAGTGCCTCCGGGACCTGCGGGAGATCGGCTACCAGGTGGGCTGCGGCTTCATGGTGGGCTCCCCCGGCCAGACTCCGGCGCACCTGGCGAAGGATCTGAAATTCATCGAGACCTTCCGGCCGGACATGTGCGGCATCGGGCCGTTCATCCCCCACCACGGCACCCCCTTCCGGGACGCCCCCGCGGGGACGCTGGAGGAGACGTGCTATCACCTCTCCGTCCTGCGGCTCATCCGTCCCGGCATCCTGCTCCCCGCCACCACGGCTTTGGGGACCATCCATCCCGAGGGGCGTGAGCTGGGGATCCTCTCCGGCGCCAACGTGGTGATGCCGAACCTCTCCCCCGTGGGTGTCCGGAAGCAGTACGAGCTCTACGACAACAAGATCTGCACCGGCGAGGAGTCCGCCCAGTGCCGGAACTGCCTTTCGGCGCGGATGCGGTCCATCGGCTACGAGATCGTCACGGACCGGGGCGACGCCCGGCCGGACGGGGAATAAGCGTTCAAGCGGCCCGGCGCACGGGCCCTCGAGGATACGAGAAAGGAAGAACGAACATGGCAAAGTACGATCCCAAATCCATGCACGCGGAGGAGTTCATCAACGACGGGGAGATCCGCGAGACCCTGGCCTGGGCGGAGGCGCACAAGAACGACGAGGCCCTCATCGACGAGATCCTGGAGAAGGCCCGTCCCCGGAAGACGGCCACCGGCTGCGTCTGCGCCGGCCTCACCCACCGGGAGGCGTCCCTCCTGCTGGCCTGCGAGATCCCGGAGAAGATCGAGAAGATGTACCGGATCGCCGAGGAGATCAAGCTGGCCTTCTACGGCAACCGCATCGTGATCTTCGCCCCCCTCTACCTCTCCAACTACTGCGTGAACGGCTGTCTCTACTGCCCCTATCACCTGAAGAACAAGCACATCGCCAGAAAGAAGCTCACCCAGGAGGAGGTCCGGGCGGAGGTCATCGCCCTGCAGGACATGGGCCACAAGCGGCTTGCCATCGAGTCCGGCGAAGATCCGGTGCACAACCCCATCGAGTACATCCTGGAGTGCATCGACACGATCTATTCCGTCCACCACAAGAACGGCGACATCCGCCGGGTGAACGTGAACATCGCCGCCACCACGGTGGAGAACTACCG
>JAEEGL013965136.1_pt1 | contig 12891 bp, 8 predicted proteins | sample 9134231 | NCBI WGS metagenome assembly JAEEGL01 (sample SAMN16246548, study PRJNA631951) | gut metagenome | biome: gut microbiome; feature: rumen; material: fiber-attached | host: Bos | place: Iran: Karaj | collected 2018-10
AGAGCCACATCCTGACCAAGAAGGTCGCCAAGCGCAAGAGAGGCCTGCGCCAGGGCGCCTATGCGGACGAGACCAACGTGGCCGCCATTAAGCAGATGATCCCTTACAAATAAGAATTATCGACAGTTCATATAGGAGGAACACAAAATGGCTAGAATCAAGGGCGCTATGATGACCCGCAAGAGAAGGAAGAAGATCCGGGGCCTGGCGAAGGGCTACTGGGGAAGCAAGTCCAAGCATTTCAAGATGGCCAAACAGGCCGTCATGAAATCCGGGAATTATGCATATATCGGCCGCAAGCAGCGCAAGCGCGATTTCCGCAGCCTGTGGATCACCCGCATCAGCGCGGGGGCCAAGCTCAACGGCATGAACTACTCCACCTTCATGCACGGCCTGAAGCTGGCCGGGGTGGACATGAACCGCAAAATGCTCTCCGAGCTGGCGATCCATGAGCCCAATGCTTTCGCCGCCCTGGCGGAGAAGGCCAAGGCCGCCCTCTGATACGCAATACGGTGCCGCCCCTGACCGCTTCGGTCAGGGGCGGTTCTCGCTGCGGGGCGGCCCGGAGGCTTCCACCGGCTGCTTCTTTAGGACAGCTCCAGCGACAGGGAGCTGCCGTGCTCGGTGCTCGTCACCCGCAGCTTCTGGGGAATGCTCTCCTCCAGCTTGTCCACGTGGGAGATGATGCCCACCAGGCGGTTCCCCTCCGTCAGCTGCTGGAGGACGCTGATCACGTTGTCCAGCTTTCCGTCGTCCAGGGAGCCGAAGCCCTCGTCGATGAACAGGGTGTCCAGCTTCTGCCCGCCCGCGTGGTTCTGCACCACGTCGGAGAGGCCCAGGGCCAGAGCCAGGGAAGCCATGAAGCCCTCACCGCCGGAGATGCTGGCGGAGGCGCGCTGCTTGCCCAGGGCCACGTCCAGCACTTCGATCTCCAGCCCGGCCACGGCGTTCCTGCGCCCGGCGTCCACGGAGTGGATCAGCTCGAAGCGGCCGCCGGTCATGACGTTCAGCCGCCGGTTGGCCATTTCCAGCACCTCCCGGAAGATGGCGCCCATGACGTAGCGGTCGAAGCTCAGCTTCCCGCCCTCGCCGGCGGCGCCCACGGCCAGGTCCGCCAGACGGCTGATGCGCCGGAAGGCCCGCTCGGTCCCCGCCAGGGCGGCCCCGGCCGCAGAGACCTTGTCCGCGACGGTCCGGTGTCCCTCCAGCAGGGCGGTCTGCGCCGTCACCTCATCGGCCGCCGCGCGATGGGCGGCCCTGGCATCCTCCAGCTGCGCGCGCAGCCCGCTCAGCTCGATGGGGACCTTTCCGGCCGTCTGCGCCTTCAGCTCTTCGATTCGCCTGCGGGTGTCCCCGAGGTCGTGGGCATAGCGGTCCTGCGCTTCCTTTTCCCGGAGGAGCCACTGTTCCCCGTCCGCGCCGCCGATGGGGGAGAGAGCGGCATGAACGGCGTCGACGTCTGCAAAGCCGTTTTCCTTCAGGGCCCGCACAAGCAGCAGAGCTGCCTTTTCCGCAGCCTCCCGCTGCCCGGGCAGGGCGTCCTGCAGGGTCTTCAGCCCGCCCGCCGTGCGGTCCAGGGCCTCCTTCGCGGCCCGCAGCGCGGCCTCATGGGCGTCCAGCTCCGACTGGAGCCGGCGCCGCTGCCCCTTCAGAGCGTCCAGACTTGCCCGTGCCTCCGCCTCCGTGGGAAATGGGAGCTGCTTCCGGAGCTCCTCCGCGGCGCCGGTCAGCTCCCTGAGCGCCTGCTCCAGCTCGCCGCAGCGGGTCCTCTCCGCGCCCAAGCGCGTTTCCAGTGCCTCCCCTTCCGCGGTTTTGGCCTTTTCGGCCTCGAGAAGCTTCCTTCTCCGGCTGCACTTGTCCTGCGCTTCGGCGCAGGCCTTTTCTTTTTCCGCAAGCGCCGCTTCCAGGCGGCTGCGCAGGGCGGGGAGCAGGCCCGGCGCGGTGAGGGCGCCCCAGCCGGCACATTCCGGCGCAAGCCTCCGCGCCTGCTCGGCCGCCGCCTCCTTCCGCTGCTCCAGCAGGCTCCTGCGCTTCTCCAGCTCCGCCTGCTTTTTGAGCCGCTTGTCCTCGGCGGCCCTGGCGGCCTTCTCCGCCCGGTCCACCTCCGCCTTTTCCGGTACCTGGGAAGAGGGGAGGGCAAAGCGGTGGGCGTCCTCCCGGCAGAAGGGCGTTCTGCACACGGGGCAGACCGTCTTCCCGGTCTCCGCCAGTTCCTTCTCCATGTTTGCGGCGATCAGCCCTGCCTGCCCCTCCAGAAAGGCCTGGTAAAGGGCGTGGCGGCGTCCGTCCGCTTCGGCGGCGTCATGGGTCAGCTGCGCCAGCGTCCCGCTCTCCGCGTCCAAGACGCCTTCCTCCGCGAGGATGGCGTCCACCTGGGCGACAACGCCCTTCTCCGGCGAAGTGACCGCGTCCCGCCGTTCCCGCGCTGCATCCCGCTCGCCTGCCAAGCGGACCGCCTCCGCTTCGCAGCCATCCAAAGCCGCCAGCTCTTTCCGGATGGCCGCCAGCGCTTCGGCGAGGTCTGCGCGCCGGGCTTCCAGCTTCCCCGCGCTCTCCCCGGCGCTCTCCAGCCTCCGCCGGGTCTCGGCCATCCCGGCCTCCTTCTCCGCAGCCTGCCCGTAGCGGGGGAGGGCGGCTTCCAGCTTCGCCGCCTCGCCGGACAGAGCTTCCGCCCGGAGCTTCTTCGGCCCGTCTTCGTCCACGGCGGCCTGGGCCCGGGCCAGCGCGGTCTCCCGCTCCTCCCGCAGCGCTTCCTGCTTCGCTATTCCGGCCTCCGTGTCCCTCAGGACCGCCGCCGTCCGCCCGGCCTCGGCCTCCGGGGGCTTCACCCGGTGGAGGGCCTTTTCCGCCGCGAGATAAGCGCCCTGCCTGGCGGCGAATCCCGCCCGCTGCCCCTCCAGGGCGGCCAGGGCGGCGCGCTTTCCCTCCAGCTCGTCCAGCAGGGCATTGTCCGTCTCCGCCGCGCCTTCCCGCCGCGTCAGCTCCTGCACCGCCAGGTCCAGCTTCCGACTCTCCGCCTTCAGCGCTTCCAGCCGCGCTTCCTCCCGATGCACCAGCGCCTCCAGGTTTTCCGCCAGCCGGGGATGGCCGGGGAGATAGCTTTCCGCCTCCTGCTCCGTCAGCTCCTTCGGAAGCGTGAACAGGTTTTTCATGACGGCGTCGAGCTCCGCCCTGCAGCCCTGCCGCTTCTGCTCCAGGCTTTTCGCGGCGGCGGCCAGCAGGTTCTGGAAGCGCAGGTATTCCGAATTGTCGAAGAGCCTTCCCAGAATCTCGTTTTTCTTGTCGCTGCCGGCCTTCAGGAATTCCCGGAATTCCCCCTGGGCCAGCATGACGATCCTTCGGAACTGCTCGGAATTCAGGCCCAGCAGCTCCTCGCAGCGGGCGGTGACTTTCGTCGCGCCTTCGATGGCAGGCTGCTCCGGCCCCGTCATGACCGCGCTCACCGCTGCGTCGCCGTAGCCCTCCCCACCGCGTTTCTTCGGGAAGTGCAGGCTGCGCTCCACGTGATACGCCCGCCCCTGATGGATAAAATCCAGGGTCACCACCGTGTCCACGGACAGGGGGACGAAATCCGAATGAAGCATCTCCGTCCTGCGCTCCGAGCCGCTGGGGACGCCGAAAAGGGCGAAGGAGATGGCGTCGAAGATCGTGGTCTTGCCCGCGCCGGTCTTCCCCACGATCAGATACAGGCCGCCGGTGAGGCTTCCAAATTCCACCGCGGTCTCCCCGGCGTAGGAGCCGAAGGCCTTCATGGTCAGTCCGGTCGGTCTCATCCTTCACCCTCCTGCTGCATCAGGAAGCTCAGGAGAGCTTCCGCTGTCTCCGCGTCCACGGCGGTCCGCTGCCCGGGGTCCGGGAGCCGGCTGCGCAGCAGCTCTCCGGCCTCGTGCAGCAATCGGAGGTCCGCTTCCTCCGGCTCAGCGCCGCTGCGGTCCCGGAAGAAATCCGCGAAGAGCTCCTCCAGCGTCTTTTCCCGGGCGGCCTGCAGCTCCGTTCCGCCGGCCGTCTCCGCATAACGGCGGTACTCCGAGACCCGCTCCATCAGGACGCTGCCCCGCTTTTCCGCAAGGCTCTGGAAGAAATCCGAGATCTCCGGCGTCAGGGGCTGGTCCGTGATCACCAGGCGCAGGTATTCCCCGCGGCTGTCCCGCGCCAGTTCCCGCTCCCGCAGCTCCTCAAAGGCGCCCCGCAGCTCCCTCATGGGGTGCAGGGGCGGAATGACGCAGGTTTCGATTCGCGGGGGCGTGCCCTTCGGTCCCAGCTCCACCAGCAGGGGCCCCTTGGCCCCCTGCCGCGTTTCGTTGAAATGGTAGCACATGGGGGAGCCCGCATAGCGCACCTCCTCCCGCCCCACGGGATAGGCCGCGTGGATGTGCCCCAGGGCGGCATAGTCGAAGGCGTCGAAGGCGCTGTAATCCACCTGGCCCACGCCGCCCACGGCGCTTTCCGAGCCGCCCCGGGGCGCTTCCGCACCGAAGGCGGTCACGTTCTGGTGGGCGGCGATCACGTTGCGCGCCGCCCTGTCGATCTCCTGGGATGCCAGCAGCCGCCGCACCGCCGTGTCATAGTCCCGGATGGCGTCGTCCCCCAGGACCTGGGCAACGGCGGCGGGGAAGACATAGGGCATGAGCCAGAAGGTGACGGGGCCGAATTCGTCCCGAAGGGTGATATGGGTCAGCATCCGCTCCGCCGTTCCGGCGATATGGACCTTCTGCCGCGCCAGGATGTCCCGGGCGAAGGCCAGGCGCTGCCCGGAATCGTGATTCCCCGCCGCCAGCAGCACGGTGACGCCCAGCCCTGCCAGCCCCTCCACCAGCCGGCTCAGCAGCGCCACCGCCGCCCCGGAGGGGGAGCTCCTGTCATAGACGTCCCCGGAGATGAGGACGGCCTCCGGGCGAAGCTCCTCCGCAAGGGAGAGAAACCTCTCGGCCCAGTACGGCTGGTCCCCGTTCTCCAGCAGGGAGACCCCGTGGATCACCTTGCCCAGGTGCAGGTCGGAGATGTGCAGGAAACGCATTTTTCACAGTCCTTTCCGGATGATATGGAGACCGGCTGCCTCCTTGCCGGAGCGCATCCGGGCCGGGGCGGGCTAGGCGGGCGCCGACGCGGCGGCGTTTCGCTCGTTGGTGGACAGGCACAGCCGATAGATCAGGCCGGCCAGGTCGGCGGTGGACATATCGAAGCCGCTCTCCACCCAGCGGGCGATCACGCTGACGCTCCCCTCGATGATGAAGGTATAGATGTAGCGGTTCTCCCGCCGGCTTCCGAATACGGGCCATTTGTCCTGCATCTCGCGCAGCACCCCGGTGATGATCTCGGATTTTGCCGGGCCGTTGAGGTCCTTGCCCATCAGCGTCCGGAAGAGCACGGCGTTTTCCTTGATGTACTCCAGGTATTCCTTGAGCACGGCGCTCTCGTCGCCGGTATAGGTGAAGCCGGAAAGATAAGCGATGGTCTTCTCCTGCACCTCCCGGACCACGTCGTCCAGCAGGTCCTTCTGCTCGGCGTAGTGCAGGTAAAATGTCGCCCGGTTCAGGTCCGCCCGCTCACAGATCTCCTTGATGGTGATCTTGTGAAAGGGCTTCTCCTGCATCAGCTCCACCAGCGCGGTGCGGAAGAGCAGCCTGGTCATCTGCGTTCTGCGGGATTCTGCCATGATTCCTTCCTCCTGATTTCAACACGTTGGGGGAATATGTTGAAATCGCAGCGTTTGTAAATGAACTGCATATTGCATACTCAACATCGTGTTGATAATATTATACGCGGGAGACGCCCCGGAATCAAGAGAAGAGCGCAAAAAGCCGCCCGAAGCCTCGGAATATCGACAAAAATGCCATAAATGATGATTTTGCGACAACCCGAAGAATATCTGATGATTGTTGCGGAGTCTCCCTTTCGTTATAATAAACGCTCAGAGAGTTAACCCAAGAGAGGAATAACGATGAAGAAACTGGCAGGCTTCCTTGTGAATCACCGACGCGTCATCTCGGCGGTCGTGCTTGTACTCACGGTCGTCTGCGGGATCCTGGCCCTCGGGGTCCCCATCAACAACGACCGGACGAAATACCTCCCGGACAAATCGAACATGAAGCAGGGGATGGACCTCATGGCCTCGGTCTTCCCCGAGGCGGAGGAAAAATCGGCGATCCGCCTCATGGTGGACGGGCTGAGCCCCGGGGAGATCCCCGGCGTCATCGCCCGGCTGGAGGCCATTGAGAATGTCAGCAGCGTGGACTATGACGCCGGCAGCGAGGATTACAACCGGGGCGGTCATACCCTCTTCGTGGTGAACAGCAGGTATGCGTACAACACCCCCGAGGAGCTGGCGATAGAGGCCGCCCTTGAGACCGCTTTCCCGGAATATGAGACGGCGTATCACAACAATGACCTCCCCGGCGCGGATGTCCCCATCTGGATCCTCGTTTTCGCGGTGGTCCTGGCCATGATCATCCTGACGGTCATGTCCCGCACGTGGCTCGACCCGTTTTTGATCCTCATCACCCTCATCGCCGCAGTGGTGATCAATTTCGGAACGAACGCGGTCCTCCCCTATATCGACCGGATGACCGCCACGGTGGGGCCCATCCTGCAGCTTACGCTGTCCATGGATTACTCCATCATCCTGATGAACCGCTACCGGCAGGAGAAGGCGGCCTGCGGTGAGCGGATGACGGCCATGAAAACGGCCCTTGCCGGTTCGATCTCGTCCATCGCCTCCAGCGCCCTCACCACGGTGGCAGGGCTGCTGGCGCTCACCTTCCTGAGCTTCAAGCTGGGCCCGGAGCTGGGCATCGTCCTTGCCAAGGGCGTCTTCATCAGCATGCTCTGCGTGCTGACGGTCCTGCCCACGCTGGTCCTGGCCGCAGACAAGGCGCTGGAGAAGACGGCAAAGCGGGCTCCCCATGTTTCCATGGGCGCCCTGTCCCGGTTCAGCTATAAGGCGCGGTTCGTCATGCCGGCGGTCTTCGTTCTCCTTCTGGCCGGCGCCTTCATCCTGCAGCGCTCCACGGTGATCACCTTCGCCGACAACAGCGAGGACCCCCTGGCGGATATCTTTCCCAGGGAAAACACCGTCGTCCTCCTCTATGCCGACGGGGACGAGGGGAGCATCCCCGGCATCATCGACGAGCTGGAGAAGGACGGGAACATAAAAAGCGTCCTCGGCTATCCCAACACCCTGGGCCGGGAGATGAGCGCCGGAGAGATGGCCGCCGCAGTGGGCGGGCTGGGGGAGAGCATTCCCGCCGGGGAGACGGTCCTGCGCCTGCTTTACTATCTCCATGGAGGAGGCGGCCTGCCGGAGCTGACGGCCTCCGAATTCCTGCGCTTTCTCACCGGCACCGTGATGCGCGACGAGACCCTCGGCGAATATCTGGATGGCCGCTTCACGGACCGGGCGGAGCTGCTGGAAAGGCTCTCGGACCGGGATGCGCTGACTGAAGCCCTGACCGCCGGAGAGATGGCGGAGTTCTTCGGCATGGAGAAGGAGACGGCGGCGCAGGTCTATCTCTACCATGCCATTCGCAGCGGCGTCCCGGACAGCGGCACGATGACGCTGCCGGCCTTTGTGAGTTTTGTGCTGGACACCGCGGCGGTGGATGAACGCTACGCTAGGCTGTTCGACCCTGAAGCCCTGTCCTCCCTGGAGCGGCTGCGGAGCTTTACGGACGATGACTCCATCCGGGCGGCGCGCAGCGCTTCGGAGCTCTCCGCGCTCCTGGGGCTGGACGCGGACACCGTGAACACCGTGTTCACGCTTCACCATGCGGGGGACATCAGCGGGAAGAAGCTGAGCGTCTCCGAGTTTGCCTCCTTCCTCAGCGGGAGCGTCCTGCAGGACCCGGCCTTCGCCGCCTACTTTGACGATGCCGCGCGGGAGCAGGTGCAGACGCTGGACGGGCTGATTCGGCTTGCCGTCTCCGGCCGGGCCCTCACCCCCGGGCAGATGGCCGAGACCCTGGGCATGGACGCCCAAAGCGCCGCCGGACTCTTCGCCCTCTATTTCTCCGAGGACCCCGCCTTCCTGCAGGAAACGGCGGCGATGACCGTGCCCCTTCCCGATTTCCTCACCCTGCTGAAGGCCAATGTCTCCGGGGAGCAGGCGGAGCAGCTGGCCCTCGCGGAAGAGCTGATCGCCCTCGCTTCCTCCGGGCAGGAGCTGAGCGCGGAGGAGATGGCCGCCGTCACAGGCGCGGGCGCGGAGGAGATCGCGTTTCTCTATCTGCTGAATTCAGCGGAGACCATGACCCTGCCCGCCTTCCTCTCCGCCGCCCTGGCGCTGGTCCCCGACCATCCCGACCTGCAGAGGCTGGAGCGGATCGTCCGCCTGACGGAGGAGGGTGCGGCCGCGGACACCGCGGCTTATGCCGAGGCTTTCGGGCTGGAGACCGGGCAGGTCCGGCAGCTCTTCGGCCTCTCCCTCGCCGCGCAGAAGACGGTCCCTCTCGCCGATTTCACGGGCTTCCTGGCAAACACCGTGCTGACGAACGAAGCCTATGCGGGCTTCATCCCCGGGGAACAGGCTGCCCAGCTTCGGCAGATGAACGGCATCCTGCGCCTTGCGGTATCCGGTGAAGAGCTGGACGCAGCCGCAATGGCGCCGGTCTTCGGGATGGACGGGGATATGGCGGCGGTGGTGTTCCGGCTGTATTTCGGAGCCGGAGCCGGCGGCAGCACGATGTCCTGCCGGGAATTCGTCAGCTTCCTTCTGACGGACGCCTTCCTGAGCGGGAGGCTGGACCGGGCCTCCCGGGAGCAGCTGCGCACCCTGCAGACGCTCATGGACGCCGCTGAGGCGCAGACGGCCTTCACCTCCGGAGAGCTGGCCGGGCTGCTGGGCATGGAGGCGGCACAGGCGGAGCAGCTGTATATCCTGCGCATGAGCGGGGACGGCCGCGGCGACGCCTGGACCCTGTCTCCCCGGGACTTCGTGTCCTTTGCCGCGGAGGAGGTCCTGGGCGATGAGGCGCTTTCGGAATATGTCGACGGGCAGACCGCGGAGGAGCTGAAGCTCGGGCGGACGCTCATCGACGCGGTGGTTTCGGACGAGACGTATACCGTCGGTGAGATGGCCGGGCTGCTCTCCTCCCTGGGGGAGGAGGTCTCCGAGGATGAGCTGGAAGTCCTGTATCTCTGCCGGGCGGGCAGCGAAGCCGTCGGTCCGGAAGAAAGAATGACGATCCCGGAGCTGTTCCGCTTCCTGGAGGAGGAACTGCTGGAGGACGCGCGGTTCAGAGACTTCTTCGACGGGGAGACAAGGGAGCGCATCCGGAGCATGGGAGCAGAGCTGGAAGCCGCCGAAGCACAGATGAAGAGCGGCGGGTATTCGAGGCTCATCCTCACCTCGGACTATCCGGATGAATCGCCGGAGACCGGGGCCTATATCGGGAAGCTCGGCGAACTGTGCGACGAGTCCCTCGGGGAATACTATCTGGTGGGCAGCTCCGTCATGGTCAGCGAAATGGACGGCACCTTCGACCGCGAATATCTCATGATCACGCTGATCACCGCCATCGCGGTCTTCCTGGTGGTGCTGATCGCCTTCCGCAATCCGGTGATGCCGCTGCTCCTGACACTCCTCGTCCAGTGCGGCGTGTTCATCACGGTCACGGTGATCGGGGTATACAGCGGCTCGATATACTACCTGGCCCTGCTGATCGTGCAGAGCATCCTCATGGGCGCGACCATCGATTACGGCATCGTTTTCTGCAATTTCTACCGGGAAAACCGGAAAACGGCGGGCGCTGCGGAGGCTCTGGGGGCAGCCTACCAGGGCTCCATCCACACCATCATGACCTCCGGCACCATCATCGTCCTGGTCCTTGCCGTCCTGGGGATCATGGTATCCTCGGCGATGATCTCCGAGGTGTGCGTCACCCTGGGGCTCGGCGCCCTCATCGCCATCCTGCTCATCCTCCTGGTGCTGCCCGGCCTTGTCGCGTGCTTCGATCCGCTGATCGCCGGGAAAAAGAAGACCGGCCGCCCGTGACGCGGGGAGCAGCCGGGCGAAATCTCCCCGGTTTTATACCACAGGTTTATTTACAAGGCGTTCCGCCTGTGTTATAGTAGCTGCAAACTACCCACAGAGTTCGGGCTTTGCCCGGAAAGGAGACTGCCGTGCTGTCATTTGCGTTTGCGTTGCGTTTGAAAGAGCGGGAACCTCGCCGGTTCAGGCTTGCCTGCCTGGACAGCGCCCCCCTGCGCGCATTTGGGACAAGCTTCGTCGGCAGCATGCGTCTCTGACCCCTTCGTCAGGGATCGAAAGCTACGGCCGCCTGTCTCCTGTGAGGCAGGCGGCCGTTTTGTCAAATCATAGGAAAGGAGCAGAACCCATGATGAAGATCAGGGGAAAAATCAATACCGCGGTCTGCTTTGCCAGGGTCATCGAGGACGAGGCCGTGGAGCAGATCCGCCGGATGTGCGACTACCCCATCACGGAGGGGAGCCGTGTCCGGATCATGCCCGACGTCCATGCCGGGAAGGGCTGCACCGTGGGCACCACCATGACCGTCGTCGATAAGGCCGTGCCCAACGTGGTGGGCGTCGATATCGGCTGCGGCATGTATACCGTCCGCCTCGCCGAAGGCGCGCTCGATTTGGAAAAGCTGGACGAGGCCGCCCATTACATCCCTTCCGGCATGAACGTGTGGGAGGGCCGCCGGGAGCGCTTTGATTTGACGGAGCTGCGCTGCTATCGCTTTCTGAAGGACGCCCGGCGCCTGGAGCGCAGCCTTGGCACCCTGGGCGGCGGGAATCACTTCATCGAGGTGGACGCTTCGGCGGACGGAACGAAATATCTCATCGTCCATTCCGGCTCCCGCAACCTGGGCAAGCAGGTGGCGGAGCATTATCAGCGCCTTGCCGTCGAGCTGAGCAGGGGCAAGCAGGAGTATCTCCTCCGCCGCGACGCCCTCATCGCCGAGTACAAGGCCGCGGGCCGCAGGGCGGAGATCTCTCAGGCGCTGAAGCAGCTGAAATGGGAGGCCCATGCCTCCGAGCTGCCGGAGGACCTCTGCTTCGTCTATGGTCAGTACCTGGAGGACTATCTTTTCGACGTGGAGATATGCCAGCGCTTTGCCCGCCGCAGCCGGGAGAAGATGGCGGAGATCCTGACGGAGCGCTGCGGCCTGACGGCCGCGGACGCCTTCCACACGGTCCACAACTATATCGACACGGAGGAGATGATCCTCCGCAAGGGCGCCATCGCCGCCCACAAGGGAGAGCGGGTCCTCATCCCCATCAACATGCGGGACGGGAGCGTGCTGGCCGTGGGGAAGGGCAACCCCGAATGGAATTACTCCGCTCCCCACGGGGCCGGGCGCATCATGTCCCGGACGGAAGCGAAGGCCAGGCTGGACCTGGAGGAATACCGCCGGGAGATGGCCGGGATCTACACCACCAGCGTCAGCGAATCCACCATCGACGAAGCGCCCATGGCCTACAAGTCCCTGGAGGACATCGTGGGCGTGATCGGCGAGACCGTCGACATCATCGAGGTGCTGAAGCCCATCTATAATTTCAAGGCGAGCTGAGCCGGCCTCCGGACCGGCCCGGCGAGCCGGAAAGGAGCAAACATTGACAGGAATGCCCGTCATCGATGTGACCGCCACCGGGGAGAGCATCGCCCGGCTGCGGAAGGCCGCCGGAATGACCGTGCGGGATCTCCAGGCGGTCTTCGGCTTTGCCACGCCCCAGGCCATTTACAAGTGGCAGCGGGGGCTGGCCCTGCCCACGCTGGACAACGCGGTGGTGCTGGCCGCCGTGTTCGGCGTGACGGTGGACGATATCCTCGTCCTCCGGAGCCCCGCCCGGCTGTGGGAGAGCGCGTAGAAAGCTCTGCCCGGCCTTCCGGGCGGAGCTTCGGCCCCGTCGGCAAGGGGGCGCGCGCCGCTTCTTTTCGCGGTCCCGGAAGCGACCGCCGTGGCTGGGCCGGAAGCGGCTCTGAAACAAACGGAATAAGATTGAAGCGAATAGAATAGAATGAATAGAATAATATGAAAGAAAGAAGGTGATCGGCCTGATCCTGATTTTGCACCTGGCGGTCCTTTTCCTCGCGAAATTCCTGGATAACCTGCTCAGCACGACAAAGACCATTCTGATCCAGCGCGGCAGATGCGTGCTGGCCGGAGCCGCCCTGGCGGTCTCCAATTACATCGCCTACAGCATCACCAAAAGCATCGTCACGGCGGACGGCAGCGCCGCCATCCTCGTGGTATCCGTCGCCAGCGGCGTGGGCTGCTGCCTGGCCATGGCCCTCAGCAAGAAGCTCAGCAGGGACCGGCTGTTCATTAACGTGATCATGTCCGACGACCGGGAGGCCGTGCAGGCCCTGCGGGACTTTCTGGCTCAGCATCACATCACGAATGTGGCGGCGGACAGCTACACCCTGGACTGGAACACCAAGACCATCACGGTCACCGCCTATGCGGAGACCAGGGCGGAGAGCGAGCTCATCAACGGCTACCTCAGCCGGAGCCCCCGGAAATTCAAGCGGGTCATTCAGAGGACCTGAGAGAAAGGCGGAAAAGCAGTGAAAACCGAATACCGGTAATGCCGCAGAGCCTGCATGGCCCTGCGGCGCTTTTTTCCTTTCCGGAGAAAAGCGGGGGAACAGGTGGTTTCCATATGCATGCGGTTATGGTATGATGGAGAAAATCAAAAAAGGAGTGAGAATCATGTGGAACAGCAAACGGGTGCAGGAATATGAGGGCATGATCGCCGAGACGGTGGGCATCACCGGGCACGACGGCAAGCCCATCCGCGCCTACTATTCCCGCCCCCTGGGGAAGGAGCGTTTCCCCGGCATCGTCCTGATCCCCCATATGCCCGGCTGGGACGAGTGGTGCCGGGAGACGGCCCGCCGCTTCACCGCCCACGGCTACGCGGTGGTAT
>JAEEGL014163645.1_pt1 | contig 12891 bp, 12 predicted proteins | sample 9134231 | NCBI WGS metagenome assembly JAEEGL01 (sample SAMN16246548, study PRJNA631951) | gut metagenome | biome: gut microbiome; feature: rumen; material: fiber-attached | host: Bos | place: Iran: Karaj | collected 2018-10
GTCAGTTTCAACTACTATGCGGGCGAACCTGTGACCGGCCTTTCAGAGGGCCGTCCTATGCTGATCCGTACGCCGGATGCAAGGATGAACATGGCCAACTTCATGCGCACCCAGATCTATGCCAGCCTTGAAACGCTGAAGGCCGGTATGGAAATCATGAAGCATGAAAACGTTGCGATTGATGAAGTTTACGGCCACGGCGGTCTTTTCAAGACAGAGGGGGTTGGGCAGAACCTGCTTGCGGCTGCCATTCACGCGCCTGTCACTGTGATGGAAACCGCCGGGGAGGGTGGCGCCTGGGGAATCGCGCTGCTTGCTGAATACACCCTGCTCCGAAACAGCGGAGAATCTCTTGAGGATTATCTGCGCGACCATGTCTTTGCCGGCATGAAAAAGCTGACCGTTTCCCCGGATCCCGATGATGAAGCCGGATTTGACCGGTATATGGAGCAGTTTATGCGCTGCATTCCCGCACAGAAAGCTGCCGTGGAAGGCCTGAAAGCATGATTCAGTCCGAGCATTCCCTGAAGGCAGCCGCCTTCGATCTGGATGATACGGTCCTTCGGGATGACCTGACAATCTCCGCCAGGACCCTGAAAACATTCATCAGGCTCCATGAGGCGGGTTTTGTGCTTGTCGCCGCAAGCGGACGTACGCTTATGAGCATGAAGCCATTCACGGATCTGATCGGATGCGTTTCCCTCTGCATTGCCTCCAACGGCGCGCTGATCTGGGATCCTTCGGACTGCCGTGTACTGCACAGAGAAACTTTCTCCGTGGAGCTCTGCCATGAAATTGTGCAGTTCGGTAATGAGTTCCATTGCTATGAGCAGACTTATTCAGACGACCGGTTTTATTTCAATGAGGTTTCCGATTATTCCCGTCGTTATGCCGCTGTATCCATGCTCCCCGGAGAATGTGTCGGAGATCTTTCCGCATTTATCCGTGAACCGAGAAGCAAAATTCTCATGATGGCGGATGAACAGCTGATATCGCATATGCTGATTCTGGCACGTAAAAGATTTGAAGGCCGTGCTTCTGTCACCTGCTCAAAGCCATACTTTCTTGAGTTTAATCCGCTTTCTGCCACAAAGGGTGTCGCGCTTGGGAAAACAGCGGATATTCTGGGGCTTTCGCCAGAGGATTTTGTCGCGTTCGGCGACAGTCTCAACGATCTGGCCATGCTTCAGGCCGCAGGCCGTTCCGTGGCGGTTGCCAACGGCCGGCCGGATATTCTGGCTGCATGTGATGATATCTGTCCTTCGAACCAGGAAGACGGTGTTGCCCGCTATCTGGCGGATCATATTCTCGGAGAGGAGGTACTGGCATGATTCATGCCCGGGATTTTCAGGAAGCCCTGAAGCTGGACTGCCTTGTTTCCTCTCCGAATGATACCTGGGATTTCAGAACGCCGGACCTCAACCGTCCCGGTATGCAGTTCTGCGGTTTTTACGAGTTTTTTGCGTTTGAACGCCCGCAGGTTATCGGCAAGGTCGAGATGAGTTATCTCGAACGGCAGACGCCCGCGGACCGGCGCCGGATCCTGGAAAAGTATCTCTCCTATAATATTCCCTGCATTATTATCTGCAGGGATCTGACTCCTCCTTCCGAACTGATTGAACTTGCCGAAAAACATCAGGTTTTTGTATTCCGTACCGCTGCCGTCACCAGCCGGTTCACTGTTTCAGCCATCCACTACCTGAACCGCTGTCTTGCGCCTCATATCACCCGGCATGGTATCCTTGTGGACGTATACGGCGTCGGAGTGCTCCTCACCGGGAAAAGCGGCGTCGGAAAGAGCGAGGCCGCCCTGGAGCTGATCAAGCGCGGTCATCAGCTTGTCGCAGACGATGTGGTGGATATCTGCCGCATTTCCGAAGACAGGCTGATCGGCACATGCCCTGAGCGCATCCGGCATCTGATGGAAATCCGCGGTATCGGGGTAATAGACGTTCAGGCCATGTTCGGCATCGGAGCCGTTGCCTTCAGCAAATCCATTGAACTCATCATGGAACTGACTGCATCCGATCCGGAAGAAAACGAGATGCCGGACAGGATCGGGCTGGAAGACCGCTTTGTGGAAATTCTCGGCGTTTCTGTCCCCTGCCTGAAAATCCCGATCAAGCCGGGCAGAAATCTGGCCATAATTGTCGAAGTTGCATGCCGCAATTTCAGCCTGAAACGTGCAGGAATAAACGCGGCAAAGGATCAGCTTTCATCCGCATTTCATGATAACTAATATTTTCAGGAGGCACTTATGATTCGTATCGGTATTGATGTAGGCGGCACTGGAATTCAGTTCGGAGCCATTGATGAAAACATGAATATCCTCGCCGAAAAATCCATTCCCACTGAAACTTCCATTCCTTTTCCGGAACAGGTAAAGAAGATGACTGACGCTGTTGTTTCAACCGTCGAAGCAGCAGGCTGTACACTGGAACAGGTTGCCAGTGTCGGCGTCGGTGTTCCGGGTGTTGCGAATCCTTCAAACGGAGTCATAGACCGCTGCCCGAACATGGGATGGTTCCATGTCCCCTTCCGTGAGGAGTTCCGCAGACATATTTCTGTCCCGCTGTTTATCGATAACGATGCAAACGTCGCCGCCCTTGCGGAGAGTGTCGCCGGCGTCAGCGCCGGAACCTCTTCCAGCGTATTTATCACCATCGGAACCGGCATCGGTTCCGGCATCATCCTGAACGGAAAAATCTGGAGCGGATTCCACGGTGTCGGCGCCGAGCTCGGCCATGTGATCTTTTCTCTCGGCGGCGTTCCGTGTACCTGCGGAAACCGCGGATGCCTTGAACGTTACTGCTCTGCTACCGCACTGATCCGAATGGGCCGCGAAGCGGTCGCCCTTCAGCCGGATTCGCTGATTCTGACATCTGTCGGCAATGACATTACGAAGATAGAGGCGCGTACCATCATTGACGCCGCGCGCGAAAACGATCCCGTCGCTGCAGACGTTTACTCCCGCTGGATTCACCAGCTGGCGCAGGCGCTGGCTAATGTTGTCAATTTCCTTGATCCCGAAGTGATCGTTCTGGGCGGCGGCGTCAGCAAGGCCGGAGATTTTCTTCTTGATCCGCTTCGCCGCGAATATTCTGAATATGTTCTTTATAATGATCTTCCGATCCCGGATATCAAACTTGCCGTTCTGGGATCCAAGGCCGGCATCATCGGTGCAGCCATGCTTTCCTGACTTCCATCAGACTTCAGTCCGTTGATTCCGCCGGCCGTACCCCCATCGACAAATGACGAAGGAGCGCTCTCCATGGCAGATTATTTGTTCTCCATACGAAGGGATGGAAACGCCCAGCTTGACAGCTACGAAGGAAAAGATTCACATCTTGTAATTCCGGACAGTTATGAAGGAAGGCCTGTCACCGTCATTGCGGATAACGCATTTTCCTGGCTTTCCAACATTCAGTCCGTGATTATTCCGGAAACTGTTACGACCCTTGGAGAGGCTGCGTTTTCCTGGTGTGAATCGCTGAATACCATTTCAATTCCACAGACAGTCAAGTCGATCGGTGAATGGTGCTTTATCGGCTGTTCTTCCCTGAAGAGTGTTTCAATTCCTCCTGCAGTCAAGAAAATCAATTACTCCACGTTCCAGTCCTGCACAGAACTTGTCACAGTTTCTCTTCCTGAGTCCCTTCATCTGATCGGTCCGGAAGCTTTCGCAGAATGCCGGAGCCTTCGTTTCATTACGCTTCCCAAAAGCCTGTCAGAACTTGGGGAAAACGCCTTCGCTTCCTGTGATGCGCTGACTTCGATCAACATTCCGAACCATCTTCAGAAAATCGGCAACGGCGCCTTTTCCAACTGTACTTCCCTCTCAACCATCAGCATTTCTCCGGATCATCCGATTTTCATGTCTGATGACAATGTTCTGATAAACAAAAAAGAAAAACGCCTGTTTTTCTATCCTTTTGAAAAAAGCGACAAGGATTACTCCGTTCCTGATACCGTTTCGGTGATCGATGAAGAAGCCTTTGCAAACCGGATCCATCTTGAAACGGTCACGCTCCCTGATTCTGTACATATCATCGAACAGAAAGCATTTTACGGCTGCAGAAATCTGAAGTCCATCCGGCTGAATGATAATATCACAAGGATTTCGCCAAACGCGTTTCATGGCTGTTCTTCCCTTACGGATATACAGCTTCCTTCCAGTCTTAACGCCATTGAATATTCAGTTTTCTACGCATGCTCGTCTTTGTCATCCATTGGAATTCCTGACTCTATCCATTTTATCTCATCCTGCGCGTTCAGCGGCTGCAGCAGCCTGAAAAAACTGAATTTGCCGGAGGGTCTTGTGGAAATCGGCGAATCCGCATTTGAAGGATGCCGTTCTCTTGAGGAAATTGTTCTTCCATCTTCTCTTCGAACGCTCGGACCGCATGCTTTCGGTTCCTGTTCCATGCTTGAAACAGTTACTTTCAGATCAGGACTGAAGGTTATTCCGCCGCTGCTTTTCTCCCGCTGCGAAAACCTGAACTGCGTCAATCTTCCCGATACGCTGGAGGAAATCGGTTCCGAAGCGTTCATAAACTGTGAAAACCTGATTTCACTTCAGATTCCGCTATCCGTTTCCAGCATTGATCCGGATGCTTTTACCGAGTGCCGCCATCTGATGCTGTTTGTCTATCCGGATTCCTACGCAAGGGATTATGCAAAGGACCGGAATATTCTGTTTTCAGAAGTATAATTCCGGCAACGCACTTTTTTCCCTGATGAATGAAAACGGGGACTGCCTTTCGGCAGTCCCCGTTTAAAAATAGTATCTTTACTGTTTTGCGCCGCATTCGGGGCAGAACTTCGTTCCGGCAGGAATTTCCTTGCCGCAGCTGGTGCAGAAAGCACCGGCATTCTGTTTCGCACCGCATTCGGGACAGAATTTGGATCCGGCAGCGATCGCAGCGCCGCAGGCAGAGCAGACGGCACCGGCAGCCGCCGCAGGTGCGGGTGCCGCGGGAGCAGCAGTATTGTTCAGACTCTGCGCAAACATCTGGCCCATCGCCGCGCCGGCGCCCATTCCGACGCCCATGCCGGCCATACCGCCACCGTTTTCATTGTTGGCTGCTTCACGCATCGCTTCCGCTGCCTGATATTTCGCGTACTGGTCGAGATTGCCGAGCACACCCATGGAGGTCCGTTTATCCATGGACTTCTCAACCTCTTCAGGCAGGGAAATGTTCTCAATCACAAAACTGCAAAGGGTCAGGCCCAGGGATGCCAGCTTCGGATTGATGGACTGCATGGCGAAATTCGCAAGTTCGTCATAGTTTGCAGCCAGATCCAGTGCAGGGATCTTGCTTTCGGCAATCGCATCGCTCAGTCCGCTGACCAGCGTCCGCTTCACCTGTCCTTCCACACCGTCCACGGTAAACAGGGCCGCCGTGCCGAATACTTCCTTCAGGAAGGTTTTCGGATCGGATACCTTGAAACTGTAGATGCCGAAAGCACGCAGACGGATCATGCCGAATTCGGCGTCGCGCATCATAACAGGATTGCTGGTTCCCCATTTCATATCGAGGAACTGCTTGGTGTTGACAAAATACACGTCGGATTTGAAGGGACTGTTGAAACCGTACTTCCAGCTCTTCAGCGCTGTCAGAATCGGCATATTGCTGGTTTGCAGTTCATAACGGCCCGGTTCAAAGATATCGGCAATTTCCCCTTCGTTTACAAAAATGGCAACCTGGCTCTCTCGGACGGTCAGCTGCGCGCCCATCATGATTTCCTTGCCATTCATGTCATACTTGTGAACCATGGTCTTGTTGGAACTGTCTGTCCACTCGATTACATCAATCAGTTGGCCCTTGATTTTGTCCAGAATACCCATTTCAGTAACCTCCCATATAAGTATTGATATATATCCTTATTCCGCCGCGTCCGCACACAGAGTGTACAGCGACGGTAAAACCCTGATTCCGGTAATGTGAAGTTCAAGTCCGAAATATTCCTTCAGATGGGCGATTCCATCCGCGATTCTGGTTGTCAGAAGGGCTGTCATCTGATCCTGTGTTTTTACGCTGCTTTCAGCGCCGGACAGGGAACAGCATAATACAAGTATTCTTCCGTCTGTATGGACAGTGGGCAGAATGTGCACGCCCTCCACATCACCGCCGAAAGACTTTCTCAGTGTATATTCCAGACGGTCATTGCCGTACTGCCAGCGTCCTTCCAGCTTATCCTGTTCAGATTCGGGCGGCTGTTCAAGTTCCATAATCATGCAGGCTGATTCCGGATCCATTCTGCTGCGCAGGAGATGCATATTGCGAACCAAATCATCCTTGCGTTCCACGCGGCCGGTCAGCAGCTTGCGGAAAAATTCGTGCCGGCATTCCATCAGCATATCAATCTCACGGAATCCGTCATTTGAAAAGTCAGCGTGAATTCTGTTCAGCAGAATATTCAGCTCGTTCAGATAACGCAGAACCTCCTCAGGCGTGGTCCCAGCCGTAAAAAGCGGAACATTCGGATAGTTCTCCTGCAGGTACGGATATATCTTTTTTGCTTCATCGGGAATAACTTCGATGGCAATCCCGTCCGCATGATGCTTTGCGAGGCTGTCAAGCATGCCTTCAAAATCGTGCCGGATATGCGGGGGTTTGAATCCATGGCGTTCCCAGTTTTCAATCTGCGCGAAAGCGTTCAGCACATCCTCCCGGTCGGAGACAAGCAAAAGTTTGTACATCCAGAAACCTCCATACCCGACGTTTTTTCCGCCGCAAGGCATATTATAACCTGTTCATGCGGATTATGCAATGTTTCACAGGTTTTTTATGTCCGCAGTTTCTGATTTTTCAGCCGTTTTCCTTCCTTTTCTGCTTCAGGCGGATCAGTATTTCCGGAATATCGGTAATCAGAAGTACCAGAAGAATCATAATCAGCGCATATGCATAGATTTCGGCATATTCGCTGAAATAGGCGCTTGAATATACGGCTTTTCCGAGAGAGTCACGTGCCTGCACAAGGTATTCTGCAGAAACCGCGATTTTCAGACCCATGCCGGCGGCATTTGCAAAAGCCTGTTTCAGATAACCTGCGATCATCGGAAGATATACATGTATCGCAACCTGGAAACCGAATCCACCGTTCATTCTGTACACATCAATCATTTCCGGGTCCAGGGATCTGCAGCCTTCGTAAACAGCTTCACTGAGCATCGGAATCAGAATCATGCAGGCTGCAGTCACCGGAACAGAGCGGTAATTCTGAATTGACATAATCAGAATGACCAGAACAATCATCGGTATGGAACGGATCAGAATCATCAGTGGCCGGAAAAAGGAATGAATCCATTCACTGAGTCCTTCCGCAAGTCCGGCCAGAATACCGATTCCTGCTGAAATGGCAAGTGCTTCAATCACATGCAGCAGTGTAATTCCGATTTTCTGATATGTGGACAATGTTCCGAGCAGCCGAAACAGGGCCTGCCATATTTCAGGCAGACCCGGAAATACAACCCGGTTCCCTCTCAGCATACCTCCTGCCTGCAGTAGAATCCCGATCAGGATCAGTCCCAGACAGAAAGCAATGCCGGAATGTTTCCTTTTTTTGTCCATTTGTCTTTCGTTCAATATTTATTCCGCAGAAAAGTAGAAATCATCCGAAGGAAGTTCACCGCCGTATTGTTTGAGATCAACGGATGCGGTCGTTTCGATCTGATCCCTGGCTTCCGCTGCGCTCATCCAGCGGATGCTGCATCCGGGAAGCGCCTTCAGCGCAACAGGCTCCTTCGGCAAAATTTCCATTGCGACGACATTCCGGGCCACGGTTTCAGGATCTTTTTCACACATTTCCACAGAAGAACGGATCTTTTCAAGCGCCTCGGAGACCAATGCCGGATTCTCAGTGAATGTGGCTTCCCTGACAAAAAGTCCGGCCTGTGTGAATCCGTCGTATCCGGTCACTTCCTTATACAGATCATTCAGCGGTACTGAAACTATACTGTCATCCTTCATTTTCGCAGCGGTAACAGCGGGTTCCGCAGTCATCACAACAGTGCCCTCATCGCCGTTAAGAAGAAGCGCCTGAGTTTCTGCGGCCCCTGCAAGATACTCAACCGATTCCGGCACAATGCCTTTCTGTTGCAGAACATACAGGGCAATCGATGCGTTGATCGTATTTTCGCCGAACAGTACAAGCTTACTGCCGTTGATCATTTCAGCGGTGAAGCCTTCCGCCTTCGATGCGAACACAAGATTTCCCCATGTGATGACTGCCGCCAGCCTGTATGTGGACTTCCCCGCTTTAAACAGTTTTGCGCCGGCATTAATCGGCGCGACAATAAAATCGGCCTGGTTGCTGCCGAATGCTTCCGCAATGGTATCCGCGTTAATGGTTTTTACCGTATCTGCGTTTTCAGCCCATACACCTGCAACCGCAATAGCAGGCGCGCCACTCGGGGCAACGATCACATATTCATCGGCTCCGGCACAGGCTGCCGTCAGAAGCATCATCAGACTGAATATAACAGCTATTATTTTTTTCATTTTGTTTCCTCTCCTTTTCTTTTTGTAGGTACCAGAGCGCTTTTCACGATAATTCCGTCAAGGTTTCCCAGCTTTCCGGTCAGCGCTCCGATGTCATCGTTTGTCCCCTCTGTAATAATCCCGATAACGGCAGAATCGTTTTCATGATTCGGCACACCGATCCTTCCGCGGATCAGACTTCCGAATCTGGAAAGAATACGGTTGACTTCCTCGATATTGTTTTTCCTGTCAACCACGATTCCGATAAATCCCAGTCTTTTTTCCATTCAGCTTCCCTCCGAAACATTCATACAGACAGAAAAATGCACGGAAGGCAGCGCCTATCCCGTGCATATAAATACATCCATACTGATTCCCCCTTCCCGTCTCACGCTTTGAATGATCTCGGCGCTCAATCAGGTTCGCCGTATACCGTCCCTCTGCCTCACCTTACGGCCTGGTTTCGGGTTCCGGTATACCGGTATTTTATCACAAGGATTGATTTATTTCAACTTGTCCCTGGCAATCTCCAAAGCCTTGCTCAGCTGCACATCGTGTTCGAGATCTGCAAAATCATAAGTTCCGTTGTCACCTTCGGGAAGCTCCACAACCACGTCAGGAACGACGCCTTCCTTGTGGACCTTGTTTCCCTTCGGAGAGAAATATTCAGCAATCGTTATCTGATAACCGGCACCGTCATATCCTACATAGTTCACAGCCTGAACAATGCCCTTGCCGAAACTGGTGGTACCGACGACGGTCGCATCTGCGCAGTCCCGAAGCGCACCTGTCAGGATTTCGGAAGAACTGGCCGTGTTTTCATTTACAAGGATTGTCAGTTTTATATCAACCTTACCGTCTTTTGTTCTATAAATATGATCTTCGCTGCCGTCACGGTAAACAAGATAGCACAGATCCCCTTCATCCATAAAAAGATCCCCGATGTATCTCGCCTGATCCACCCATCCGCCCGGATTGTCCCTCAGGTCAATGATCAGGCTCTTCGCGCCCTGGGCTGTCAGTTCATTCAGAGCGTTCTCGAATTCCTTCTCTGCTTCTCCCGCAAACTGATACATAGCGATATATCCGATCGAATCCTCGAGCATCGTGCTTTCAATCTGATTGACATTGATCTCTTTGCGCAAGATATTGTAGGTGATTTCTTCACCCTTCCGCAGGAAAGTCACGTTCACGCTTGTACCGGGTTCCCCACGCATGATATTCACCGCTTCTGTAAGGTTCTCAGCATTAACATAAAGATCGTCCTCAACACGGTACAGAATATCCCCGCGCTGTACACCTGCCTCTTCAGCCGGGCTGCCCTTGAAGACACGCGTAATGGTGCAAGTCTGGGTTTCCCCGTCGCCGAGAATCATAACGCCGATTCCGACATAATTCCCCTCGTCTTCTTCCCAGAGTTCTTCAAACTCTTCCGGGCTGTAATAGAAGGAGTACGGATCATCCAGTCCGGCCATCAGGCCTTTTGCGGCGTACTCGACCATTTTGTTTTCATCAGGATCCCAGTAAAAATTTTCTTCGGCGATATCATACAGATCAGCCAGCTCGGAAAACTTCTCAAGGCGTTCATATCCGTTTTTGTACTTTTCATATTCGGCGCGGCTGACAGTGACAGTGTCTCCTTCAGCAAGGGCTGCAGCTGGTTGTACCTGTGTCTTGGTTCCGCTGTCGCCTGTTCCGAACATGGCCTCAAGGCTCGTTCCCGACATCATTGACATACAGCCGCTGAGAAGCGCCATTACAGTCAGCAGGCTGACAGCAAGCAGAATCTTTTTCTTCATTGTTTCCGTGCCCTTTCTAAGTCTCTTCGTTGTTATTCCTGTTTTCTGCTGTTATCCATCAGCATCCGGAAGACGACCGCGTCTTCAAATTTACGGAGATCGAGTCCGGTCGCTTTCCGGATTTTCTCCATCCGGTAAAGCAGTGTATTCCGGTGAATAAACAGCTGCCTTGCAGTCGTTGACAGGTTCAGGTCATTCAGGAAATATACCCGGACGGTGTCCAGAATTTCGTCTGTAATGACCTTCTCCGCCTGAGGCGGAAACACTTCCTTCCGGAATGATTCAATTCTTTCGGAAGGAATAAGATCCGCCATACGCTCAATCGCCATTCTGTCCCAGGAGAATACACGACCGGGCATTTTATGCCTGATTCCTGTTTCTATGGCTTCATCCGCCCTGCGATAGCTGTCAGCAAGTTCGGCAGCGGTACGGGCTGTTCGTCCGACACCCGCCAGACATGAAACACCGGCTTCGCTTTCCATGGTTTCGGTAACGGCAGCCGCATATTCATAGGCCTCTTCCGGTGAACGGTTCTCCATGTCCAGAATCAGTGCGGCTTCATTGTGCCCGAGTCCGGCGATGTGGTCCGGGCTTTCCACAGGAATCATATCCTGAAGATGACTGTTCTCCCGGTCCTGCATCAGGCGGAAAAGGATTACGCACCGAAGTGCGCTGTCCGGAATTCCGAATTTCCGCATCGCGGATTCATCGGCATATCCGTTAAGCAGGTCCTTCCAGACAAGCGTTTCCGCTTCGGGTTCGGGTCCTTCAGATGTTTCCGCCGTCAGTTTTCCAAGCAGCTTTTTTCCGTCCGGAGTGTCTTCGCACATAAAGATACGGTCATCTGCAAGGATATAAAGGCGTCCGTCTTTCCCTGCAAAGCCACCGGAACTTTTTTCCAATAGGCGGATAATTTCAGGATCGGTTTCTGAAAGAGGGAGGACACAAAACTGAACTGTTGAATTCACAAAAGACGATCCCCCTCCTTTCCCGATTAGATTTAATAATAATGCCGAGCTGTCTTTTCGTCAAGTTTGACCGTTGTTCCTTCCGTTCCGACAGTGCTTTCTTCCGGAACATTTTTCCGCTGTTATGATTCTCAGTCATGTCAGGTATTGTCTCTTTTGTATTTTCTGATGTATAATTTCCCGGAGTCGATTGATTTTTATCGATTTATCTGCTGAAAGGATACTTGAAATGAAATATACTGTTCGCGCCTTTTCCCTGATCTTTGCACTGATTTTTTTGTCTGGTTCCGCCGCATTCGCGGATTTTGAATTTTCAGATGTGCGTTTTCAGGGTGAGTTTACCACGGAAAACCTGGACAGGATCATTGAGGAATATGAACTGAACGACGGCTGGTACTGGACGACGAAACCCTATGTTGTCCAGACATTCCACGGTGTCGAGGATGCTCCCGGGTGGACGGACACTGCTGTCAATGTATATAACCGGCAGTATTATGTAAAAGGCATGTACGGATGCAGATGGAATTCCAATATCGTTTTGCCTGAATCTCCCCGCCTCGGACGCGGTGAATGCTTCGGTTTTGCCTCCTTCATCGGTTATCTTCTTTCCGGGGAGTACAATCCGCACGGTCGCTGGAAGCGTTTTTACAGTCTGAAGGCTTCCGGCGGTGTCCGCGTCGGCGATATTATCCGCACCGACTTCGAAGTCAACGATATTCGCTACCAGCACAGCGCAGTTGTTTATTCAGTTTCCGATGTTGAAATTGTTTTTCTTCAGCTGTCCGGAAGCCTGTACAACAAGATTATACTGAATGAAGGGTTTTGTGACGGTTATCATCCGGGGATGACGACCATGGAGGAACTGGAAAAGCTTCCGAATATCAGAATCTGCCGTTCCCAGCTGAATCTGGATTAATACTGACTGGTCTGCAGACAAAAAGAAATCCCGGACTTTTGTCCGGGATTTCTTTTTGTCTCTGGATTACTTGTTCAGGATGGTCTTCTCGGTTTCCTTGTCGAAGAAGTGGAGATGGTTTGTATCGAACGCAACGCGGATCTTGCTGCCGGCCTTGCTGCTTGTCCGAGGATCAACACGGGCAATGATGTTGCCGTCTTTACCGGTCGTGCTCAGGTACAGATAGGTTTCGGAACCCATCAGTTCGGTCACTTCAACGTCAACGTCGATCGTTGCGGTAGCATAGGTGGCCAGCGCAGCTTCATCGTCGGAAATGTTCTCGGGACGAATACCCATTACAACGTCCTTGCCGATGTAGCTTTCATCAACGAACTTCGAGATTTTCTTCTCGGGAATAACGATCTTGTTGTCACCGAAGACAGCGACCACATCCTGGCCTTCCCGGTCAAGCTTCACATTGAAGAAGTTCATCTGCGGGCTTCCGATGAAGCCGGCAACGAATTCGTTGGCCGGATAGTCGTAAAGATTCTGGGGAGTATCCACCTGCTGGATCACGCCGTCCTTCATAACAACGATACGGCTCGCCATGGTCATGGCTTCCGTCTGGTCATGGGTAACGTAAATGAAGGTGGTCTGCAGGCGCTGATGCAGCTTGGTGATCTCGGTACGCATCGCAACACGCAGTTTCGCATCCAGGTTGGACAGCGGTTCGTCGAACAGGAAGA
>JAEEGL015713839.1_pt1 | contig 12891 bp, 9 predicted proteins | sample 9134231 | NCBI WGS metagenome assembly JAEEGL01 (sample SAMN16246548, study PRJNA631951) | gut metagenome | biome: gut microbiome; feature: rumen; material: fiber-attached | host: Bos | place: Iran: Karaj | collected 2018-10
CCCAGAAACCTTGCCATTGCAGCTTCCGAAACAGGGGCAAAGCTTGTACATATCTCCACAGATTATGTCTTTGAGGGAAATGGATCAAGACCATATACAGAGTTTGATAAGACAGGACCTGTAAGTGTATATGGAAAGACCAAACTGGCAGGAGAAGAAATGGTCAAGCAGTTTGCAAAAGACTTCTTCATTATCAGAACAGCATGGCTTTATGGCGATGGGAAGAACTTTGTAAAGACTATGCTTGGACTGTCTGAGAAGTATGATGAGGTAAGTGTTGTAAAAGATCAGCTTGGAACTCCCACAAGTACAAAAGAGCTGGCAAAGGCTATTCACTATCTTCTGGGGACAGAGAATTACGGTGTGTTCCACGGAACCTGTGAGGGAGATACCAACTGGGCTGATTTCACGGAGGAGATATTCAGGATCGCCGGAAAGAGCACAAGGGTTAATCACGTTACAACCAAAGAGTATACTGAGAAGAACCCACAGGCTGCTCCACGTCCTGCCTACAGTATTTTAGAGAATTATATGTTTAAACTTACTTCAGATTTTATGTTCGCTGACTGGCATTATGCTATTGAGGAATATCTGAAGGAGCTTTAAGGAGTTATATGAATTTTATCAATGGTGTATTTCATAACCACATACTACTGGCTGCCTTCTGGGCCTGGCTTATTGCTCAGATATTAAAGACCATAATATATCTGATAGTTAACAAGGACTTTAATCCTGAAAGACTGGTTGGAGACGGAGGAATGCCAAGCTCTCACTCAGCCACAGTAATGGCCCTTGTTACTTCCACAGCCTTTTATTTTGGAGCAGATACCTTTGAGTTTGCTGTGGCAGCTATCCTGGCGCTTATTACCATGCATGATGCCATGGGAGTAAGGAGAGAAACCGGGAAGCAGGCCAAAGTAATCAACAACATGATGGAATGGTTTGCCGAGCTTAACAGCGATCTTCCGCCGGAGGAAAAGCTCAAGGAATTTGTGGGCCATTCTCCTACACAGGTGTTCTTTGGAGCACTTCTTGGGGTAGTGGTGGCATTTGTGGTTTGTAACTTATTCTGATTTGTTTGGGGGCTTAAAGGGTTTATGCTGGCAGTTGTACTGATCTGGCTATACGTCATAGTTACAACATATCTTGTTGGTTATGGTTTTCTGATGTCTCTGGTGAACTGGCCCGGGATGCATTGGAAAAAGAATAGCAAGGAAATTAAGCAGTACGATTTCAGGTTCAGAGAAAGCTATATTATCACGGGAATCGTACTGGTGACAGTGTATGCCCAGATTATCAGCCTTTTTTCCGGTGTTGGCCTCGGAGCCAATATCGGTCTTGTTTGCGTATGCATCCTCATAGCTGTTTACTACAGATATGAGCTTATATCCGATCTTTCTGAGATGCTTCGGGGGATTATGGCCCGGGGCAATATCTATTTTTATCTGGCAGTATTTCTTTTGATGGCATATGGCACAAGTCATGGACTGATGCACTATGACTCTGATCTTTATCACGCTCAGGCAATCCGTTGGATAGAAGAATATGGCATAGTTAAAGGGCTGGGGAATCTCCATGTGAGATTTGCCTATAACAGCTCCGCTTTTGCTGTGTCCGCCCTTTATAGTATGAGGTTTTTGGGAGGACAGTCTTATCATGTCATGTCTGGTTTCTTTACGCTTTTACTGGCCTGGCAGTGCGTGGATATTAAGAATGTCTTAAGAAGAGGACATCTTGTGATATCTGATTTTGCCAGACTGGCAGCGATATACTACATGTTCACGGTGTTTGATGAGATCGTTGCACCGGCTTCTGATTACTTTCTTTCTGCCATAGCCTTTTACGTGATAATCCACTGGCTTGATATGTATGTAAAGCATGAAAGGTCATATGTACCCTACATATTGCTGGCTCTTCTTGGCATTTTTGCCATCACGATCAAATTGTCAGCTGCACCTATGGTGATCTTGTCAGTTGTCCCTATCTACAAGCTTATGCATGACAGAACACGGGAAAAGACCCACGCACTGATAATATCGATTATATTGGCGTTTCTTATAGTCTTTCCTTTTATTATCAGAAATGTTATTATCTCAGGCTGGCTTCTTTATCCTGTCACTTTTATCGATCTTTTTGGTGTTAACTGGAAGATCCCCAAGGGGACGGCAGCCTTTGATGCCAAGGAGATCAAGACCTTTGGAAGAGGCTACAACGATGTACTGGCCTTTGGAGATGCACCTTTTAGTCAATGGGTACCCCATTGGTTTTCCACCATTACAGGACTGAACAAGATCATGCTGATACTGGCGATCATCTCAGTGCTTTTGTATATAGGCTATCTTATCTATTTCCTGATAGCAGCAATGGGCAGGAAGAACGAGAAGATCAGAGGCTTCGGTAAAGGGAAAGTCTTTGAGTTAAGCAGCAGGAGCATGCTGGCTACTGCAGATTTTTTGACAATTGGAGGAACTCTTATAGGGTGCTTTATATTCTGGTTTTTAAGTGCGCCCCTTATAAGATACGGCCTTGTATATGTCTGGCTCACACCTGCTGTAATAATAGGCAGACTCTTTATTGTGATCAACAACAGGATCGGAAAAGATATTCGGGAAATAATCCTTAAAATTTTAGTTGGACTCTTTGCTTTCTGGATGTTCTTTAAATGCGTAAATCTGGTCATTGAGGATAGTAGAAGATTTAATCCCCAGTACCTTGTAAAGCAACAGGACTACGGACTATATGAAACAAAAGAGTTTAAGCTTGGGGATGAGACGTTTTACTATCCGGTAGATGGTGACAGGATTGGATATGAACCATTTCCCGGGGCGACCAATGATGTAAGCGGAAAGGTGAAGCTTATCGGAAAAACCATTAGAGAAGGTTTTGTTTCAATACAAGGGGAGTAGTTTATGAAGTACAGGGCGCTGGTAGCCGACGATGAACCTATGATCAGAAGGGGAATCGTAAGCTTTTTAAAAAGCTATGATGATTTTGAAGTGGTGGCAGAGGCTGAGGACGGAGAGATTGCTTTGGAGAAGGCCAAATCCACTGCAATAGATATCTTTTTTGTAGATATCAATATGCCATTTCTAAACGGCCGTGATTTTATAAAAGAACTAAAACTGCTGTACCCTGAAGCACTTGTTGTCATAATCACCGGTTATGACCTTTTCAGCTATGCGAGGAAAGCAGTTGGACTGGGAGTTTTTGACTATGTGTTAAAGCCTTTGCAGGAGGATGTATTTGATGAGCTCATCGGAAGGATCAGAGTAGCTCTTAAAGAGCGAACCAGCGCAGAGCTTGAAAAAGAGTACCTTGAATGGGCAAAAGAGAAGATGAAAGGGAATCATGGAGCTTTGGTATCCGGTCTTGTAAAAAACATTCTGGATGAGAGGCTTTCAATTGATGAAATCAAGCAGGAGTGCAACTATCTTGGAATTACACTTCCGGAAAAGTACACCCTTATCCTGGTCCGCACAGATGTCAAAGCTCCAGGTGCAGACAGTGACTGGAACGAAGATCTTATTTACTTTGTCTCTGAGAACATAGCCCTTGAAATGTTTGCATCCTTAGCCTCTGAAACCAGATGCAGGGATGAGTCGGGAAGCCTGGTTCTTATAACCAGAGAACATGATCCGGCAGAACTGGATAAGAAAATCTCAGAGTACAGTGAGTACATTTCCGGGATAATGCCGGTAAAATGTGCCGTTGAATCAAAGAGCGGAGTAGGGCTTTCTACAATATCAGAGTCTTACAGAGAAGTATTTGAGAAATCCGCAGAAACTCTTGGAATGACAGAGCTCATGACAAAGGTAACAGAACTTATTGAAAAGAACTATGGGAGAGAGGAATTCTCCCTTCAGGAGGCAGCTGATATGATTGGCCTGTCAGTGCCCTATTTAAGTCGCATGTTCAGAAAGGAAGCAGGCTGTACCTTTGTGGACTATCTGACCGGTCTTAGAATGAGGAAAGCAACTATACTTCTTCACGACGATTCAGTCAAGATCTATGAGGTCTCCGAAAAGGTCGGCTATTCATCTCAACAGTATTTTAGTCTTGTCTTCAAGAAAAAATTTGGAGGCAGTCCAATAGAATATCGCCAACAGATCAAAAATAGTTAAAAAATTATAAAACTCCGACAAACCATTCTAAATACTTTTTATTGACTCACATTTACAATCTAACTTGTAAACAAACAAAAGGCCTGCGGCCTTAAAGTCAATAAGGAGGACAAAATGAAGAAGAAGTTAGTTGGAGTTTTTTTGAGTGTATCAATGGTAGCTGCATCTATAGTTGGATGTGGAAGTGCTGCACCGGCACCTGCAGCTGAGTCTGCACAGGCTGCTCAGACTACAGTTGAGTCAGAACCGACACCAACAGCTGATAAAGCAGATGATGGCAAGCTTGTGGTTGGTTTTGCTCAGATTGGTCAGGAGTCAGGCTGGAGAGATGCTGAGACAATGTCAATCCAGACATATGCAGAAGAGCATGCAGATACTGTAGAGCTTAAGTTCGCTGATGCTCAGCAGAAGCAGGAGAATCAGATAAAGGCTATCAAGAGCTTTATCGAGCAGGACGTTGATGTTATCGGACTTGCACCTGTAGTAGAGACAGGTTGGGACCAGGTATTTGCAGAGGCGCAGGATGCAGGTATTCCTATCATTCTTCTTGACAGGACAGCTGATGTTGACGAGAGCCTTTATGCTACATTCATTGGTTCAGACTTCATTGAGGAAGGCAAGCAGGCAGCTCAGAACATGGCAGAGCTTATCGGCGGTAAGGGCAAGATTGTTGAGCTTGAGGGCACAGTTGGTGCATCAGCAGCAACAGACAGAAAGACCGGTTTTGATCAGGAGATCGCAGCTAACTATCCTGATATTGAGATCGTAGCATCACAGACAGGTGACTTTACAAGAGCACAGGGTAAGGAAGTTATGGAGTCATTCCTTAAGTCCAATCCTGATATCGTAGGCGTTTACGCTCACAATGATGATATGGCTCTTGGAGCAATTGAAGCTATCAAGGAAGCAGGTCTTAAACCCGGCGAAGATATTGTTACAGTATCTGTAGACGGCGTAAAGGGAATCTTTGAAGCAATGGTAGCAGGTGAGGCTAACTGCACAGTAGAGTGCAATCCTCTTCTTGGACCTCTTTTCTTCGAGACAGCAGCAAAGCTTAAGAATGGCGAAAGCGTTGAGAAGTGGGTTAAGTCTGTAGATGGAGTATTCACTCAGGATGTTGCAGCTGACGTAATCGACAGCCGCGCATATTGATAATGGCGAAGTGGAATAAAACCACTGCCAAAAGATGACATTTAAGTCCGCTCCATTTTCAAAGATGGAGCGGATTTTTTAAAGGAGGGTTTGAGTTATGGGTCAGAATGTTCTCCTGACAATGGAAGGAATCTCAAAGTCCTTTGGAAAAGCGGTTGTTGCCCTGGATAATGTGCGATTTGAACTATACAGGGGAGAGATCCATGCACTTCTTGGTGAAAACGGTGCCGGGAAGTCAACGCTTATAAAGGTACTTACAGGAGTAGAAGAAAGAGACTGCGGAGAGGTTGAACTTGAGGGGAATCCGATTCACCCAAGGTCCACTAACGAGGCACAGCTGGTTGGAATATCAACTGTGTATCAGGAGGTTAACCTGTGCCCTAATCTTTCTGTGGCAGAAAATATATATATTGGTCGTGCCCCAAGAACAAAACTTGGAGGAATCGACTGGGCAGAAATGAATAAGAACGCCAATGAGCTTTTAAAAAAGTTTGATCTTAAGCTGGATGTGACCAAGAACCTGGACAATTATTCAGTGGCTATACAGCAGATGGTTGCTATAGCAAGAGCCAGTGATATCAAGGCCAAGGTTCTGATACTGGATGAGCCTACAAGCTCTTTGTCAAACGTGGAGGTAGAAAAGCTCTTTTCCATAATGAGGAGATTGAAAGAGGAAGGAATGGGCATAATATTTGTCACACACTTCCTGGATCAGGTGTATGAAGTTACAGACAGGATCACGGTCCTTAGAAACGGAAAATACATCGGAACTTATAAAACTGCTGAGCTTCCAAGAATGGAGCTGGTTTCTAAAATGATAGGAAAAGACTACGCAAGTCTTAACCAGACTCTTCAGGAGAGCAGGGAAGAGAAAAAAGAAACAAGCGCCGGAGATATCTTTATAAACATGAAAAAGGTGTCTCATCAGGGGAGCATCAATGATATGGATCTTACTATTTCAAAGGGCGAAGTGCTTGGGCTCTCGGGACTATTAGGATCCGGAAGATCAGAAACTGCAAGAGTGTTATTTGGCATTGACCAGGTAACAGGAGGAGAACTTGAGATAAATGGTAAGGCAGTACATTTAAAGCATCCCCTGGATGCTATAAAGATGGATCTTGCCTTTTGCCCTGAAAACCGTAAGACGGAAGGAATAATTGGGGACCTTTCCATCAGGGACAACATTGCTTTGGCGCTGCAAGCCAAGAAGGGACTCTTTAAAAAGATAAGTAAGAAAGAAGCTCAGAGAATTGCTGATGAATATATAAAAAAGCTTGAAATAAAGACTCCCAGTGCAGATCAGCTCATCAAAAATCTCTCGGGAGGTAACCAGCAGAAGGTAATTCTGGCAAGATGGCTTGCTACAGACCCTCAGCTTCTTATGTTGGACGAGCCTACAAGGGGTATAGACATAGGAACCAAGGCAGAGATCCAAAAGATTGTAATTGACCTGGCGGCTCAGGGAATGGCAGTTTTGTTCATTTCCTCGGAGCTTGATGAGGAGCTTCGGTGCTGCAAGAGGATCGTTGTACTAAAAGATATGGAGAGAGCCGGAGAAGTTACAGGAGATGAGATATCTGAAGGGGCTGTAATGCAGATCATGGCAGGAGGAGAAGATTTATGAAAAAGAGATTAGCAAAGCTCTCTAGCAGCCAGGCTTTCTGGCCTGTGATCATTTTTTTAACCATAATACTGTTTAATACCATAATGACGGGGGGAGAGTTTTTATCCATATCAATAGTGGATGGACACTTCTATGGACGAATCATCGATATCTTCAGAAACGGAGGTAAGCTGATGATACTGGCAGCGGGTATGACCATGGTGCTTGCTACCGGGGGAACAGATATTTCAGTAGGCTCAGTTATGGCCATAAGTGGTGCAATAGCCTGCAGCATCATAAACGGTAATCTCCTTCCCGGGCTTAATGGCAATGTTGCCATGGCTATTACCCTTGCTATATGCGCAGGGATAATATGTGGTCTGTGGAACGGATTTTTGGTATCTCAGATTAAGATACAGCCAATTGTTGCAACCATGATACTTCTTGTTGCCGGCAGAGGAATAGCGCAGCTTATAACAAATGGAAAGATCATTACCATAAACTCAGATGCTTATTACTTCATCAACGGAGGATATATTCTGGGACTTCCCTTTCCGCTGTACATAGTTCTTTTCCTTGTGGGCTTGCTGCTTTTGTTTGTGCAGAGAACAGCTTTTGGATTGTTCCTTGAATCCATCGGATGTAATCAGCTTGCTTCTAAATTTGCGGGAATAAAGGTAAACAAGTTCCTGCTGGCAATCTATACGATCTCCGGAGCTTTCGCTTCAGTGGCAGGACTTATCGAAAGTGCAGGTATCAAGGGCGCAGACTGTAATAATGCCGGACTTAATATCGAGCTTGATGCAATCCTTGCAGTTGCTATCGGAGGAACAAACCTTATGGGTGGAAGATTTTCGATATTTTCAAGTGTGATCGGAGCACTTATTGTTCAGAGCATAACTACAACTGTTCTTGCACTTGGTGTTCCCGCTGCATATATAAGGGTGCTTAAAGCGCTTCTCATAATCGTGATATGTCTTGCCCAGAGCAGCAGGTTCAAGCTAAGTGTAGGCAAGGTCCTTGCATTTAAGAGTAAGAGAAAGGAGGCAGTGGCATGATGAAGGCTGTTAAAAAGCTTAGAATTAAAAATGTATCCCTGACTATGACACTGGTTCTTTTCCTTGCGATGTTTGTTTTTGGATCAGTCAGATACGATCATTTCTTTTCTCTTTCAACATTTTTAAACCTGTTCAATGACAATGCATATCTGATGATTGCCGGAATCGGTATAACATTTGTGCTGATCACAGGCGGGATTGATATTTCAATATCCTCCACCATTGCATTTACCGGAGTGTTCATGGCATATTGCCTTGAGAGGGGAGTGCCATCCTATGTGGTTATTCCGGTAGCACTTCTTATAGGCATTATTGTAGGAGCCGTTCAGGGGAGTCTCATACACTACTACAGACTGCAGCCCTTTATCGTAACCCTGGCAGGGCAGTTTCTTATGAGGGGATTGTGTGTGGTAATAAGCGAAGCTTCAATCCCTATTACGGACCCGTTCTTTAAATTTATGGCACTGGGAAGGATCCCAATCAGCCTGGGAGAATCCAAGGCCCTTAATGGAAAGATATATTATTACGTTCTTATATTTGTTGCGGTTCTTGTGATCGGTCTTATAGTACTGAAAAAGACAGCTTTTGGAAGAGCGGTTTATGCCATCGGAGGCAGCGAACAGTCTGCAGAACTGATGGGATTAAATGTTGCAAGAACCAAGATCGGAGCGTATATTATAAGCAGCTTTTGTGCTGCACTTGCAGGTGTGGTTTTCTCTTTCTACACCCTTGCAGGCTACGGACTTCAGAACATGGGAATGGAGTTGGATGCCATTTCATCGGCTGTCATTGGAGGAACACTTCTTACAGGCGGCGTGGGATCTGTATTTGGAACCGCTGTAGGAGCCATGATACAGGGGATAATCCAGACCATAGTAACTTATGAAAACCTCAACACCTGGTGGACCAAGGTTACCATTGCAGGACTGCTCTGCTTCTTTATCGTGATCCAGAGACTTATAGCAGTCAGAGCAGAGGCTATGAAGGGAAAAGCAGTGGCAGCTGCCTGATGATTATCAGGGCATTACTTAAACATTTGGGGATGAGCGCTATGAAAGACTTGCTGACAGGATTTAAAACAACCAGGATCCGGACAAAACTGATCCTGTCCCAGGTTTTCATAGCTCTCATCCCTTTTTTGCTTGTGGGAATGGTGGGGCTTGTATTCTCTTTTAGAGAAGCCAGGAAGAATGTCGCCCAGAGAACTTCCCAGACAGTTACGCAGATAAGTCAGACCCTGGATATTTACATGGAGGATCTGGATAAGCTCGTTTATGTCCTTGCTGACGGTATAGCAGATTCTGCACCGGAGGAAGGGGATACAGTGGGAGTAGCCAAGGTAAGAAGGTCGATGCAGAATGTCATGGACAATTACGATGAGATTGCAGGAATTCTTTTTGCCTATTCAGATGACAGATACATAAGTACCGGAATGACCAGAGTTTCAAGAGATTCTTTTCAAAAGGAATCCTGGTATAAAGAAGCGCTCTTTGATATAAACAGCCTTCATAGGATCAGTGCCGTTACAGGCAGAAATATAACCACAGATGTAGGCTACAGTGTTGACGACGTATTCTCTGTGGTTAAGGCGGTATATGACAAAAAGTCCGGAAGGGTGCTTGGAGTTTTGCTTATAGATATAGAGCATGACATCATTTCTTCAGCCATCAGAGACTCCCAGATTGGCAACGAAGGATTTGTGTTTGTTTTGGATGAGTCTGATCACATGGTTTATACACCTATAAATGATGTGGTGTACAGGATAAACCCTAAGTGGCTCACTGATGAAAATAAAACCTTGAGCGTGAAGGTCGGGGGTGGAAGGTATTATGTGCGATTTAAGACCTCGGACCGAACAGGCTGGAAAACAGTAAGCGTAATATCATATGATGCGCTGATGGAAGATATAGACAGGATGATCGTTATCTATGCAATCATGCTGATAGTAACTTTGGTGCTTGTACAGTTCCTGTCCCTTCGCCTGTCCGAAAACATCACAAGACCAATTAAGGGTCTGAGAGATCTGATGAGAAAAACTGAAGAAGGAAATCTGGGCCTTCGCTTTGAAAGCAGATCACGGGATGAGATCAATGACCTGGGACTTACCTTCAACCACATGCTGGAAAGGATTGAGCTCCTTCTTGACAGAGTAAGATTTGAGGAAGATCAAAAGAGAAAAGCAGAGCTTAAGATTGTTCAGGAGCAGTTCAAACCGCATTTTCTTTACAACACTCTGGATACGATAAACTGGATGGCCAGAGAATACGGGGCAAAAGACATTGTAAAACTTGTGGATGCTCTTACCAACGTGTTCAGGATCAGCTTAAGCCACGGAAAAGACTATATCACCATTAAGGAAGAAGTAAGCTACATCTCTAATTATCTGTATGTTCAAAAAACCAGGTACGAAGATAAGCTTGTGTTTGAGATTGATGCTGACGATGAGTGCATGACTACCATGGTTCCAAAGCTTATTTTGCAGCCTCTTCTGGAAAATGCCATATATCATGGGATCAAGCTAAAGCGCGGTACCGGGCATATCGGTGTCTCTGTAAAGAGGCAGGGTGACATGATCTGTATGTCAGTTTCTGACGACGGAAAAGGCATGGACGAGGCTACTAGAGATTCCCTCAGAAAGCTTTTGCAGACTGGGGATGGAAGCAGGGAGCTTAACCCGGACGACAATCAAAGCTTCGGCCTTTACTACGTAAGGGAGAGACTGCAGCTAAGATATGGTGAAAACTACAAAGTGGATGTGGAGAGTACCATAGATGAAGGAACTACAATATCTATCTACATTCCATTTGAAGGAGACAGGTAACGTGAACTTGAGGCGGAAAAAGGTCTATTTCCCAATATTTCTTTTGTGTGCCATGCTGATGAGCATGGTGCTGTCAGGCTGTACTTTTTTTGGCTCTGCCGAACCTGATCAGAGGGAAGGAGTAGCATCCATCATTGGAGTGTCTCAGGCTAACATGCGTGAGGAATGGAGAGTTGCGCTTATTGATGAGCTAAGGCAGGAAACCGAAGGCTATGAAGACATACAGATAATCACAGCAGATGCTTCAGGTGATGTGAATAAGCAGAAGCAGGATATAGACAACCTTATAGGATATGGAATTGATCTTCTTATAATATCCCCATGCGATGAAAAAGAACTTGCCGGTAAAATAAAGGAAGTATATGACAGTGGGATCCCTGTGATCGTCATGGACAGGGCTGTTGAAGGCTTTGATTATACCCTCTATATTGGTCCTGACAATGAGGTTATTGGGCAGCAGGCAGGAACCTATGTGGCAGAGCTTCTTGGAGATAAGGGCGGAAAAGTTGTGGAGCTGGCAGGAAGACCTTCATCAAGACAGGGAAGCGAAAGGCTTATGGGCTTTCGCAAGATCCTTTCCGGCTACGATAATATTGAACTTACAAGGCTCAATGTGGGTCCTGAGTCCAAGGATGCAGCCTATGACATGGTGATCTCTGCGGCAGATGTGATAGAAGAAAGCGACGTAGTATTTGCCTGCAATGACAGCATGGCTCTGGGAGTGTGTGACGCAGTAAAAACGCTTAAGCTTGAAGATAAAGTAATGATAGTTGACTGTGATGGCTTTAAGGGCGCAGATGAGGGGATTGACCTGGTGAAAAAAGGAAGGCTTAAAGCCACTGTTTCCTGCCCTATCGGCGGAAAAGAGGCCATAGACTATGCTCTTTCAATCCTTGGGAAAGAGAGCGGTGTTCCCAAGCAGGTCATACTCAGAAGCAATATCATTACTGCTGATAATTTGGCAGAAAGCCTTGAAAAGATGGAGCGGGAGGTTGTTGATGACGGAAAGCCCATCAAGGTTGGGTATTCTCAGGTTGGTTCTGAGAGTAACTGGAGAATTGCCAATACTAAATCCATAGAGGCAGCTGCAAAGAAGTTTAACATACTTCTTCATCTTGAGAATGCAGATCAGTCTCAGGAAAAGCAGTTTGAGGCTATTAGGATGTTCATTGAGGAGCAGGTGGATGTCATTGTAGTATCTCCCGTGGTTGAGACCGGATGGGATGAGGTGTTGAGGGAAGCCAAAAACGCCGGTATTCCGGTGATCATGTCAGATCGAAATGTTACATTGGAAAACAGGGAAGAGAACCTTACTACAACCTACCTTGGAGCTGATTTCATAGAGGAAGGCCGAAGAGCCATGAGATGGGTGAGGGACAACTCTGATAGCACAGAAGGAAAACAGAGCATACTGGAGATAATGGGTAACGAAGGAGCATCACCTACAGTCGAGAGGAGCAAAGGTTTTAGGGAGATCCTTTCGGAAAACCCTGCATATTATATAAAGTATTCTGACCACGGAGATTTCACCTATGAAGGTGGAAGGGCAGTTGTGAAAAAATATCTTGAGAGCAATGACTGGGACATAGACATTATCTTTTCCCACAATGATGATATGGCTCTTGGGGCTATCGAGGAACTCAAGTCACATGGGATAAACCCCGGGGAGGATGTTAAGATAATCTCCGTTGATGCCACCAGAGAAGCTTTTGAATCTATGGTGAGAAAAGAGCTGTCTTGTGCAGTAGAATGTAATCCTATCATAGGAGATCAGCTGATGAAGGCGGTAAGAGACCTGCACAGTGGAAAACAGATGCCATTCAGGATAATAACAGAGGAAAAGATCTACGACTAGGAAATGGCAGAGGACTATATAAATAAAAGGGCGTACTGATCATATAGAAATCGTGGGTATAAAATAGGCGGGCTTTTTCATCAGAAAAAGCTCGCCTTTATTAATTGATTTATCTTTCGGCACGCATAGGATTGTTAAGGAAATCTTCGTATGCAAGTCTGATACCGTCATCAAGCTCTGTGGTGTAGGTCCAGCCAAGCTCTTTCGCCTTGGAAACATCCAAAAGCTTTCTTGGTGTTCCGTTGGGCTTTGAAGGATCCCAGCGGATCTCGCCTGTATAG
>JAEEGL016751845.1_pt1 | contig 12891 bp, 8 predicted proteins | sample 9134231 | NCBI WGS metagenome assembly JAEEGL01 (sample SAMN16246548, study PRJNA631951) | gut metagenome | biome: gut microbiome; feature: rumen; material: fiber-attached | host: Bos | place: Iran: Karaj | collected 2018-10
ACCTATCTCACCCAGAGCACACTCATCTACGAGCCGTAATCCCCACCGTGGAAATCGCGGCGGGCGTCCGCACTCCCCTCCCCGCATCCTTCCCTTTCCAGGCCGTCCGCTTCCCCCCGGGCGGCCTTTTCCGTCGTCAGGAAAAACCGTCGGGAGGCCGCCCGCAGAATCGCCATCCAGACGTTTGATGCCAAACTCATCGTGCAGGATTTCCATGGCAGCCTCTATCCGGGACTTGCTGTTAGTCATGGGGACAGGCACCTGGGTATGGAGATCTTGTATTATTATCCCGCCCAGATTGTAAATAGCATAGATAGCATAGACTTTTGGTAATCATTTTTATAGATGCCAGCAGCGAACGGCGGCATCACGGCTGGCATGGATGCGACGGATATCTTCTTCGGAATGTTCTCCTTATTTTAATTCATATGTTGCATAGCCAATTATGTTGGCTATGCAACATATGAATTATTATAAAGAGGATCAGAAGGTTCCGTTTGTATACAAAAGTGTGACAATTGTGACATGTGACATGCGGGGCGTTTTCGGGGGAGAAGCCTCCTTGGAATATTCAATCCATCAAATCCCAGTTGAAAAGTTAAAATTCTACATGGTACACAAGTTTGTGGCCACAAACTTGTGTACTTTAAAAATAATGCGTATATTTGTATGCAAATTTAATAAATGTAACACATGAAACGCTTCAATCAATTATCTCAAATCATTTTCATCGGTGGCTTTTTGTTGTTGGGAAGTTTCATGGGTATTTTCTTCTATGAAGTACAATCTACAGCTATGCCATTTAAAGATTGTATTATGATTTCAAGCATTGGCAGTTTACTAACTATCGTTCTCCAATTTGTAATTGATTCGCGATTCTTTTCTGAGAGAACTCCTCTCCCCACATCTATATTCTGTATCGGTGTCATATTCTTATATTTTCTTTGCATTTTCATACTAACTTTTATATACACTATCTATTTAGAAGGTATTGAATACGCGTATTATGCTCTCCTCTTCTTTATTCCATGGACTGTCCTAGTCTGGGTGATGTTTCCTGTTTTATATTGTATTACAAAACTTTTAGAGAAGAAAAACTTAGACCGGGGACCGGATCTCTGATCTATACGAATCGATGAGAAAAATGTAGGAAGATGCTTTAATATCCAAATAATTGTGTACCTTTGCTATATATTAAAAGAAGTTGGAATAAACCTATGACAATATGAATAGACTACTTGTTTTTCTTCTGGCATGCGTGATTGCACAGTTCTCCTACGGCCAAAATGAACTTTCAATTAAAGAAATGGAGGACTCTATGGCACATGGCAATCTGAACATACAGGTTGATTTGGCCAGAGAATATATCATTGGCAAAAATGTAGAAAAAAATGACGCCAAGGCTTACTCGCTGATACGTGATGCAGCCGAAAAGGGTAACCGCTACGGTCAGTTGTTGCTTGGCGTATGCTACGAAGATGGCATCGGTGTGGAAAAGAATCTGGACGAATCGTTCAGTTGGATAAAGCGTTCGGCTGAGCAGGGAAACGTATTGGCACAATTCAAGACGAGTCTGTTCTATGAGCAAGGTATTGTGGTAGAACGCGACCTGAAAAAAGCCTTTGAGTGGATTTCAAAATCAGCACAGGACTATCCTGTAGCAAAGTTATCGCAGGCCATATATTATTTCAACGGATGGGGCACAGAGCCCGACAGGACTAAGGCTAAACTGATCTTAGACAGTCTTAAAGTCGATGACGAACTGGGTGAAGAAGTCTCTCAATATTGTGACAACATAGAGCGCGGCGACAGCATGACAACTTATGGATTCCAGTTCCGATGGATACCTAGCATGCTCTTTGAATGGCAGAATGGCAACGTGGATGATGCGTTCCTTACTGATATTACCGCATGGCAGTTGAATCTGGGCAGAATGTTTATCAGCTATTATGAGTGGGATTGGTCTGCAATTTCAGCACAGGTATATTCGCAACCGAACAATATCGATATCATTGTTTACAGAATGCCTGAACCCGAGAGGATGCCGCTTTGTAGATATGTGGCTGCAGTCATAGATCGCAACCTGCACACGGCGCGCTACTATACACTCGAACTTACCATTGGCATAGAGGGGGAAATAAATGACAAAAAGCAATGGACGTTCTGCGGCGTGAGCAGCAACTTGTCGCATCTTAACTTCGGTCCATTCAATGGTAAAGCTACTGAACAAAGGTTTGTGGAGTATGTAAAAAAGAAACTGTCAAAAACAGAAACGGCTAAAACTGCCCCAGAAGTTATTCAGGCCATCAACGATAGTATCTGTGCCGAAGGTGCTGTGCTCTATACTGTCGAACGCCTCAACTGGGTATCTACCGATTCTGTTTTCGCACGCTATCGTCATGAAGACTTGGGCGGAAACCTTATCTGGCAACCTACAGCCAGCACCTGGAGTGCCATCTTCTACGACAAGGAAAAGAAAAACTGTATTTTTGAGTTGAAATTTGACACAAAGAGTGGTGCACACAGCCTCTCATACGACATACGCCCAATAACTGAAGAGGAGCTGGTTCAGATCAAACTGAAAGATACTATGTTGGATAACGCCTTCGAAAAGTATGGCGACCAGATCAAGTACAACGATAAAATAGGTAACCCCAATTTTGACTTTGTGCGTATCAATGATCAGTTAATCCGACTCTATGTACTTCAAGGCACGGTACAGCCAAATACCATTCCATTTGGTAATGACTATTCCATCGATTTCGATAATAGTGGTAATCCATTATGCTTCCGTAAATATCATCAATCGTTGATAGCTGTCAAGACAGTTGACGACGGAGGCAATAAAGTTGTATCAGTCGTGCATAGTCATCTTGCAGATAATCCTTATATCACACCTACGGATGTATGCAATTTCCTCCTATACAGAGGTAATCTGGAAGATAGTTATATCATGAGTACAGCTTTAGGCGGCTACATTATTCACCATGCGGCAGATAACACTACCGAGTTTAAACCCGTAGTGTCCCCCTGATTATTTCGGCTGTTCGAAGCTCCCGATTATTCATCCAACAAAAGTACGGTAGCCGTTCGGGCTGCCTGGGCACCCATGACGAGCACCTGAGCAATATCGGCCGTCTTGGAGGGACCGCTGATGAACGTGCCATAGCCGTAGTCCTGGAAGCTGCCCGTGATTCCGGCAGGGGAAGCGCTGGAAAGCCTGGCATATGCCTCGTGCATGTTGTTCACAATCTGGTGCCTGTCGAGGAGTATCACTAGGTTCTCGCTGATGAACATGACGGCCTTCTCCTTCATTTGCTGGGGAATCCATACGCAGGCGTTCTCCGCCACACCGAACATGCCACGGACAATGCCCACATCGGTACCGTTCAGGTCACGAGCACGTCCCACCTCGTCAGGATTGCGCGTGGCGATGGTAATCTCAGGCAGGTTGGAGGCTATCTCCTTGGCATCGGGATAGAGCTCGCGGATGAGATCGTTCACGTCGCGTCCCTTCTCCACCTCAATGGCATTACCACCCACGCTCTTGGTCATATTCATAAACTGCAACAGCGGGTCAGGGTAGGTGATGGCCTTGATGTCGCTCAGGTCGGGCATGTCGAAGCGCTCGCGGACATTGGCCCTGTATTTCTTTAAGATATCTTCCTTACTACTCATTTCTCTATCTCCTTGATTATTTCGTGGAACGGTTTCTTGGGGAACTCCATCATCTTGTGACCCTCGGCCCATGGGTTGAGACTGCAGTTCATGAGGGGTGAGGGGATGAGGTTAGCCCAATGGGCAAGTCCTGTCGCAAAATTGTATAGTCCAGGCGAACCATAGAGCATCGACATGCCTTGGCACATCAGCTTCTTCTGTGGATTGGCAGTGCCGAACTCGCTGAGTTGCTGGCGCCACAGATAAATCTGGTCGCCCAGGTTAACCTTGGCGGGACAAACGGTCTGACAAGAGTTGCAGAGCGTGCAGGCAGAAACATTGCCGGAATGCTGCTGTGGATTGCGCAGCATGCCGAGATTGATGCCGATGGGACCAGGAATGAAGTAGCTGTATGAGTAGCCACCTGAACGGCGGTACACGGGACAGGTGTTCATGCACGAGCCACAGCGGATGCACTTCAACGACTCCCAATGCTCAGGATTGCCTATCCACTCTGAGCGTCCGTTGTCCACCAGAATGATGTGCATGTGGTGGGCGGTAGGGCGTGCCTTGCGGAAGTGGCTTGTATAGGTTGTCGTGGGCTGTCCCGTTCCTGCCCGGCAGAGCATGCGCTGGAACACCGCCAGGCATTCGTAGTTGGGGATGATCTTCTCCAGGCCGATGGCCGCGATGTGCAGCTTGGGGCAGGAGGTTGACATGTCTGCATTGCCCTCGTTGGTACACACGACGATGTCGCCCGTCTCGGCAATGCCGAAGTTTCCGCCTGTCATACCTGCATCGGCCGTCAGGAACTCATTCCTCAGGCTCAGTCGCGCCATGTAGGTCAGGTACGTGGGATCGTGGTTGCCTTTTTCTTTCGAAATGCCTTTTTCTTCAAACAGCTCACCCACGTCGTCATGATTCAGGTGGATGGCAGGCATGACGATGTGGCTGGGTTTCTGTCCCTTCAGCTGGATGATCCGCTCGCCCAGGTCAGTCTCCACCACCTCAATGCCCTTCGATTCCAGATAGGGATTCATCTCACACTCTTCCGTCAGCATGGACTTCGACTTCACCATCTTCTTCACGTTGTGGTTCTTCAAGATACCATACACTATCTCGTTGAACTCCTCGGCATCCTTGGCCCAGTGTACCTCCACCCCGTTCTTTTCGGCATTGGTGGCAAACTGGTCCAGGTATTCGTCCAGATGCGTGATGGTGTGACGCTTAATCTCCGACGCCTTCTCCCTCAGCTGCTCCCATTCGTCCAGTCCCATGGCCATGTTGTCGCGCTTGGTCCGTACAGCCCAGAATGTGGCATCGTGCCAGTGCGCATACGTCTGGTTCTTCAGGAACTCCTTCGCAGCTCTGCTATGTTGTGTACTCATAATTCCTAATATCTTTTGTTCATCGTCATTTAATTCAAGTTTCGCATTCGCTCAACTTCTTTAACTTCTTACAGCCCTGCTGCCAGTATTTCAACGACATGCTTGAATGCAATCTGCTTGCCTTCTTTCCTGGCAATACCGGCCATGTGCATCAGACATGAACAGTCGGGACCAGTCACATACTCTGCGCCCGTCTGGATATGACGTTCCACCTTGTCGCGCCCCATCTGGGCCGACACCGCCGTCTCTTCCACCGAGAACATGCCTCCGAATCCGCAGCACTCGTCTGCACGTTCCGGTTCCACTACGTCTATGCCGTCGACCAACAGTAGCAAGTCTTTTATCTTGTTGAACTTCTCCACGTGCATCTCGCTGGGACTCGACAATCCCAGTTCCCTGACACCATGACATGAGTTGTGCAGCGATACCTTATGCGGAAACGTGCCCAGGCGGCGTTCTACCTTTACGACGTCGTGAAGGAATTCCACTACGTCCATGCACCGTTTGGCCGTTTCGCATTCATGGTGAAGTAGTCTCGGGTAGTTCAGCCGTATAAAAGCCGTGCAGCTCACGCTTGGAGCCACCACATAGTCAAAACCCTTGAACAAGCTTTCAAATTTCTCAGCCAGCGTCGTAGCCTGGTGTTCAAATCCTGCGTTAGCCATGGGCTGTCCACAGCACGTCTGCCCCTGCGGGTATGTCACGTCTATCCCCAGATGCTTCAGCAGCTTATAGGTTGCCATGCCCACCTCGGGATAGACGGCGTCTACGTAGCAGGGTACGAAAAGTCCTATTTTCATCTTCTCCGACATTTTTTACAGTTTTAGTTATTAGTTCGTCCGCGAAGGTACGAATAATCGCGCAAAAAACAAAAAAAATCTGAGCTTTTTCGATTGGAAGCTCCTTCTGTTACCTCTTCCTTAGTCATCCATGGGGTAGCGGACATCCCATTTGCGTCGCAAGTCGTCCATCAGTTGCATGATGTAAAGCGTTTCGCTATGAGGCATCTCGCTGGGTTCCAGCTTGCCGTCAATGAGCGCTTGGCGGCAGGCCGTGAACTGGTATTCGTAGCCTGTAATCTGTTGCGGAACTTTCAGCGTCTCCACATAGGTGCGGTTCGGCCCGTTCACGGTGATGGTCTGTGGATTGTTGATGTTGTCGATAATCAGGTTGCCCGACGTACCTGCAATGACTCCGATATTGTCGCCCACGCAGGCGGCACTCGACTGTACGTTGGCTAGTATTCCGTTTTTTAGAATGATGGTGATGGCGTTTGTCAGGTCCATGCCCGTGTCGCTCTTTACGCAACGGCCGTCGATGTCAGCTATGTCTGCATCGGTAAACATCCGCACAAAGTTGATGGCATAGACGCCTAGGTCGAGCAGCGCGCCGCCGCAGAGGTCAGGGCGCATGATGCGAGCCTTCTGCCCCATGGAGTAACCCAGCGTCGCCGTAATCAGCTTGGGGTCGCCGATGCGTCCTTCTTCTATCAGGCGGCGCACCATACCCACTGCCGGCTGATAGCGGGTCCAGATGGCTTCGGCCAGGAACACACCCTGCTTGTGGGCCAGCGAAACGATATCCCTCGCCTGACGCAGGTTCGCCATGAAGGCTTTCTCTACCAGACAGGGCTTCCCTGCCAGTAGTGCATCGCGTGTCACGTCGTAATGGTGTGAGTGTGGCGTGCCGACATACACCAAGTCTACGTCAGGATCGGCCATCAGCTCACCATACGTCCCGTAAGCCTGGGGGATGCTCCACTTGACTGCAAAAGCCTCCGCAGTCTCTTTCGTACGCGAACCGACGGCATAAGCTTCGCAGCCAGTCAGTTCTTTCAGAGTGATGGCTGCCTTCTCGGCTATCCATCCTGTGCCGATAATTCCGACACGCAATGTTCCGTCTTTTTTCATATCATCCAGGTTTTTAGTTCAAGAATGTCCAGTTCAGTATACAAAAACACAAAAATAGTCATATTCTATACGCGAAGGTACGAATAATTCCGGAAATATTGCTATCTTTGTACCGTCATTTATTAATTTTTATCACTCTCCTGATGAAACATTCAACAACCCCCAGCCGTTTACGGCATTTCGTGACAGTGGTGCTGCTGTTGGCAGCAGCGAGTATACAGGCACAGACAGCCCGTAAGTTTACCCTCGACCTGACCAGTGACGGAAAGGCACAGATGGTCTGCTTCCTCCCCCAGGTTCCGTCGGGCCGTGCTATTGTGGGTGTCCCTGGCGGCGGATATTCCGTTCTGTCGAACGGACACGAGGGCTATATGGCCTCCGATTGGATGAACCAGCGGGGCATTGCCTATTTTGTCGTCAACTACAGGTTGCCTGAGGGCGACCGTACCAAGCCCATCGGCGATGTCGAGCAAGCCTTCCGTACAGTCCGTGACTCTGCCCAGGCATGGGGCATCAACCCGCACGATGTAGGCATCATGGGATTCTCGGCTGGAGGACACCTGTCTTCAGTCATCTCGACACACTCCGCCTTCGACGTGCGTCCCGACTTTACCATTCTATTCTATCCTGTTATCTCGATGGACGAGCGCGTGTCCCATAAGTGGTCATGCCTTAATTTCCTGGGCGAAGCCGGTGTGCACGACAAAGACCTGGTGCGCGAGTTCTCTACCGACAAGGCTGTGCGACGCCATCTGACGCCCCCAGCGTGCATCATCACCGCCAGCGACGACCGTCTGGTACCACCAGTCACCAATGCTGTGCGGTACTACTCAGCTATGCGCAATGCCGGCAACGACTGTGCCCTGTACGTCTATCCTACCGGCGACCACGGTTTCGGTTTCGGCCCTTGGTTCAAGTATCACGACCAGATGCTTGCTGACCTGGGCGCGTGGCTCGACGCGCGTCAGGTGCCCAACCCCAAAGCCCTTCGCGTGGCCTGCATAGGCAACAGCATCACCGACGGCTTCGGCATCGACATGGCCTCGGCCTACGGCTATCCTGCCGAGTTGCAAAAGATATTGGGTGAAGGCTATTGGGTTAAGAACTTTGGTGTCAGCGGCCGGACGATGCTCATGCAAGGAGACTATCCCTATATGAACGAGAGAGCCTGGCGCGACGCTTTGGATTTCAAGCCCGACATAGCCATTGTCAAGCTTGGCACCAACGATTCGAAACCCGAGAACTGGCAGTACGGCTCAGCATTCAAGAAAGACCTTGAACAAATGGTTCAGGCGTTGCGCCCTGCAAAGGTAATCCTGTGTACGCCCATCCCCGCCTTCAAACCGACGTGGAACATCAGCGACTCCGTCATAGTCAACGCCATCATCCCCGTACAGCGTGACGTAGCCCGCAAGTATGGCCTACAAGTTATTGACCTTCACACGCTCTATGCTGACGACGGTGACAAGATGCTTGCCGATGGCATCCATCCTGACGGAAAGGGAGCCCGACGTATGGCTGAGATCATTGCCGAGGCACTTCTCGGTCGAAAATAGCCGTCAAACCTTTCAGGGGTCGGTTGTCATCTCCAACCCCTGTTACGGTTCCTGTTGTTGTCGCGGTTTCCCCATTTCTTGTCATACCGCCCTTCCGTATCGATTTTCCCACCGAAGATGTTCAAGCGATAGCGCACATGCAGCATAGCATACGAATTGACGCTATTGTACTGAGTGTCGGTACGGCTGGTGGCATTGACCCATCGCTCATAGTTGCTTTGCTGACCCAGCAGGTCGTAGAAGTTGAGTGCCACGATGAGTGATTTCGATTTGAGGAAGGGCTTTGACACCTGACCATTCCAAAGCAGCTCGTTGGTGTTCATGGACGAATCGTTGTAACCACGCCGGCTACGCTGGTGGATATTCATGCTGACCTCGAAGTCGAGGGGCAGCTTCAGCATGAACTGACCGCCATACTCGAACTGCCAGGTGTTCAGGTTGGCCGACGGTTGTAGCTTGTTGCGCGAGTGTTGGTAGTTCATACGGCCGTCGAGAGTCACCTCCAGCCAGTCGTTGCGGTATCCGGCTGTCAATCGCTGGTTCAGGTTCAGCGTACGTGTGGTGTTCTTTTCGGCATCTGCCAGTTCCTGGGCCACATAGCTCACAAAATTATTGTATCGGATGCGCGTGTCGGTACCTACGTTCCAGTGGGCCAGTGTGTCTATGGCGGTGTTGAAGGTGAATCCGCCGTTGAAGTTCCAGTTGCCATTGATGTTTTCCGGGCGCGAGATGCTACCGCCTGTTTCCGGATCATAGCGCACCATGTTTGATATGCTGTTGCGAATGTGGCGGTAGTTCAGATAGGCCACGATGCTTCGCTTGTATCGTACAATGTAGTTGTTGTAATACACATTGAGCGAGTTGGTGAACTGCGGTTTCAGACCGGGGTTACCCTGGGTGATGTATAGGGGATTTGAATCGTCGGTGATGTCGAGCAGTTGTGACATCTCGGGTTGCCGGGTATCGCCCCGGTAGTGTATCCACAGGTTGCTCTGGTCGCTGAACTTGTAGTGATAGTCCAGCGTCGGGGTCAGGTTGGTCACGTTGCGGATGGTGTCCACGTAGATGCCTCGGTAGTCCTGTATGAAGTTGGAGTGCTGGGGTTGCAGCAGGACACCGATGTTGTATTCGTACTTTTCTGAACGGTGGCGCAGGGTGAGACGGACGTTGTGTGTATAGTTGGTGTATTCTGAATAGCGGCTCAACCGACGGTCGAGATAGCGGTCCATGTCAGCATAGAGTGTCCCAAGCCATGGGTCCCAGTCGCGATATTCGGGCGTGATGCCAGAGAACGGGTCTTCGGGCAAACGGCTGAAATCGTAGGTCTGCCGGTGGCTCTTGTTCCAACTGTAGCGTAGTTCGTAGTTGGCCTGCAGGTGGGCTCCCTTCCACAGCGGTTCGCTGTAAGTGGTACTCACCACGTAGCCCCAGTTGTCGGTCGGTGTAGTGTTATATCGGGCGGTATAGTATGCAGAGTCCTGTCCGGCTTGGTTCTTCAGCCTGAAAAACTCTACCTCGTTGTTCGAGACGTTGTCGTTCTGGCTGTTTCCCCCATTGGTCTCCAATCGTACTAAGATGTTACGTCCCCGTGGGTTGAGCCGACGGTATAGCTGGACCATGCCCCATGCGTTTTTGTTCAGCTCGTACGACAAGTTGGAATTGAGGTTGTGGTTAATAATGTGCTCGTATAGTGTCGACTGTGTTTCTGGCAGGAAGTTCTCGGGGGCCAGAGGGTTTTCGGTGAAGAGGTAGGGGTCGGCATCGAAACTGGCAGATATTGACTGCGTGGTAGCATCGCTCGTCCCGTAGCTGCCGTTGGCGCGGACCAGGATATTGGTCAGCGTGTCTGGCTTCCATTCCAAGCGCATGTTACCCCACCAGTTGTTGCTGCGTGTGAAGTTTTCCGTGGCCGTGTTGGTGAAGGTTCGTGTGACGTCGCTATAGAAGTTCTCGACGGCAGTCTCCGTCTTGTTGTCGCCATCGCGATGGTTCCAACGTATGCTGGCATCGACTTTCAGTTTGTTACCGTCATCGTAGTTCAGGTTGGTACCCAGCATTTTGCGAGCGTTCAGTCCTCGACGGTTCCACCAGCCTGCATTCTCCTCCTTGTTGTTGAGATTTCCCAGCAGCACAAACCGGGTCTTGTCCGTGAAGACGCTGCCCATGCCGCGCGTTGCATAGCGGCTATTGGTACCTCCTGCTACGTCCAGATTGGTCATGTAGCCGCGATTCATGCCCTTCTTGATGCTGAAGTCGAGCACTGTTTCCTTCTCGCCGTCTTCTATACCGGTGATACGTGCCTGGTCACTTTGTTGGTCGTAGAACTTCATGTTCTGGATGATGCTGACGGGAATGTTCTTGAGTGCCGTCTCCACATCGCCCAGCATGAACTCTTTGCCGTCGAGCAATATTTTCTTCACTTGCTTGCCGTTGATGGTGATGTTGCCATCCTCGTCGACTTCAGCACCTGGAATGCGCTTGATGAGTTCCTCGATAGGCGATCCCTCGGGGGTACGGTACGCCTCGGGGTTATACATGATAGTGTCCTTCCGGACCACAACCTGTGCCGCACGTCCTGTTACAACGGCCTCCTGCAGCATGACGCTCTCGGTTTCCATCAGCATGTTGCCCAAGTCCTGGCTGCCGCCCCGTCGCAGCGTCACCTCGCGGTCAATGGTCTGATATCCTATCGATGAAATAATAAGCCTGTAGGTGCCAGGCGATGGTGCCTGTAAGTCAAAGTCACCATTCTTGTCGCTTACCGTGCCACCCACGAAGGTGCTGTCGGAGGCGGTGAACAGCTGTATCGTGGCCTGCACCATAGGTTCTTTCAGGTCGGCATCCAACAACTGGCCGCAAATGGTTAGCTTGCGGTCCTCGGGTTCCGGCTGAGCGTTAGCTGTGGTAGTCCATAACACAGTGTGAAGTACACTCAATATAGCGCACAATAACAGTCGCTTAGCTTGCTCGCGCATCATCACGCTTACGCGATTCTTTTTTGTATTCACTTGGAAAGTCTTTTAGTTTGTTTTACACACGATGTTCTTTAATGACGACCCAAAGATGACGTACTGCGTATTGCCTGCAATAGTTCCCTCGTTCTGTCCCCAAAGGAAAGGCCAGTCGTCAAAGTTCTCGAAATGGTCGGGCTTGCGGAATAAAAGGCCGGGAGCTACATTGCCAGGTATGGCCGAAAAATCGGCACGGTTATTGCCATAGAACACCTGTTTGGGACGGGCAGCCCCAACCACGGCTACAAAGCTGTAGTTATGGTACGGGTGGCAACCATAGAGCCAATTGGCAACGCGGTAGACCTCTTCCTTGGCGATGATATCGGGATAATAGATGTGGGCATAGTTGACGGTGATGCCGAAGTTGAGGATAGCGTTGACGCCAGCCCAGTTGCCCAGTCCGATGGGTACACCATAGGGGTTTTGACGATCGAAGCCGTGAATGTATTCGCGATACTTCTCGACATAAGGTCGGAGACGCTGTCGATAGGCTTCGTCTTTCATGGGTATGGAGTCAAGTGCTGTTTGTAGGGCGAAAGCTACGTTACGGTCGAGATTTTCCCAGAGTGTACGGGGACGGTGACTGCGTCCGGAACGAGCGTTGTTGTTGTCACCAGTACCAGTCAGCCATGTGACGTCAGCATCAAACTTTGTGTCTTGCTGTCCCTGGGACTTAGCCAATAGCTGTTCGGCCTCGTGGCGCAGACGTTCTGCTTGACGCTGGGCCCGCTCAGCCAGCGAGTCGTTATAGCCTTTCAATACCCGAGCAGCTGAAGTAAATACGCCGGCAGCCTGCATGTCAAGGCGCGGGTTGCGAGTGGTGAAGGCCCACATGTCGTCGGGCGTTCCACTGCGCTTGCCGTCAGCACTCACTTCATAGGGCTTCAGCGAGGGGTCGTAGTGCAGCCCGTCGGTTAGCGATGCAGCATCACCGAGATGGTGATAGTTGTCGAGCACAGAATTAGAAAGTGTCTGTGCCATGTGGCCTATCTGTTCTGCCTGTGCCACCAAGTTAAGCACACCGTGCTCGATGAACTGCAATATGTCAGGTACACCGTCGGGGCGGTGCAGCTCAACATAGCGTTGCTGCTGCGAGACAAATGTTTCATCGCGTTGGGGATGGAATAGTTCCCAGGTGCGGATGAAGTTTTGCACCACGTTGATGTTCGATGACGTCTCAATGTCAAAGTCACCTGCATCAAAGAACCCACCGATGTTCAACCCGGGAATCAGTTCCAAAGGCTTGTACTTCGTGTCTGTCGTTGCTCCCTGGCTATGCAGGTCGAAGTGGTCGCTCTCTGGGGCTTGCAGATAACCTTCCTTGAAGGGTTCCCCGTGCCATGTGCGATAGCCTTCGGTCACGTACATG
>JAEEGL016822215.1_pt1 | contig 12891 bp, 8 predicted proteins | sample 9134231 | NCBI WGS metagenome assembly JAEEGL01 (sample SAMN16246548, study PRJNA631951) | gut metagenome | biome: gut microbiome; feature: rumen; material: fiber-attached | host: Bos | place: Iran: Karaj | collected 2018-10
GCCATGTGTCTCTATCGGGAAAGAGGACAGCGATACGGTTAACTACATCGCAATTCTTCAGCGTTGATACGCCGACAATACAGTTTTTGTATCCTGCAAAGTCGCCCGTCAACAAGGTCACTCCATCTTGGGTTCCTTCATAGTGGAAACCAGCTTTCACCATGGCATCGGTATATGCCTTCAACGTGCCATCGATGGGAACACCCTTGAATGAGAGGTGCTGTTGGGCGAATGCGGTGCCTGCAAAGAGAAGGCAGGCAAGAAGGAGGGTAAGGTGTTTTTTCATATCTCAACTTTTTATTTGGATTAAAGCAATATAATCTATCCAGCAGTAAGAATTAGTCTAACGTAACGACAAAAGTCAAAGTGTGAAATCACGTGCATAGCAGGTGTCAATCTAGTTCAGAAGAGTCTTTCTCCACATCTTCTACAATCAAACCTAAATCCAAAGCATCAGAAATACGTTTGAGTTGACGTATTTTTTTCGCCGTGCTGGAATGAGTTGTAACAAGCCAGCCATCTGAAATCGAGTGTTGTCTGCGTTCGTGCTTCTCTTTGGTAACCAGCGGTTGCGAGCCGCCTATTCCCAATTGAGCAACCTCTTGCGGACCTATTTTGTCTATAGCGTCAGCAAAAGTGATGGCACTCTTAGGATGACAAATGACGGTACCGTCAGGAAACAAGACGCGCAAATGGGTAGGGACTGATTTTACTCCACTTGGGGGTGTCAATCGTTTAGCGGAGCGTTCTTGATATAGATTAAGTTCTTTAAGTTTTGCTTCGACCCCTTGGTAATCACCTTCTTGAAAAAGAGTAAGAAGTCCTTGTATATGCGCATATTCTCCACGTTTGCTTAACAATGCAAGAGCATTTTGATAAACAGGCTCGATGGTTCCCTTTGCGGCACAGTTCCGTTTCTCTTTGAGTTTGCCAAAAATGATGTTGAGGATGTTATTTTCCGATTCAGTGATGGAAAATCCATACTCATCAGCTATTTTTCGAGCGTCCGCAATGGCTTTGCTGAATTTTTCAGCACTTTTCTGTGCAATAGTGACAAGTTCTTCATCAGTGCAATTTGACAAGGGTTTCATAATCGTTTATTTTCAATTGTTATAAGATTTCATCAAGCATTTCCCGAACTTTCTTATAATGCTCATTGACAAACAAGTTGGTCAGTTCTGTTACCTTCATGTATTCTCCTTTGCGAGTAAGTTTTCCGATGGCGATTTGTAAATCTTTTTCTACGCTCTCTTTCGTAACCGTATCTCTGCGTTCTTTGAGTTTCGCAAACACCAAATTCAACACATTGTCTTCCGACACTTGTATATCAATTCCATATTCAGAACCAATTATTCGAGCTTCGTCAATCGCCTTGTTGAAACGGTCTGCCGTTTTTTTGGCGAGATCAACAAGTTCTTCATCGGAACAAGAAGCCAAAGGGCGACGTGAACGTTTTGGCAAATCCGGTGTCGATATTGTTTTTGAAGAATGGACGCGACTGTGATAATTACCTTTGACATTGTATGATTTTGGAGCATTATACACATCCAACCTCCGGCACCACTGGTCAAGCCGTTCAGTTTGTCCTTGATAACGGATATATCGGGAATCTACCATTTCGGCTCCAACAGGAAGATGGTCAGCAAGAGGACCTATTTTTCCGTTACCATAATAATCAATCAAAGCCACGCGCAATGCATCAAATTCGCCAAATTCGTTCATATCTTATCAATTTTAATATTCCAACCTTGTTTGTTAACATTATTTATAAACCCTGTTACACTGTCGATGTTATATTGATTGCTTGCATAAACCAGGTCTCCATTCGGTAGTACAATCTCGTCATATCTTCTATAGAAATTCACATCTGTAGATTTATCAAGGGCTCTTCTGTATTGATTCTCAGTCAAGAAATACCATGAATACCGATTGAACGCCACCTGCCCAAATATTTCAACGAGGCTTACGGCATCACATCCGGGGTGCTCGTTAGCAAATAGACGTACTACCTCCGATGCCAGATGACCTTTGGGTAATGCACCTTCTCCATTGATGCTGTATTTGGAATAATCCATTTGTCGTCTAGAGGTTTTGTCCTTCTCCATTTTCACTGACGGAAGCCTTTCTATCCCGAGAGAGGTCATCATTTTGTTAGCCTCAGAGTATTGTCCTGATTGGAATAACGAGATAAGTTCGTTCATTTTGTAGAATTCCCCGCGATCTGCAAGTATCCCTAATGCATGTTTGAAAGTGGGTTCAATGTCAGCTTTTTTGACATTATCCCGTTTCTCTTTAAGGGAGGAAAATACGGTGTTCAGTATGTCGTTTGGGGATTCCCCCATAGAAAAGCCGTATTCGTTTGCTATAGAAAGGGCATCGGAATACAGTTTCGTGTATTTCTCCACAATTTTTTGGGCGACGGAGACAAGTTCTTCATCGGTGCAATCGATTAATCGTTTCATCTTATTAGGCTTTAATTTCGATCACAGGCATTCTTGTTTTAAATTCCGCATCAATGTTGTGGCATTGTTCTTTAATTATTCCTCTGCGTCTAATTGCTGGTTGTAGACAATATAAGTCAAAATCTTCATAATTTACATCCTCTTTCTTTGTCCAATGTGGGAACAACAGTTTCATATATGCCGTGGTAATTCGCTTCACCGCGTTAAAGTCACGCATATCGGCATTCTTTTCAAAGGTGACCAACTCGTCAAAAATCAGGCTGTATTGATTTTGAGTCCGCAAGGCATGCATGATTTCTGAAAAATATTCAACATTGATGGTCCACCCTTTGAATATCATACTTTTGTTTATACGCGGCAAGTGCCACCCTTCAATAAAGCAATGAAATCGGTCTAACAATGCTGACTCTCGGAAATTGATAGGTAATGAATTGAAATACAGATTGGAAACCGGTCGTTTGTCTTTAGTCAAAGGAATATTTCCCATCAACATCAAACCACATTCTGATGAAAACTCATTGTTGTCAATAGTTGTTTTCCCACTCTCCAAGTATGATTTTAATGCAGCCTGAATTTCGGACGGTTCTTGAAATACAATAGTCTGAATTTCGTCAAAAACAGTGAAATCGTGGTTCTTGATGATACCGTTTTGCTTTTTTTGTTTGTCATAAAATAACTTGGCACGTGTCACTTTTCCGCCACTAACTAACCAACCGTATTTTGACAGATTTCCGAAAACGTATGACTTACCAGTGCCTTTGGGAGCTAATTCGATGACATTCAAACGCGGTTCGAGGAAAATCAACAGACGTGTCAAGAATTCGATTTTTTGAGTCATACTTTCAAAACCATCCGCATCATATTCCATTGCCGACAACAAGACATCCAACCATTCTTCAGTGGTGAAGTGCTTTCGTGCTTCCTGGAAGTAGTGTATGTCAACAGATTTGTACGGTTTAAAAGGTTTGTAGTCCACCATTTCTATATGGTTCTTTTTCCCATCATCATCTGGCATCACACACAGCTTGATAATCCCCCACTTTTCACCATCAACCAGCTCACCTTTATGCTTAGAATACACATATTCCGGAATTTGTCCTTCTTTTTCCTTAATGTCCATATCAGGAATAGCAAAACGGGTGATTCCTTTAACTAAATCAATCGAGACAATAAACCTAGCCAGTACTGTTACTTCCGAGTTGTCACGCAGGCGTTCCTTTATGGGTTCTTTCGGCATGACTGAATCCAAAAACGAAGTCAACAACCCTTGGTCTATATTTCCTTCTGAATCAATGAATTTCTTCAAAAGGAAATCTTTCACAAATGAGGGCAAGTTGCGTCCAACAAACAAACTGTTTGTGGCAGCAGGATTTTTGTATATGGCATTAGAGCTGAATGCTGTTCTGATCTTAGTTTCAATCTCTTCTTTCATAATGTTTTATTATAAGTCAAACAAATCGTCGTCTTCTTCGCTGCCAGTATTTATTTTCACGTGGTAGGTCTTTTTAAAAGTACCAACAAAGAGCGTAACCTCGTCCGTTTCGGTGGATGTGGTAATCCTATTGGTGGAGAACTCTTCCTTTTCTTGATGAAGTTCATATCTTTGATTGGCATATAGTACGTAAGGTTTGTCTATCGCATTGATTCCTTTGATTCGGAATGTGATGACAGCATTGGCAGCGGATATTTCTTTGGAAACCAATGTCACTGTAACTGTGGAACCTGTTTTTTCGTTGGAGAGAATAAAAATGGGAACAATCACCTCTTCAGGGGTACAACCACCATGCGCACTTTGTCCTAACGGTGTTTTACCACATAATGATTCATGTCGCAACGCACAAACCGTTTTATTATCATCGCAGATGATGTAATTTGAGTCTTGTGTGGGGGTTCCATTGTTTATGGCAGCCAATCTCCCTCCATGGTCAGAGGAGAACCCTTTGAGGCTAAGTCCATCACAATACTGGGAGAGAGTGGTCAAGCCATGGTCGGAAACAATGGCCACTTTTCGCCCTGCGAACTGACTGACAATCTGGTCAACTGCCTTTTTGATGATTTCAAACTCTTCAATGATATATTCTGGATATCGGTTGCCCTGCTTATGAGCGTGCGCATCCAAGTCACCTTCTTTTTCGAGATCACCCTTTGCCAAATCCAACAGTTCCTTTTTGTTAATATCAGTAGTAGTCGGATAAATGGCTCTGGCTAATTGAATTTCGTTCAGGAAGATTCCTTCCTTTTGTTCAATCAGATGCGAGACGAGCGGAATCCATTCTACTCCAAGCCCATCTATCCAATAATACACCTCAATGTCAGAACGGCTATTCAGAATGGTCTTCACGGTCTTCAACTCTTGATACCAGGTGTTGAATGTTATGGCGGAAGTGTTTTTCTCGTTGATAATCACTCGTATGCTTTCCGAATAGGAGTTGGCCAACTTACTGACACGGTACTTCTCTATATATTCAGGAATCCACTGTAGGATAGAATCTGTTATGCCAAAATCATTTCCAAGGTAATAGTAAAGTTCCGGAAAAATGGCTTTGATCGTATCTCTCTGCACATAGCCCTTTCCAATCCATTCTATGATCAGACTTTTTTCTACGGCTGTCAGCGATGATAGATAGCGTACGGCTGTTAGATAACCATTTGATTCTGCTAATGCCAAGAGCTGTTTCCTCAACTCATCTTGCACATCGATTGTGAGTTTTACGCCATGGCTCTCTGCCGCTTGCAGACAGGCTAAACGTTCCTCGAGGTCTTGTTCCGGATTCTCTTCATCGAAGACAGAAAGGGTAACGGACGCAAAAAAATGATAATCTATAAATGATTCAGCATTCTTAATGGCTTTGCAGATGTAGCCCTTTTCGCAGAATTTGTAGGTGTAATAGCTACAGAGCAACCACTTTTCAAATTCATCCTTGCAGGCAAACCACTTGTCTATAAATACGTGATAGTCAGATAAATCATCAATATGGAAATAACTGTTGAAGAACTGCTCAAAGGAAAAGTCAGTAATGTCTATTTCTTTGGCCAACCGTATCCAGTGTTTATCATCACATGATTTATAGTCAATCGCACCAAAATTCAGATTCAGTCCTTTAGTCAGAAAGTCATACACATTGTGGCATTCACAGTAGGAAAAAGCGTTGTCGGGCTGTGCATACATTATGTGAGCAAAGATAGATGGAGAATGGGAGACTATTTGTTGCTTTGCACTTTGGTTGCGCCATATCTGCAACCACTCTTTCATGTTATTCACGACTGTGAATCTCTCTTCAATGCCTTGAATCGCATGATGCTGACCATTGAGAGCTATAAGACGGTAATTGAGTTGCACATCGCTGTTCTTATAATACCACACATATATCTGAGAATCAGCACTAAATTGGGAAAATTTTCCTTCCAATCCGACAATGGGGACATATACGCGATGTGACGGGTTGCGGTCATTTTCAATTCCCTTGATGGTCGCTATAAGGGTGTAAAACTCAGGAACTCTGTTATTATCGTAAAAACGCACTAATTCAGAGAAAGGGGTAATCACATAATCTTTGTCCTGATGCTCATTCACAAATTGTTTGAATTGGTTGGCGAGTTTGCTGTGTGTGAACATAACATCAACATGTGGTTCATCGAACCAATCCTCAATACTTTCCACCAAACACCCGTGTTCTGCTTGCATCCTCTCCACGAACTTATAGGAATCACGGAAGTTGTCGAACAACACAAAGCGAATCGGATAGCGATTGGCCACGAAAGCATGAGAGCCAATTGCGGTTTTGTCACTCGCCACATAATGGAGCAAGTCGTCAATATTTGCGAAATCCTTAAACATCGTAGCTGTTGATTATATCCAAAACCTCATCGTTTCCTATATCGCAAATTCTTTCCAACATCTCTTGGGCTTTAGTCATGCTGGAAATCTTCTTCACTAGGCTTTTGGCCGAGCTTCGTTTGTCTGCGGAAACAGCTTGCCTTTGAGCTGTCTCCAATTGCCTTTTACAATCCTCTTCCAACCGAATCCGTTCTTCTTCTTGTCTTTCTCTTTCTTCCTGTTCCCGCTTTTCCCTTTCTTCTTCGGTTCTTCGTCTGTTCTCTTCTTCATACTTGGACATCCTCCACTGCGTAAGTTGCTTGCTCACCTCGTCTTCTGCCCAAAGGCCGACTTCACTCTGCAAGTGGCTCTTGAGGAATTGCATAGCATCCTCTTCTTCGTCATCCTGCATTTTAACGCCTTCCACCGATTTGAGAAATTCACGGAATCCGTTTCGGAAGCTATCCGCGTCATTTAAGTGATTACCCAAATCAAAATGGAATTTTTCCATACCATCCAAGGTGTTGTTTATCAGGTCGGGATTGCGCATGTCCTGTTCATTGCATATCTTCAGGATATTGTCAATAGTTTTGCGGAAATCTTCTTTATCATCAGTGTATTTCAACGACCAAAGGGGATAGCCTTTTTTGTCTGAAAAAGCGTGAGTGACAGCCCATCGGGCGTTTGTCAGACTGGTTATCTCAAGAGCACCGTTCAGCTTGTCCAATTGGAAAGTTTTAACGAAAACGTCAAAGAGTTTGCGACTCTCTCTCGTCTCAAAACGGAATTCAAGTTTACGGCTGGATTTGCCGTTCTCCCAAGCCTTGAACATTTCCACGATGTCATCAACCAAGTGCTGTGCTGATCGGGGCTTACCGTTCAAATCAAATATTTGGTCGCGATATTTCCGCATGGCAAAAGCCACCATTCCCATGCCAGCGTATGACTGGAACAAGCCATACGGAGGTTTGGTCAAATCCTGCAGTTTGTCACCCAAGTTAAACGGTTGGTTCTTATCCGTATGGCTGAACTTGCTGTCAATGAACTTTGAAACCAATAAAAGCGGATGATTAGAATCAATGTCCGGCTTTAGTTGCATGTTGTCATCTACAGAATCTTGCAACAAAAATGCTACATGTTGTGTCGGACCCACACACTTAGCTGTCACATCCAATTTGTCATCGTAAGAAAGCACGGCATCCACAACAGCTTTCGCTGAAACTTTAGCCCAGTACGTTTTTGAAAATCTTGATTGTATCAGTTCCAATGATTCTGGACCGTGTTCAAAAATAGTCGGCGACACCACGTTATTAATCGTTGTGGTGATGCGACTGACCGAGTTCACATCCTGATTTCCACGCAGATAGTACGTGAAATTACCCCGTTTCACTTCATTTATCCACTCCTTGATCATATCGGAGGCTGATTTCTCATGCGTGATTTTTTGAGATGCGAGCGAATGATTGAGTGCGCATTGGGCATTGGCCTGGTATTCTATGAAACGTTCATAATTCTTGTCAGTCAATACGCTTTCAAACACGACAAAAACAACATTTTTGAAACGCTCGTCGGCACTATATTTTGCAACAAAGGTCTTGAGGTTGTTCAGTTCCCCGAGATTACGAGCAAAGAACATGGCCATAAATACTTCGTAAGGTTTGCAATCTTTAAAACCGTTTTCAATTTTGTTTACCAGGGTGTATTCATTGGAATCCTCCGAAAAGAACTTGTATTGCATGGGTCTGGCCACGTTTTTCAAAGAAAGATCCAACAATTTCCGAGCGGTATCGCCAAAACCAACCACTTGGCTCGTGAACTTGAAGTTATTGTTCATAAGGTTCTCTTTAGCATCCTCTATTTCTTGAGGTGGCAGTGCGGAGAACATGATGGAGAACAATCCTCCAGGTAGCCGCTGGATAATGCTCTGTTCGTCAAAATAGTTGAGGATTTTGTCAATATGATCCTCAATATGGGTTCCTGCGAAGAGATTTCGAATGTTTTCTTCCGAAGGGGTCACCGTTTCGGTGTTAGCAATGTTATTCAGCGCATTTAGTAGAAGAACACTCTTGAAAACAGCAAAATAATCCTCTCCTTCGTTTTCAACCTGTAGTTTTCGGGAATTGAACCGCTCCGTAACCGCACCGTATTTGGTGACATTGCCGTTAAATTCATCTACCACGTAATCCCACAGAAAATCCGCCGTAATAGTGTCCTTGTGAGCAAAACGTTCTTCATTGTCAAGGAAACCCCGAATGGCAGGATTCTCGCCAATGAACTGGAACACACTTCGCGATGACGAGCCTGCTTCGCGAGCATAATAGGTGGCCAAGTTGGCAGTTGAGGGATGTAATGGAAACAAACTTTTCAAGTCCAGCTTCGTCTCTTCAGGATCGGTTGAAGTCCGCGAATAAATATCCAATAGTTCTCGGTGTGCACTATAGAACTGCTCGGCTAAATTGTATTGTGCATAGCGGTTCATGTCATCCTTGGGCTGGAATTTCTTCGACATGATTTTGAAAGCCGAAACTGGTTCCATGTTGTAGTGCATGTAATGATAGCGTCCTTTCGTTTTGTTGCGTTCCTGCTCGGTGAGCGAATTAAGAGCCGAAGGATGAGAGATATAGAAGAAATAGGAGTTGTTTTCACTGTTCATCACAGTTTCGTCAATCTCTTGCAATGTCACTAAGATAGTTTGTCCTACAGGTGAATTCATCATGTCAGTAAACTCGTCCCAAATCACAAAAAGCCCGTCAAAGTCAGTGTTGGCCGCTAATTCGTTTTGAACCTCAAAGAACCATTGTTTCAGGTCGGCACTGTCCATTCGGATATCATAACGCTCTTCGCGAAGCACGTCTTTCACCTTGGCCAACGTTCCTGTATCCCCGTTTCTCAGTTCCGCAATCAATTTCTCGCGGGTGGGGACAAGGGATTTCAACATGGCACTTCCGGCTATTAGATTATCCCAAAAATCCGTCTTCGACTCAACATGGCTGATATAATTGTCGAAGTCCGTCTGTACGGTGATGTTGATTTTGGCCTTCTTGAGTGCTGAGGAGACCGCACGTTGAAGTTGCAACGACAAATCATCCCGGTGGGAGATGCTCTGCGTTCCATACATGGTAACAGGGAACAATCGTTTGTTTTCCCGAAGTTTTAATAAATCGTTTCGAAGAAGATCAAATTTCGGGTCATGGTATTCTTCCTGAATATAACCTTTGATGGCATCCACAGGGTCGCACAACAAATGTTTGATGACGGCACCGGCGTGACTCTTCCCCGTACCGTAGGTACCCTCCAACCAGAATGATTTGTGCAGATTAGTGTCATTGTTGCGCACCGAGGCTATGACCTTTTTTAGTATGCCATTGAACTGCTCGTTGGTGAGGAACACCTCCCAATCGCCATCTTTTTCATTTTCGATATTATAGGCGGCTTTTTGTTCCCGCAGTGTGATAATATCACTGTATTTGGTTGCCATAATGCTTGATTTATTTCTTGAAATAAAAGTTTATGATACTTTGCCGCAGGACGTTGCGACATTGTTCGTCTTGTAGCAAATCCCACAAGGCGTTGTCCAAGTAAGCGTAGTCAACATATTTGCGCAATTTACAATCAGAGGTTTTGTCTAGTTTCGGACTGATTTTCCACTTGATATGCCAAAAACCATCTGTTTCAAGATGGTAGAAAGGATTGCAAAAATCTGATAAAATTTCTTTAGGAGCTTCTCGTTTGTAATTACGCTCGTATAGTTGCTTTAATTTATCATTGTAGAAGAACTGATTGTCTGTGAACAATGAATAGGCAACAGAATCAATAAGAGTTAACAGAAAAACAGGTTTTGCATTACTTGGTTTTCCTTTGCTATACCCTCTTGTTATCTGTATAAACAGATTGCTGTATTCTTTTATTTTCAGTTCTGAAACCATTATAAAGGAACATTTGTCAGTAAACTCAACACTTTCAGAGAACTCATGTTTTCATATAAAGAAATATGATCCAACCCCATATTAAGATCTGCATTGAGGACACGATTTGTGTCACTATTTAATGATCTCAACAATTTTTCAACCGCATTTTTACTTGTACCAAACTCTCTAAATACACCTGCGTCATTGTCTGGAGAGTATAAATCAGATAGTCTAAATGATCGAGTCTCTTTTTTCTCAGAATATTTAAACAACGAATATGCTAAAGCTTCTCGGGACAACTCTTCATAGTTATTTTTTACAAAAATATTTTTTGAACACTCTATCTTTAATCCAAACTGTTCTCCTAACGGACTGCTCGAAAACATATTGAAAAGAGCCCCCAAAGAATACTCAAAAGTAGTAAATCCTTCGGAATATTCTTCTTTATATAAATCCATAATGGAATTTTTTGAATAGTTTGTGTTAAAAGGAATCTTACAGATGAACCATGATACCAGAGGAGACTGATGACAAAGATTAATCCAAATAATCTCCCACACCAAATCTGGCATATCTTGATATATATCAGCAAGAAGTGTTCCTAAATCAGTGATTCGACTTTGTTCATCAATTATTGACGCGTCTTTCAGCCACGATTTAAAAGAAGGAACTTGTTTCTTTCCAAGACCATTGTTTTCCCAATAGTCATTTTTCATTACAAAAAATTCCGATAGCCATTCGTCTCGAAGACCGAATGTCCCATATCCGCTGATTCCGGACATCTTGCTTGAAGAAGTATTATTTGCCATACTTAATGAATCTGCAACAACACACCCATAACTATGAAATGATAAACACTTCAAACAATGCACACATTTAGACCCATCTACAGTTACAGTAGGAACAACTGACAGCGCACCAGTGGGGCATTCAACCTCACAGGCTTCACATTGGATACAATAAGCACTTTTATAAATAACTCGTTTTATTGCTCCTATAAAAGTCAAATCTGTTACATTGTGTATGGTGAGTTGACAATTTGTTTTGTTTTTGTTATTGTATTCTATTTCAAACGAATAAATATTACTTTTATAGTTGATTTCACCTGTCGTTTTGTCCTCTTTCGAAGAAAGGACAAACTCCCCTAAAACAGGCAACCATGTTTCAATGGAATTATTACAATGTTGAATTGATGCTTTCAAATCATTACCATTCATGGAAAATTTCACAGAGGTAGGCACATCCATATATTTTCCACTTGCGCGTAATTTCCATTTGTGATTTTTAATGTAGTCTTCAACATTCTGAACGCCACGCATTTTCGACCATCGTTCTAATCGTTCTGTGAATGGACGCAAATTATCATGAAAACAGGTATTGACAATCATATCATCCCATTCTGAAGAAAATGGGCAAATCAAACAACCTACACGTGGTTTCCCTTTTCTATATGCCTGATTTATGGGCAAATTATACTGAAACAAGTACATGAAAATTTCAACAGTATTCCAGTAAAAGACAGGTCTTGCATTAATTACGTTTGCATGTTTTACACCTTTGCCAATCCTTTCATAGGAAGAGCGCCGTACGCTTTCTTCACCCCGAGATCCTTCGAATGCCATTACTTTTGCTTGCTGATTGCTTCCTTCCAATTTGAGGAGTCTATGAAGCGGAGCTGTCTTCATCACGGAGCAGCACCAGCGGTGCGTATCAGAAGGGGTGCCAATCTTATCCCAATAGTTCAACACACTTTCGTGATTGCGTGCAGTGCGGAAACGCAACTCCGGAAATTTCGCCCTGTAGTAAGTTTGCACTTCCTCCCAAAGGGTGAGGGATGTGGGTAATTCATACCCCGTGTCGCTGTATATCACCTCAAACTCAGAAGGAGGGATCGCTCGAGTGCATAGATCCAGTACGACTTGGCTGTCCTTGCCACCGCTAAAAGAGGCTAAAAACTTGTCAATTTTGGTAGTCACGTAGGTTTTCTTGCCGCTCTGTTTGGCATTCTCTTCTTCCATAATGTCAAAGCTGTCGCAATCCTGCTTCACAATGGCCATTTTCTTTTTGGTCTCTTTCTCCAACTTGGCAACCATTGCTTCATAGTCAAGTTGGTTGGCTTTTACACGCTCTACGCTCTCTCGGGCGGAAGCATATTGTATGTACGTGTTCCGGATAAATTCCAACGCCTCGCTTTCGGCAAGGAACATTTCGTCTTCACACGCCTTCAACATGGCTGACACATCAACTGGAACCAGTGTCAGTTTTTCAAAACCATCTTGGAAGATGACTTGGGCAGGGTCATAAATGTTAGCCCCTTTGACTTCAAAGACCATCTGCCCTCGATAAAAATACTGCTTATTACATGCCCATAGGAGAGGCTCTTTGCAGCTGGGATAAGTCCACCCCAAATTATTAAGCTTTAGCAAGTCAAGTTCTTCAAAAAACACGGGACGGGGTGATATACCAAGTGTTTCCTTAGTGCGCAGGGTGCTGAGTCTCACTCCTCCTGTTTCCGGATCCCATGTCACATAGAACATTCTTTTTCCTTCCTTTCCAACGCCCTCAAAAAAGAAGCGTGAACCACTTTATTCTCTATCAGGGTTCCGGAAAAGACCCACAGCACAAATAAAGTAACTCCACGCTCAAGCGCAGACATCACTTTTTGCTGGTGCTGTTTCAAAATTTTCCGGATTCTGATAGACAC
>JAEEGL010000276.1_pt1 | contig 12890 bp, 9 predicted proteins | sample 9134231 | NCBI WGS metagenome assembly JAEEGL01 (sample SAMN16246548, study PRJNA631951) | gut metagenome | biome: gut microbiome; feature: rumen; material: fiber-attached | host: Bos | place: Iran: Karaj | collected 2018-10
AGGGACGGACATGGAAGACCCTGCACGGGATGAAAGCATCATAGACAAGAGAGATGTAACAGGCAACCGTGCGGAATGGAGTTACGCCAACAGAAGATATGAGACTGAACTTTTTAATGGCAAAGTGCAGGAACAGACTATCAGGGAGAAGATATTGGAGATGTGGACCTGGGATGGGCTGCCGGTTTCGCCTGACGGAAAAGACGGTATAAACATAGGAGAAATAATAATGCTGAGAAAATAGCGTTAGTTTAGGCATCGTTCTCTCGCATGGCAATAGTTTTCCAGCAAGCATTTGTTGAAATAACACAGAGCCACGCTGGCAGGGTTGCCGACACCCGTTATAACAGAGAAGTAGGCTAACACAAGGGAGGAAAGGGTACGAAAAAACGGTCTGAAAGACTAACTGCTTTCAGACCGTTTTATACTCGTGAAATTAAATAATAAGCAATTTGTTTTATTACAGGATTGACTTCACCGTCTCAAGCATTCCCTTAGACTGGATGTCATTGAGGAAGCCTACTACCATGTCTGTGAGTCCTGGAATCTTGTTCAGGTCGCCGTGCTCACCCCAAATCCAGTCAGCAGCGAGGACTCCCTCAGCAACTTTCTGAGTGTCACCTGTAGCCCACAGATCCTTCAGCAGATCCATAATCTTCTGATCGTCATTAGGCTGAATAGGTGCACCGTCAGCGCGTGTGCCGCCCTTGTAGTAGGTGATGATGGCTGCGAGACCGAGTACGAGACCCTTTGGCAGCTCGCCCTTGCGCTCCAGATATACCTTCACTCCTGGCAAATCGCGTGCCTGGAACTTCGGGAAGGAGTTGAGCATGATGGATGTAACCTGATGGTCAACGTATGGGTTGTCGAAGCGCTCCAGCACATCAGCAGCAAACTTCTGCAGCTCCTCCATTGGGAGGTTAAGAGTCTGCATCAACTCGTCGTACTGTACCTTCTTGATATACTTGCCTACTACCTCATCGTGCAGGGCATCGCGAACGATGTTGATGCCTGAGAGATAAGCTACAGGAGAGAGAACTGTGTGAGGACCGTTGAGCAGCGTCACCTTTCTCTCGTGGTATGGAGCCTCTGACTCAGCTATGAGCACGTGCAGGCCTGCCTGATCTGCAGGGAACTCAGCGCGCAGCTCCTCGCATGTCATGTTCTCTGCCTTCTCAATCACCCACAGGTGGAAGATCTCAGCCTGAACAACGAGGTTGTCCTTGTAGCCGATCTTGTTCTGGATCTCAACGATATCCTTGCGTGGGAAGCCAGGAACGATACGGTCAACGAGAGTAGCGCAAACATAGTTGTACTTCTCAAACCACTCCTTGAAGCCTTCATAGTCAGCGCCGAAGTCATCCTTCCACAGCTCAATGTACTTGCGGATGCAGTCCTTCAAGTGGTGACCGTTGAGGAATATCAGCTCACAAGGCATGATGATGAGACCCTTTGATGGGTCGCCATTGAATGTCTGATAACGGCGATAGAGCAGCTGAACGAGCTTGCCTGGATAGCTTGATGCAGGAGCATCAGAGAGCTTGCAAGCTGGATCAAATGCGATACCTGCCTCTGTAGTGTTAGAGATAACGAAACGAATCTCCGGCTGCTCTGCCAGCGACATGAATGCCCAGTTCTGAGCGTATGGGTCGAGGGCGCGGGAAATCACGTCGATACGGTCCAACTGGTTTACGGCCTCACCGTTCAGGCGGCCCTGCAGGTTTACGTGATAGAGGCAATCCTGACCATTGAGCCAAGGTACCATACCCTTCTCAATAGGCTGTACAACAACGACAGAACCGTTAAAGTTCGTCTTCGCATTCATGTTCCAGATAATCCAATCTACGAAAGCGCGCAGAAAGTTACCTTCACCAAACTGAATAATCTTCTCGGGGGCTGTGCTCTTAGGAGCAGTCAGCTTACTTAAGGATTTTAACTGTGACATTTTTTATTTATTAGATTAGTACTTAGATTTACATATGATATGCTTGCAAAGTTAGCAAAAAAAAGCGAAACAGAAACTATCTTTCTCTGTTTCGCTTGATAATTATCATTTTTTAACTTACAAAGCTCCTTTGGTGGACGGTAATTGGTAGTGATAGATGTCTCTTTTGACCGCCATTCTAACTGCCCGGGCAAAGGCCTTGAATATACCTTCTATCTTATGATGCTCATTCGTGCCCTCGGCTTTGATGTTCAGATTCATCTTTGAAGCATCAGAAACGCTCTTGAAGAAATGCTGGAACATCTCTGTCGGCATTTCCCCTACCTTCTCTCTGTGGAACTCAGCATCCCATATCAGCCAGGGACGTCCACCGAAATCAAGTGCCACCTGGCACAGACAGTCATCCATAGGCAGGCAATAGCCGTAGCGCTCTATGCCGCGCTTGTCGCCAAGAGCTTTCAGCAGGCACTCGCCAAGCACTATGCCAGTGTCCTCTATGGTGTGATGCTCATCCACATCAAGGTCACCCTTGCAACGCACATAGAGGTCCATCATTCCGTGACGGCCTATCTGCTCCAGCATGTGATTGAAGAAACCGAGGCCGGTCTCAATGTCACACTGGCCTGTACCGTCAAGATTCAAGCGCACGGTGATGTCTGTCTCCTTAGTTGTGCGAGTGATTTCCACTTCGCGTTCACCGGCAAAGAGGAACTCTGCTATGGTGTCCCACGATGTTGGGCCATCGATTTTCAGGAAGTGACAGCCAAGATTCTTTGCCAACATCTCGTCACTCTCACGGTCACCGATGACGTAAGAGCCTGCAAGGTCATACAGAGGCTCCTCTGTAAGGTCCTTGTTAAGATTTGATTTCTCAATGTATTCCTTCAGCATTCCCGTGCCGGGCTTGCGACAAGGATGATTGTCGGCAGGGAAATGACGGTCTATCAGGATATTATCAAACTCTATCCCCTCGCCTTTCAGCGTCTGAAGGATAAAGTTATGCACTGGCCAGAATGTGTCTTCGGGGAAAGAAGATGTCCCTAATCCATCCTGATTGCTTACCATCACGAACTCAAAATCCAGGTTCTTGCGGATAAAAGAGAGGTTACGGAACACGCCCTCAACAAACTCCAGCTTGCTGAAGCTGTCTATCTGCTCGTCCTCAGGTTCCTTTATCAGGGTTCCGTCGCGGTCTATGAACAGTACCTTTTTCATATTGCTTGTTCTGACTTATTATCTGATGTTTGTTCTTTTCTTTGAAAAATGTCGCCATATCTCAACAATACAGCGGTCTGAAAGAATATGCTGAAAAGGAATATCAATGAGTACGCCAACACGCAGAGCAACATCATGCCAACATAGCCGCTGGTCGGGATGTCTATGGGGTCACTGAAATTCACCTGTCCCTCGATGCTCGCAAAGTATGTATTGACTGCTGTCACGTATGGCAGGCAGAGTATCAGCGATGCTATGACAAAGAGGAAAAGGGAGAAAAGCACTACTCCTAGCATTCGTCCCCAGTGCTGGAAACCCTTGCGGGCAGATGCTTTCAGCGTAAATGCCTCTTCGGCATCTGCCTTTGGCTTCATCACCCAGGAGTAGAACATGTAGGGTACAGGGGTGAAGAACAGCGGTGCAAGCAGGCATCCCACCAGTCCTTTCAGCGCCATCTTCCACGATGCGGGATGCTCCGTGAGCCCCGCCATGCGTCTGTACATCATGAACAGACGCCCCTGGGCAAACATTATGGCCAACAAAAGCAGAGGCAGTACAGACACAGAAAGCAGCAATGCTGATGTCTCGACCTCCATATTGGCAACAGCACGCACATTGACATAGAGGAATACTGAGTTCATCAGCGTCAGCAGCAGAGCCACCAAGACATAATACGGCATCATAATCTTGGTGACAAGCCACAAATTCTTAGCAAGGAAGTCATAGCTATCCTTGATGCAGCGTGCGTAGGAACGTTCTTTATATACTTCTAATGTCATGTGAGACTATAGGAAATGTCATGTGAGACTACTAAATCATGATATTGCTGCGCTGGCAATTGTGCCGGCGAGCCATGCAGTGAGACTCTATACTTACAGCTTTTTCAGTTCTGCGATAGTCTGCTCCAGCGTTGCGATCTTCTCCTTTGCGTCAGACTCCTTCTTGCGTTCCAGAGCTACGACAGCCTCAGGAGCATTTGCCACGAAGCGCTCGTTGGAGAGTTTCTTCTGCACGCCGACAATGAATCCCTGCAGATGTTTCAGCTCGGCCTCAGCCTTTGCTATCTCAGCAGCCACATCGATAAGCGAGCCAAGAGGTATTGCATACTCACGGGTACCAATCATGAAGGCTACGGTTCCCTCGCTCTTCTGCGCTACATACGCAATCTCCGAGAGTCCTGCCATCTTTGTGATTATAGGTCCGAGAGCCAGGCACTTGGTCACAACAGCATCATCATCGCCACTTACTACCACCTGAAGTGTCAGCGGTTCGCGTGGTCCGATGTTCTTAGTCTGACGTACAGCACGCACGCCGGATATTACCTGCTTCACATCCTCAAACTGCCTGAGCAGTTCCTTCTCTGCCTCTGTAGGTGCGTCAAGTTTGAAGACATCAACCATCAGCGCCTCTCCCGGCTTTCTGTCAGCAATGTGCTGCCACAGTTCCTCGGTGATGAACGGCATGAAAGGATGTATGATGTGCAGCAGCTGATCGAAAATATTCAAGGTTGCGTCATATGTAGCCTGGTCTATCGGCTGCTGATATGCGGGTTTGATAACCTCAAGGTACCATCCAGAGAACTCGTCGGTGAAGAGTTTGAAGGCTGCCATAAGCGCCTCATTGAGGCGATACTTCTTATAGTCATCGTTGATCTCCTCATATACAGCCTTGATTTTCGCGTTCATCCACTCTATGGCCTTCTTGCTTGAGAGGCTCTGCTCCAGGTTACTGTCTGCTGTCCAGCCCTGAACAAGTCGGAATGCATTCCATATCTTGTTGCAGAAAGCCAATCCCTGAGCACTCAGTGAGTCATCATAGAGGATGTCGTTGCCTGCCGGAGCAGCCAGCATCATTCCCATACGCACGCCGTCAGCGCCATATTTCTCTATCAGCTCAAGCGGATCAGGAGAGTTGCCAAGTGACTTACTCATCTTTCTGCCCAGCTTATCTCTCACGATACCGGTGAAATAAACATTGCGGAACGGTATCTCATGCTGATACTCACAGCCGGCCATAATCATGCGAGCCACCCAGAAGAAGATGATATCTGGTCCTGTGACAAGGTCATTCGTAGGATAATAGTACTTTATTTCCTCGTTGCCGGGGTTATTGATGCCGTCGAAGAGGGATATTGGCCACAGCCAAGAGGAGAACCAAGTATCCAGTGCATCCTCATCGCGCACCAATTGGTCAGCCGTGATATCCTTGCCATACTTCTCCTGTGCCTTTACGAGGGCATCCTCAGGTGTCAGTGCAACAACAAACTTCTCTTCTGCTTCATCGTTCTGGCAGTCATTATTCTGCTTTATAAAATATGCAGGAATGCGATGTCCCCACCACAGTTGGCGTGAGATACACCAGTCCTGGATATTCTCCAGCCAGTTCTTGTATGTGGTGACATACTTGGTAGGATAGAACTTCAGCTCACCGTTCAACACCGGTGGCAGAGCGATGTCAGCCATGTGCTTCATTGACAGGAACCACTGCATGCACAGGCGAGGCTCAACGGCGGTATCCTGATTACGCTCAGAATATCCCACCTTATTTATATAGTCCTCTATATGGTCCATCAGTCCGGCTGCCGTGAGGTCTTCTGCTATCTGCTTACGCACATCCATGCGGTCCATACCGACATAGATACCAGCGGCTTCGCTGATAGTTCCATCGGGGTTAAAAATGTCTATGGTCTCCAGATTGTGGGTCTTGCCAAGGGCATAGTCGTTCACGTCATGTGCCGGAGTAACCTTCAGACAGCCTGTACCGAACTCAATATCCACGTATCTGTCCTCAATCACAGGTATGACACGGTTTACGAGCGGCACAATCACCTTATGTCCCTTGAGCCACTGGTTCTTCGGGTCTTTTGGGTTAATACACATTGCTGTATCGCCCATGATTGTCTCAGGACGTGTTGTAGCGACAATGGCAAAATAGCCCTTGTCATCCTTGTGCCATACCTCATCCTCGCTGCCTGTCAGGACAACGGGATTGACATCAGCATCAGCAACGTAATACTTCAGATGATACAGCTTTGAGTTCTCCTCACGGTAGATTACCTCTTCCGTAGAAAGCACCGTCTGGGCCTTCGGGTCCCAGTTCACCATGCGCAGTCCGCGATAGATGTATCCTTTCTCATAGAGATCCACAAAGACTTTCAGCACCGACTCAGAGCGTTTCTCGTCCATCGTGAACGCCGTACGGTCCCAATCGCACGATGCTCCCAGCTTGCGCAGCTGCTGCAGTATTATGCCTCCGTGCTCTCTTGTCCACTCCCAAGCGTGCTCCTGGAACTGCTCACGCGTCAGGTCGCGCTTCTTGATGCCTTGCTGTGCAAGCTTGTTCACCACCTTAGCCTCAGTAGCTATTGAGGCGTGGTCCGTGCCAGGCACCCAACAGGCATTCTTTCCGTCAAGGCGAGCCTTGCGGATAAGGATGTCCTGAATGGTATTGTTGAGCATGTGGCCCATGTGCAGCACACCGGTCACATTTGGTGGTGGGATTACTATGGTATAAGGCTCACGGTTGTCAGGCTTGCTGGCAAAGAGCTTGTTGTCTGTCCAATACTGATACCATCGCGCTTCTACTTCCTTAGGCGCATACTTGCTTGCTAATTCCATTATCTTTGTATTGTTTAATTATCGCTGATTTACTGTAAATTCAATGGCGCATACGGCGTGCAAAGTTACATATTTTTCCTGAGATGGCAAAATAATCTCGATATTATATTTTACCACCGCATACTATCTGACATGTATGTCGTATATATCTTTGATATATCTCGTCTGATCCACACATACCTATCAATAGACCTTCAACACATCACCGGGGCGCAACTGATAATAAGCCGGGAGTTTGTTCTTCTTGTACAGGCTCTTCAAGCGTATGCCATACATCTGTGATATGGAGTACATGCTCTCCCCCACCTTGACCACATGAGGCTTCTTCTTAAATTGCTTATCGGCCTTGGTACGTTTTTTCTCTAAATAGACGATATCGCCTTCAGTCAGCACATCGTTCTTGTCACGCTCATTATAGCGTGCCAACTTCTTGTAACTCACGCCGACTTCCTTTGCCAATGTACGGAAAGTGTCACCCTGCCTGGCCACAAGATAGTAGTTCTTGTTGTAATATAATATCTGGTGAGACTGGCTTGGATTAGTGGTAACGGCACCAGAATGATTGGCTATGAACTTGTCATATTTCTTCGCCCTGTCATATTGTTGCAGCCCATACAGTTCTATGATGCCAATCAGCTTGTCCGCATACTTCGAATTAGTGGCATATCCGCAAGCCTTCAGCCCACGGGCCCAACCCTTATAGTCGGTAGTGGAAAGGCTGAAAAGGGTGCTGTATCTTGGCCGCTTGAGGAATTTGCTATGGTCCTCGAAGCTGCTTCGCGCATTGTCATAGACACGGAAGCAGTCATTACGCATGTCATCATCCTTATACATGCGCCTCCCATTCCACTCATGACACTTTATGCCAAAGTGGTTATTACCCTGAACCGCCAACACACTCGTGCCGGCACCACTCTCCAACAGTCCTTGAGCCAAAGTGATAGAAGCCGGTATGCGGTGTTCCAGCATTTGCTCTATCGCCAAATCCTTGTAACGATCTATATATGCCTGATAGGCACTGTTCCACTTCATCTGCGCTCCACACACCAGGGGCAGAGCGAGAAGCAGCATTACAGCGATGTATAATCTACGAGTCATTAGCTATAATATAATAAGGTGGAGGATGTTTCTTCCCACCGTGATGCTTATCCTTTTAAGGGCATTGATGTATTGTCAATCAATATAACCCGCCATAAAACAAGAAACGGAGCACCGAGAATATCGTGCACCGCTTCGTGAAAAATAAATGTTGTAGTGGGTACGGGAGTCGAACCCGTGTACCCGGCGTGAGAGGCCGGTATCCTAGGCCACTAGATGAACCCACCCTTTCCATTCTGTCTTTCTGTGCGTAGTGGGTACGGGAGTCGAACCCGTGTACCCGGCGTGAGAGGCCGGTATCCTAGGCCACTAGATGAACCCACCAAACAAGAATGAAGCTCTTAGACAAAGGTGCGGAAGGTGGGGGATTCGAACCCCCGGTACGGTAACCCGTACGTCAGTTTAGCAAACTGGTGGTTTCAGCCACTCACCCAACCTTCCTTTTTCCTGAGGAAATCAGGTCTTGCTGACACCTTTTCTAAAAAGCGAGTGCAAAGTTAATATATTTTCCTGACATTACCAAATAAAAGCGCAACTTTTTTCAAAACTATCGCTTTGATGCCGGTTTTATCCAGCTGCTTTCCTCTGTCTGTCTGGGGCAAATGCGATATTGTCTCCAGGCAGACAAAGGGGGCAGCCTTCGGTTTTATCAGTATTCTTCCTTAGTCCAGTTTATGTATTACCAAGCCCGAGCGCAGCTTTGGCTCAAACCATGTAGCCTTAGGCGGCATAATATTTCCAGAGTCGGCGATGTCCATTATCTGCTTCATCGATACGGGATAGAGAGCGAGTGCGGCACGCATCTCACCGCTGTCCACGCGTCTCTTCAGCTCGCCCAGTCCTCTGAGGCCTCCCACGAAGTCAATGCGCTGACTGGAGCGCAGGTCACCAATCTCCAGAATGTCCTGCAGTATCAGCCTTGAGGAGATGTCAACGTCCAGCACGCCGATAGGATCTGAGTCATCGTATGTTCCGGGCTTGGCATCCAGGCTGTACCACTCGCCGTCCAGATAGAGCGAGAACTGGTGTGCATGCTGTGGGCGATACTCCTCTGCGCCTTTCTTTTCCACACCGAAATTCTTTGCCAACTTCTCCAAGAACTGCTCTGAGGTATTGCCGTTGAGGTCTTTTACAACGCGGTTATAGTCAAGCACCGTCAACTGGCTTGCCTGGAAACATACAGCCATGAAGTAGTTATACTCCTCATCACCCTTGTGGTTAGGGTTCTGCTTTGCCTTCTCCGTGCCCACGAGTGCAGCCGCAGCAGAGCGATGATGACCGTCGGCGATGTAGAGGGCAGGCATTTTGGCAAACTCCTCGGTGATGGTCTTTATGTCCGCATCATTATCCACTACCCACAATTGATGACGGAAGCCGTCAATAGGAGCAACGAAGTCATACTCAGGCTCAGTAGCCGCATACTTCATAATCAGCTCATTGAGCGTCTCATTATCGGGATAAGCGAAGAACACCGGCTCTATGTTTGCATTGTTCACGCGCACGTGCTTCATGCGATCTTCTTCCTTATCACGGCGTGTCAGCTCGTGCTTCTTTATGATGCCCTTCTCGTAGTCACCGGAATAAGCACCTACGACGAGGCCGTACTGTGTCTTCTCCTTGCCGCCGTTGGCAGGCAGCGATGAGGTCTGGGCATAGATGTAATACTGTTCCTTATCATCCTGCACCAGCCAGCCCTTGTCCTGGAACTTCTGGAACTGGCGCGCTGCCTCCTCATACACTTTCGGATCATACTCGCTTGTGCCAGGCTCAAAGTTTATCTCTGGCTTGATGATATGATACAGCGACATCTCGTTATCGCCTGCTTCTGCGCGAGCCTCTTCTGAGTCGAGCACGTCATAGGGACGAGACTCTACACGCTCTACATACTCCTTTGGTGGGCGAATGCCCTTGAATGGTTTTACTATTGCCATATTGTTCGAATTAACAAATTAAAGCCCCCTCCGTCTCCCCAAGGGGGGAGGGTAAGCCGTCAAATTTAACAAATTATGAATTACGAATTATGCATTGTGCATCATTCAAGCGACAAAGGTAATGACATTTTCCGACATAGCCAAAGAAATGAAGATTTTTTCACAATATATGCGGGTTCTATTAATTTGCCTTATCAGAACAGAACCCTCCTAAAAAGTAAAAGGCCGGCTTCACAGCCAGCCAAAATTACTATACAAAAACATTATGAACTTTATCTTATTAACAAAAATACTTCTTGTCCTTTTCGGGTGCAAAGTTACGATGTTTCTGTTATTCTCGCAATACCTAAAAATGGTTATTTCTGCATCATGCTTTCTTCTTTTCTTCCTCTTTTGTCACCTTTATGCGTGATATTCTGTGCTGTTCCTTCTTCATTATCTCAAATGAGAGGTTCTTATACTTGAAGCGCTCATGCACATTGGGGAAATCTCCTTTGAGTTCCAGCATCAGTCCCGCCAGTGTATCGGCATTCAGCCCATTGTCCAGGAAGTCATCGTCGTCTATATTCAGCGCGCGACAGAAATCCACCAGCTTCGTCTTACCCTCAAAGACGTAGGTGTTGTATGACAGTTTGGTATATTGCAGCTCCTCCTCATCATACTCATCGCTTATCTCGCCCACTATCTCCTCAAGGATATCCTCCAGGGTCACGACTCCACACGTGCCGCCATATTCATCTACGACCACGGCGATGTGGACCTTGTTGGTCTGAAACTCCTGCAGCAGAGCGTCGATTTTCTTCGTCTCTGGCACGAAGTGCGCATGTCTCACAAGGCTCTGCCAACGGAAGTTGTCGGGCTTACCGATGTGCTGCAGCAGGTCTTTGATGTAGAGTATGCCGCGGATATTATCGATATTGTCCAGATAAACGGGTATGCGGCTATAGCTGTTTTCCACGATACAGCGTAACACGTCCTTGAATGACGTGTGCAAGTCTATGGCAACGATATCCTGCCTGCTGGTCATTATCTCGCTGGCCATCTCATCGCCAAAGCGTATGATGCCCTGCAGGATGTCTTTCTCATCCTTGATGTCCTCCGTGGCCGTCAGCTCAAGAGCCTGCCCCAGCTCATCCACGCTGAGCGTGTGATTGCGCTGCTGCACTATCTTCTCGGCTATCACCCCCGACCCGAGCAGCAGCGTGCCGATGGGCCAGAAGAGCTGCCTTACGAACAGTATGCCATCGACCACTCTGCGACAGAAGTTCAGGGGACTGATGCGCGAATAGACCTTAGGCACTATCTCACCGAAAATCAACAGAAGGAAGGTGAGCAGCACCGTCGTGACAAGGAAATGCAACCAGTATGAGCCGCCGAAGTCTGTCACTTTTGCTATGACATAGTTCAGCAGCATGATGATTGTCACGTTGATAAAATTATTTGTGATAAGGATTGTTGCCAATGTGCGCTCAGAATCTTTCCTGAGCATCATAATCTTTCTGTCCTTATCGCGACTCTCGTCCAGTGCGGCGAGGTCCTTAGGCGAGAGACTGAAGAATGCAATCTCTGCACCGCTGGCAAAGCCTGAGAGCACTAATAGCAGCACAGACAATGTCAGGCATATTATGACTGGAAGTTCCATCAAGCCTCTTGAGGTTTCTCTGTTCTGGGCGACAGCATCTCCATGCTATCTACCACTATATCTATGGCAGTGCGCTGTATGCCCTGCTTATCATCATATTTGCGGTATTGCAGCCGTCCCTCCACATAGAGTTTGTCACCCTTGTGGACATACCGCTCCACCACCCTTGCCAGGCGACGATAGAATGTCAGGTTGTGCCAGTCAGTCCTGTCAGGCACCTTCGTACCGTTGGGCAGCGTATAGCCCTTCTCCGTCGTTGCCAGTCTTAAGGTAGCAACGGCATGGTCGGCCTCATAGTACCTCACGTCGGGATCGGCCCCAACATTGCCTATAAGCATCACCTTGTTCATAGTCCTTCCACCCTACTCTATTTTGCCTTACCGAGAAATTTGAAATGGAAGTTCTTTCCCTTAGGCGAGGGAAACTGTGAACGGTTATCGACACGTGTGCGCAGGTGTTCCACTACGCGCTCATAGCAATGCATCGGCGAATTGCCTTTCAGACGTACCGCAAACTCCGTGTCACGATACTCGCACTTGCCGTTGTGGTTCATCACCACCCTCTTGAAGAGCAGAGTGCACTCATACCAGCCCTCGCGCTCCACGTTCAGCACGTCATCGGCTGGCTTGTGGGATGCCGGGCGTAGCGCCTTCTTGTCCTTAAAGTCCTGCATGGTGTGCGCCTCTGTCTTTATAATAATAAAGTACACGCGCGAGCGTACCTTATAACGTTTAGGGAAATAGACATCGCTGTCGGCGTATTCATACAACTCGCGCTCCATCTCCGGAGTGACTTCTATCTCGTCTATCTCAGAGAGAAATGCTATGACCTCGTCCATTGAGTGGACAAGTGTCTCATCATCAAAATACCTGACGTAGTAATTCATATTAATGTACCTTTTCGTCGCACATTGATTGTTTTCAGCGATAACCGGGCTTACAGAGTCCGTAACACGTCACAACTATGATGTAGTAAGTTATGGTTTCTCTTATGGCTTGCCGAAAACATCATTATCAACCATTGATAACTAATACTGTAACCCTGGGACAAGAGCGGAAAACGGGACTCGGACCCGCGACCCCAACCTTGGCAAGGTTGTGCTCTACCAACTGAGCTATTTCCGCCGATTAAGAAATAAGAGTGAAGAGGAGGAGACTCGAACTCCCACGTCGCAATTGACACTACCCCCTCAAAGTAGCGCGTCTACCAATTCCGCCACCTCTCCAGCTTTTATTCTTTTACAGAAAGAAGAACGTTTTCGCTACACCTGAAGAACAAAGCGATGCATGCAGCTGCTGTGCCTTGGCAAGAAAACGTCATATAAGCCAAGCTCCGCGCGAGAAAAGCACGTGCCCAGAACAGGACCCGAACCTGCACGCCTTGCGGCACACGCACCTGAACCGTGCGCGTCTACCAATTCCGCCACCTGGGCATTTTATACT
>JAEEGL013821619.1_pt1 | contig 12890 bp, 7 predicted proteins | sample 9134231 | NCBI WGS metagenome assembly JAEEGL01 (sample SAMN16246548, study PRJNA631951) | gut metagenome | biome: gut microbiome; feature: rumen; material: fiber-attached | host: Bos | place: Iran: Karaj | collected 2018-10
CGTCCCACGGTGCCACCGGTCATGGTGACATAGGTGTTGTTGAGCACGTGGCCGTTCTCGCCCGAGCCGAAGACGGAGCCGCGGATGTCGGCGCCATTCTGGATGTTGACATAGGTGTCCTCGGTGAAGGCGAAGTGGGAGAATTCGCTGCCGGCCATACCACGGGAGGAGCCGAAGACGTGGCCGTTGTTGTGACCCGTGGTGCCTATCTGGCCGCCACGGATGGTGACGGTGGCGATACCGCCGCCAAGGATGGAGGAGTGGGGGGTGATGGGGACTTCGTTATAGTAGCCCACCGAAGCCATCGAGCCGCCACCATAGACGTTGTGGTAGATGATGCCGCCGCTGATGTCGACATTGGTGTTGCCGTAGACGCGGCCGGCGCTGGTGCTGAAGTTGCCGTCGTGGCGGTCCACACCGCGGCCGCCGCCGTAGACGTTGCCGTGGAAGTGGGTCACCGCACTCTCGCCGAGCTGGGACATATAGTCGTCACGGTTGGGATCAGAGGGGTCGTTGGTGGGGTATTTCACCCAGCCGCTGCCGCTGCCGCCGGTATAGGCATCAGCGTCGCCGGCGCCATAGGTGCCGCTGGAGTGGGCCACCTGCTGCGTCCAGTCGCTGCTATTGATGGGCGATCCGATGGTGCCGCCGCTGATGTTCACCTTGGTGTCGGTCATCACGTGGCCGTTGGCGCCGCCGCCGAAGACCGAGCCTCGCACATCGGCGCCGGTCCGGATATTCACTTCGGTGTTGTTGACGAAGGCCTTGTGGGCATAGTCGGTGCCGCTATAAGCCACACCGCGGCCCGAGCCGTAGACAAAGCCGTTGTTCTTGCCGGTGGAGCCAATCACGCCGCCGTGGATGGTGACGGTGGCCTTGCCGGTAGTGGCTTCAGCGTGGTCGCCCGGGACGATGGGGTAGTCGACGTAGGTGCCCACCGAGGCGATGGAGCCGCCGCCATAGACGTTGTGGCGCACGGTGCCGCCGCTGATGTCGACAATGGTGTTGCCGAACACCTGTCCGGAAGCCTCGCCCAGGTAGTGGCCCTGGACCACATCGATACCGCGTCCGCCACCGTAGATGTTGCCGTGGAAGATATCCACAGGGCTCTCGCCATATTCGTCGATAACAGTTTCGGTAGGATCGAGCTCCAGACCCACGGTGCCGCCATCCATGGTGACGATGGCGTTGTAGCGCACGTGGCCGTTCTCGCCGCCGCCGAAGACTGAGGCGGCAATCTGACCGCCCTTGATGAAGACCTGCGTCTGGTCGACATAGGCCATGCGGGTGTAGAAGAAGCCGAGGTCTGTATGGGATGCCTCGTCGTAGTAGCCCGGACGGCCCTTACTGCCGCCGAAGACGGAGCCCGTGCGGCCGGTCGTGTGGCCTGCCACACGGTGGGTGCCGACGGTGACATTTGTCACCTCGCCCACAATACCACCGCTGACGGTCACCTTGGTATTGCCGATATTGGCATTGTAGCCGTAGGAGGTGTAGGTCACGCCGTTCACCTCGTAGTTGTAGGTCGCAGCCGTACCATCGTAGGGATGCTGGAATTTATAGGGGTCTGAGGGGTCGTAGGCATAGGTCATGTGCATCCAGCGGCGTCCCACGGAGGCCAGCTCGCCGCCACCATAGATGTTGCCCAGGACATGGCCGTTCTTCAGCTCCACCTCGGTGTTGCCGTAGACACGGCCGGCATGCATGGCCGCATTCACAAAGCCGTTGGTGGTGATGATGCTCGTGGTGTCGTTGGTGTGCTCGGTGATGTTGTCGCTGCCGTAGCCGCCGCCGTAGACGGAGCCCAGGTAGCAGGCGTCGGTGGTGCCGGTAGCCACACCGTGGCCGATGGTCACCGCGGGGCCGTCGATGGTCACCTTGGTATTCTTCAGCACATAGCCCAGCTCGCCGCCGCCATAGACATTACTATAGATGGTGGCGTCGCCGCTGATGTTGATTTCGGTGTTTTTGCACTTGGCCATACCGGGCCAAATGCGCAGGAAGCTGTTGGGATCAGTCTCGTCGGTGGCGCCGAGCTTGAACAGACGTCCCATGCTCGAGCCGAAGACGTTGCCGCCGATGGTGTGCACGATGTCGGTGACATCGTCCTCATCCCATGCGCCGCTATGTGCGCTGGTGAAACGGTACATCTGGTTCTGGTAGGCCACCACATCGCCCACGCTGTAACTCGCGGAGGAGCTGAAGGCGGGGTGGTTGAGTTCGCGGAGGTTGCCGATGGTGCCGCCGGTGATGTTGATCTTGATATTGCCGTGGTCGTCGCCGTCCTGCAGCTGGCTATAATTGGGGTCACCAACGGCCACAAAGTAGGAGCCCACGGAGGCCAGACGGCCGCCGCCGTAGACGGAGCCGAGCATGATGGGTCTCACGGGAGTGCCTGCCACGGTGTCGTTGTTGATATTGACTTCGATGTTGCCGCCGATGGAGCCGGCCGTGTAGGCCGTGCCGCCGAATCCGCGGCCGCCGCCGAAGATGTTGCCGTCGACATACGAGGTGCCCCAGGTGCCTACCCAGGCAGCGCTGTCGATGGTCACCTTGGCGTCGCCCAGCACGTGACCATCCTCGCCGCCGCCGAAGACGGAACCGAAGATGAGGCCACCGCTGACTTTCACGTTGACATTCTGCACATTGGTACGCATGTTGAACTCGGTACGCTGGTCACCCTTACCGGCACCGAAGAGGTAGCTGGTGACGGGGTGGTCGGTGATGGAGTCGATGGTTCGGGGGAGGCCGAGGGTGCCGCCGGTCATCACCACGCGGCAGTTGCCCAACACGTCGGCATACTCGCAGCCGCCATAGACCGAGGTGAGGATATGGCCGCCGGTAATCACCACATAGGTGTTGCCGCGCACACGGCCCTGGAAGTCGTAGAACTGGGTGGTGAACTCGCCGCCCGAGCCTCTATTGTCGGTGGCATAGGGGTAGTAGCCCGAGCCGCCGCCGAAGACGTTGCCGAAGAAGGTGTGGCCGTCGCCGGGGTTGTAGGAGGCTGTGGTGTCGCCGGTTTCATAGGCATAGCGGTCGTAGGGGAGGTAGTGCTTGGTGGGAGTGCCGTTGATGGTGGTATCGCGGCCGTATTTCCAGTGGTAGCACTCGGGCATCAGGCCCGCAATGGCGTTGATGCGCGAGGCATCCTGGGCCTTGACGGCAGCAACGGCTTCGTCCCAGTTGGCAGCCGTATAGAGGCCTTTACCCTCTTCGTTCGTCCAGTCATAGCCGTTGCCGATCTGGCCGCCGCTGACGATGACGCCGCAACTGTCGAGCACCTGGCCGTTCTCGCTGCCACCCCACACGCCACCCACGATGAAGGCCGAGCCGCTGACTTGCACCTCGGCGGTGTTGACATAGCCGAAACGGGCGTTGTCGGCCGAGGGGGCCGGTTCGTGGACGGCATGGGGGTCGGTGTAGACACCCATACCGGCACCGAAGACATAGCCGATATCCACGCGCAATGTGGCGTCCTTGTGGCCTATCTGTCCACCGCTGATCTCCACCAGGCTGCGGCCGGTACCACTGGCACAGCTTTCGGGTTCGCCGACCACGATGTCGTTCGTGGCATCGGCAGATGCAGCCAAGGTAAAGGTGCCCACGGAGGCCAGCTCGCCACCGCCGAAGACGGTGTTGTGCACATAGCCGCCGCTGATAGTCACATGGGTGTTGCCCTTGACATTGGCATAGGTGGGGTCAAAGATGGTGCCGGAGCCGCCACCAAAGACAAAGCCTTTGTAACTCGAGAGGGCGTTGCCTCCCACATGGCCACCACTGATGGTCACGTCGGCGTTGCCGTTGACGGCGCCCAACTCGCCACCGCCGTAGACGTTGTTGTCCACGGTGCCGGCGCTCATCTCCACGGTGGAGTTGCCGTGCACGCGGGCCACATCCACGCCGGGATATACTCCCTTGCCGGCGCCGAACACACTTCCGTTCACCACCACCTGCGCCTGCGTAGCACCATTGATACCAAGCATGAACAGCAAAGCCACCGCAGCAGCCTTGCCAACAATCGTACGCTTCATAGTATATAATTTAGTATGTTTCATTCTTATTATCTTCTTTTTTCCCAAACTATTCATTCAAAATATGTTGATCCAACCAACTTTGTGCAAGTCGGGTAAGCGAGTCCACAAAGTTTTTTGCTTCCGGGTATAGTTCTTCGCACACAGTCTTGTCGTTGTCGAAGAGGTCGTTGTAGTCACCTTTAGTACGTTTGTCAAAAAGACGACTATAGGCTTTCCCAAACTCCATAGGCACCATACCAGTCTTGACAAAATGAAGACTGAACATCTGCTTCACGCCGTCATGCGACTTGGTGGTGATGTGTTCTGCCACAAGCATCGCGCTGGCTGCATAATAGCAGGCGTAGTACATGCGATTTACGGCTGTATTGTAGAAGCCGTTCGTCATATGCGACGACACCTCGTCCATTGTGCGGTTAGCGTTTTCAATCCTGTAGCGGACAATCTCTATTCTGTCTTTGTCTTCCAGCATTTCTAAAGCCTTATTCTGTCAGTCATTACATTATCGCGAAAGGGGGTCATGCGCGACTCCCATTGAGCCTTGGACGTGATGAAAGAATTGATGGAAATACCCGTCTCAAGTTCAATGGGGTAGGTCACATCGTATATTTTATCCTCGTCGGCAAATCTCACTTCCGGTTTGTTGAAAAGAACCAACAAGTCGATGTCCGAGTCGGGACGTGCGTCGCCTCGGGCCTCGCTGCCGTAGAGCCACACCTCGATGTCGAGAGGCAACTTGCTGAACTCGCGGCTGAGTGTATCGGTTATTTCTTTTCGTTTCATCTTCTTATCTTCATTTTACTCGAGATTCCCTAATTCTTAATAGATTGTTTTAACTATTATCTATTATCTATTAACTATTAACTATCATCTCTATCTCAGTTCCACATTCGTATTTCCCTGGACGTCGGCCTGGTTGCCGCCGCCGTAGACATTGCCCTTCACGTGGGCGTTGCCGGTGAGGATGACGTGGGTGTTGCCGTTGTCGTTGTTGGTCTTCACCACTTCGGCCTCGGAGCCGCCGCCGTAGACGTTGCCTTCGCCGTCGTCGCTGTCGTCAATGAGGCGTCCGCCCACGATGACATGCTTGGTGCCTGTGCCGCCGATGGTCACCTGCGGGTTGGCCGTCACGCCGGCTGCGGAACCCAATCCGCCGCCGAAGACGGCGTTGCGCACCGTGCCGTTGACGATGTTCACCACAGGCGAGGTGATGGTGTTGTCGCTCGGCTCATAGGCGGCCATGTTGCCGCCGCCGTAGACGTTCTCCACCTTCAGGGGGCATTCCGTTCCCGCGGAGTCCATCGTCACGGTGATGGTGCCCGTGATGGAGCCGCCCTGGTTGTTGCCGCCGAAGGCGTTGATCATCGTGCCGCCGTTGAGCGTGAGGGTCACGTTGCCCGTGATGGTGCCGCCGAGGTTGTTGCCGCCGAAGACGTTCTGGAACTTGCCCTTGGTGATGACCAGGTTGATGTCGGCCCCGTGGTCGGCCGCTTTGGCGCCGCCGAAGAGGTTGGTGATCTCCATGTCGCACGAGGAGATGGTGACGCTGGGGGTGATGAAGGCGCCGCCGCTCGTCTGCGCTGGAGCCTGGTTGCCGCCGCCGTAGAGCTCACCGATGACGTTGTTGGTGCAGGCGGCATAGGCTGTGCCGCTGCAGGGGTCGTTGCCCGACTCCACACCTTCCACTACGGTGACGTTGATGCCGCCGTTGATGCGGCCGTACTGGTTGCTGCCGCCGAAGGCAGCGTCGACCTGGCCACCGTGGATGGTGAGGTGTGTGCCGCCGGTGGTGATGTTGGCGCCGGGGTTGTAGTGGGCAGCAGAGGCGTCGGTGTGGTTGCCGGTGGTGCTGAAGCCGTTGCCGCCGCCGAAGGCGTTGCCGATGTGGCCGCCCCAGATGGTGACATTGGTACCGGCCACGTCGCTGGCGTTGCCGCCACCATATACATATTCTATATTATTGTCGCATCCGTGGATGGTCACCACGGGCGTACCGGTGTAGTCGGAGCGGTTGCCGCCGCCGTAGACGGCGTAGAGGGCAAATGTCTGGCCCGCTTCAGCGGGGTCGGTGCCATAGAGGTCCACCGTCACGGAGCCCGTGGGGGTGCCGTTGACGTTGTTGCATCCGAAGACGCCACCCGAGCCGTTCTCGCCGGTGCCGTCGTTGGGACGCACGCTGCCGCCGTAGACCTTCACCTGTACAGGTCCGTAGACGTTGGCGGCAACGGTAGAGCTACCCAAGCCGCCGCCGTAGAGGCCGCCGTAGATGGTGCCCTTGTAGAGGGTGACATAGGTGTGGTAGGTGTTGGTGGCCGAGGTGCCGTTGACATAGCCCAGGGCGGAGCCACCGTAGACATCGCCGTAGACGGTCACGCCATCGGTGGCGTCGCATCCGGAACCCAAGGTCAGATCAATATTCTGGCTGACGCGGGTGGCCTGTCCAAATCCGCCACCATGGATATTGGCATGCTGGGAAGGCGTACCCACCTGGCCGCCGTCGATCTGCATGGTAACGCTGTTGTTGATGGTGCCCGTGGTGTTGCTGCCGCCATAGAGGCCGCCTTCAATCAGGCCGCCTACCATCTTTATATTAATCGCCGGACCATTGTTCTGGTTCGAGCCGCCAAAGACGCTTCCCTGGACGGTACCACCGGAGACATAAACGGTGGTCGATGTCTGGGCGTAGCCGAAGTTGCCGCCGCCGTACACGTTGCGTTCAATGTTGCATTCGTCGGCCACCACAACGGTAGTACCCTGGGACATACGTCCGCTGGTGGTGTTGCCTTCAACACCCTTGCCGGCACCAAAGACAATTCCTCCCTGAGAACCGTTAATGTTCACGTCGCTTCCCGTACCGCCACACGTGGCAGTACCGCCAAAGTATACTTTGGTGGCTCCGTTTGTGATGCCGCCATAGGTATCTTCACTCGTCTGACCTGCGGGATATGCCTCACCGTTGCAGCCGCCACCAACCCAACCGGTGATAGAGCCTCCGGTGACAATCAGATTGCGGTTTCCGTAGGCTGCCGAACGGGCGGCGCCGCCGTACACGGCTCCACGCACATGGCCTCCCGTCATGCGGACAGTAACGGAGTTGTTGTTTTGGTTCTGGCTGGCGTCGATGCCGCCGGCGATTGAAGCCACCTCACCGCCTTCCATATACAGTATACGGTGTCCGCGGACACGGTTAGCGGCAATGCCGATATAGAAGGCCTGTGCTGCATCGGCAGTATAGGAGTTGTTTATCGTGAAGCTGTTGCCTATTTTGCCACTCTTGACATGGACGACAAAAGATTTATCCGAATAGGCAATTCCATTGGCTTCGCTCACACCATAACCATAAAAGGCGCCGTTGTTTACTATCAGGTTGTTCGTGATGCCTGAGTTCGTCGCCCGGTCATAGTCGCATCCCAGGACGCCTTTGACGTTTGGCGTTCCCCCAAGAGTACTACCATTATCGGTTTGTGTACCTCCTGTGGTAGAATAGCCTCTCAGGAATGAGAGGTAGTTGATGGTGCCGCTCTCAAGGCGTATGGTGTAGTTGGGCGAGGTGACATTGCCGTTTATGCCGCAGACGTAGTTTATCGTGCCCGAGCAACCGCGGCCAATAATCAAACTGTGGTTGGCCGCGGTCATGGTATTGCCACTCATGTTGGTGAACTCCACATTCTCAAACTTGGTATTGGCCTGTAGCGTAATGACATTATTATTATTTCCGCGAACTCGTCCTATTTGATTATTACCCGATGTACCATTGGGGAGGTAAGGAGAGATGGTTGACGGTCGGTTGACATCCGTGATATTTCCATTGGTGTTTCCACCACCGCCAGCGAAATAGAAATCTTTATTTGAGGAAAGGACCACAAAGTTACGTTCATAGCCTAAATCTGCATGGTTGGGAACGGACCAGTTGCCGTTACCGTTTGCATAAACCAAATAGGCAATGGCCCATACGGCCTCCAGTTCCACCTCCATGCCGTACTCGCTGTTGGGGGCAAAGTAGATCTCGGTCTCCGCATTGATGATGGCATTCAGCGCAAGGGCTGTGCCGCCGCTGGCGGCGCTATAGACGGCACCACCCGACACGCTCTTCAGGCGCCAGCATTGGAATCCACGCCAGCCGGTCCAAGCAGCCCTGTCCGAATTCGGCGGTGTGCCATAGGTGGGGCGCACCTGGAAGGGGTTGGGGATGGTGGTGTAGGGGCAGCGCGAAGCCGCTGCCGACTGGCTACCCGAACTGAAGGTCCAAGCTGTCTGTGTGGCGTCGCCACGCTCCAGGGTCTTGAAGTAGATGAAGGTATTCTCGTTCTCGCCCACATTGGTCTTGGCGCCGCCCACATAGTTGGCGTTGCCAGGCTCAACATAGTTGGATGTACCTGCGGTATAGTCGCTGGTGTTGTTCATCACGATGCCGTCGCCGTAGTAGGTGATCTTCACGTCGGCGGGCGAGAGGCTGCGGATGGGGCACTCGGCGTCGCTGTAGTAGCTCCAGGCATGGTCCTCACGGTCGTCGAGGATCACCTTGCCGCCACCGACGCCGCTGGTGATGAAGTCGGCAGTAGCCACTTCGGAGTTGGTATAGCCCGACTTGACGGCGATGGCCTTGATGGTCTGCGGGTTGGAGAGCTGCACAGGGGCGCTGTAGGTAGCCGACGAGGTGGTGGGGGTGCTGCCGTCGGTGGTGTAGTAGATGGTGGCACCCTCGGTGGCGCAGGCAACGGTGGCCAGGCCAGTGTTGTCGATGGTGATAGTCGGCTTCTCCACCCGGCAGGTGAGGCTCTGGGTGACAACACCCGAGGCATGTCCGTTGCGGATGGCTATGGCCTTGACGGTGGTGGGATTGGAGGGCAGGTCGAAGGGGCCGCTGTAGACGGTGCTCGACGCGTCGGGAGTGCTGCCGTCGAGGGTGTAGTAGATGGTGGCGCCAGGGGTAGCACAGCTGATCTGACCCTGATTGGTGCCGTAGAGCGATATCTCGGGATTGGCAGTTTCGGCTAGGATGCGCACGGTGGTCGTGGTTGTCTTTTGAATACCTTGACCCGAATGGATGGTCCTGAGGGTGAGGGTGACGGTTTGGTCGGTGGCGGGGGCCGAGTTGACGGTCATCACGCCCGTGCTGACCCCTATTGTGGCATAGGTGATGTCACTCAGATTCCATTCATAGGTAATACCTGCCGAAGAGGGGTCTCCCGTTACTCTGGTGGCAAAATCCTCCGTATTGGTGGTAAGGTGGGCGTTGCCGGAACCGCCGTAATAGTAGTGCTGGTTGGAGTTGAAAACGGCGTGTGCAGGGATAGTTACTGTGGTGGTGGTCATCGTAGCCTCGGAATGGCTGAATGTCTGGCTCTCACCATTGTAGAGACCGACCGAAGAAGGGCTGATGGTGGCAGCAGACAAATCGTACTCATAACTTACAGATTGTGCTTGGTTAGTGCCAGCTGTGGTGGTGGAACGGTAGTCAGGACGATCGCCCCACGTGGAATAGCCATTGTAATATGTGTCGTTATTCCTGTTGCCATAAGAAGGATTACCATTTCGACTTATCTTCCACTCGCTGCTGCGGTAGTAAGCATAGTAAGCATTACTGCTATAGTAATTCAAACGGTTGTCAGTGTTTCTCCAATAAGCGTTAGAAGGAGCCGTGGTGCTAGCGCTGATAGCCGAACCATTGTCGGTGCTGTACACCACCATCCAGTAGCGGTTGCCGTTGACGACAGTGTACAAATAGCGGGAGGTACCGCCTAAATCAGCTTCGGCCAACGAGGTGGTATTCGACACACTGGTCCACACACATCCTGCAGAAAACGTGGTGGTGTAGGCCACCTGTCCATTGTTGTCCACCGACAGGTAGCCATTGTTGTAGACAAACACATATTTGGCTGCCCATGCCGGCGCCAGGCCCGCCAGGATCAGCCCCGCGAGCACTATCGCTCTTTTCAAACCTTTCATTCGTTGCATGATTTTGTTCATATCGTGTGTGGTTTTATTCATTTGTCTGTTATTTTCTTTTTTATTTCAATCACCAGTTCGTCAACCAAATACTATCTCTTTGCGGTTCTCGGTGGTGTTCATATCTTTACCCTTGCTGTTCCTTCGTGCTATTCGTGTTCCGGTTTGTCTTTCTGATTGTTCTTTTGTTCTTCAAGCCACTTGTTTGTCAGCGCCGTAACCGCATCTACAATCTCTTTGGCTTTCGGATATAATCCGTTTACAGACACTTCGTCATGGTCGAACAAATCTTCATAGTCTCCAGTGATTCGTTCGTAAAAAAGTTCTCCGTAGTATTTCCCGAAATAAGCCGGAAATATTCCTTTTTTGATGAAATGCAGTCCAAACATCTGTTTAACCCCATCGTGAGACTTAGTTGTTATCTGGTTGGCCACAAGCAAAGCACTCACTGCGTAGAAGCAGGCGTAATACATCCTGTTGGCTGCAGTGTTGAAGAGCCCGTTCTGGATGAGCAGGTCAACTTCTTTCAAGGTTTTGTGTGCATTTTCCAAGCGGTAGCGCACAACATCTATTCTTTCTTGGTCTCTCAGCATATTATAGTCTTACTCTGTCGGTTAATACGTTGTCGCGGAACGGGGTCATACGCGACTCCCATTTCTCTTTCGATATGATGAAGGGTTGTATGGATATCCCTGTTTCCAATTCAATGGGATAGGTGACATCGTATATCTTGTCCTTGTCTTCGAAGCGCACCTCCGGTTTGTTGAAGAGCACCAGCAGGTCGATGTCCGAATCGGGCCGTGCGTCACCACGGGCCTCGCTACCGTAGAGCCACACCTCGATGTCGAGGGGCAGCGCGGCAAACCTTTCCCGTAGGCTGGCTACTATCTCTTTGCGGTTCTTGGTGGCGTTCATATCGTGTGTGGTTTTACTTACTTGTCTGTTGTTTTCCTCTGTTAGTTACTTTTTGTCATTTTTTCCGCCCTTCTAGCAAAGCGGCGTTATTAAAATTATATAATATCGCGTTGAGTATTACCATTTTAGACAATACATCAATACATAGTCCAAAATGCAAAGATACACTTTTTTTCATAAATACAAAAAAAAAACACACACGCGAGGAAAAAAATTAGGGAGCGGAAATCCATACATCCGGAGGTCGGGGCAAAGAGCAGGAATTCTGCTTAACATAACCCAAAGTCAAGTGCCTGAAAATCAGTACCAACAAGGGACCCCCTCTTACTCCCCTCTTACTCCTCTCTTTATCATCCCTTTATTAACCCTTGGTTTAGTGAGAGTTAGATAGGGGTAGATAAGGCGTATTTTAAGGGTTTTTAACATTTTGGCGGGGACTTTGAGGGGCGTGTCGGGCGGGGGTGCAGGGGTCGAAGGTGAGTCGGAGGTGACACGAAGGCGACACGAACTTGATACGAAGGTGATAGCATAAGGAGGACGAATGGTAAGTTTTTTTTGGTCAATTGGATATTTATTCGTAATTTTGCAACCTGAAATGGATACGGCAAAACATAAAAGCACGCTGACCGAAAGCCTGTCGCCACACCTCTTCTGGGACATCGACAAGGAGACGTTCGATGCCGAGAAAAACTCGGCACAGATGATAAAGCGCGTCCTGGAGTATGGGGAACTTGACGACTGGCGCATTGTGAGGGATTATTACGGTCTCGACCGTATCGCCCACGACTGCAAGACCCTACGGTCGTTGCGGCCCGAAGCGCTCTCGTTCATTTGCCTGGTCACACACACCAGAAAGGAAGACTACCGATGCTACAACTTCAGACAATCCTTCCCGACACCCTGGAACTCCTGAGATGGCTGTCCATCCAGCCAGAGATGCAAGGGCTACGCCTTGTAGGAGGCACATCCCTGGCGCTGCAGTACGGGCATCGCCAATCGGTAGACCTCGACTTCTTTGGCCACCCTGCCGTCGATCAGGAGGAGATACTATCAATGATTGAAAAAAAGGGAGACTTCACCCTCCGCAATCGGACAAAGAATATCATGCAAATGGTAGTGAACGGGGTCATGGTGGACATTGTGGATTATAGCAAGTATCCCTGGATAGACACCCCCGTCTGCGAAGATGGTATCGTTCTGGCATCGCCAAAGGATATAGCTGCCATGAAAATCAACGCGATAGAGGGGCGTGGGAGTCGCAAAGACTTTGTGGATATTTATCAACTACTGCAACATTATACTCTGGAAGATTTGCTGTCGTTCTATTCGCAGAAATATCCCAACTATTCCATCTTCCGTGCATTGCTGAGCCTCACTTATTTCGAGGACGCTCAAGCCGAGGGTATGCCCAAGATGTTCATCTCCGCTTCATGGGAAGAAATTAAGGGAGATATATTTGCAGCTGTCGAAACCTACCAAAAAAAGTAATTTAAAAAAATCACGAGGATTAAAATTTTTTTGTATCTTTGCAGCCGTAGTATGACTATGTACAATCCTCATATGACCCTCCACAAACTCTTCTTAAACGTCAAGAAGAGAGACATTTACTTTTATTAAGAGGTAAGAGGTAAAAGGTAAGGGTTGGCTACGCAATTCTTTCTTTTTTCACTCCGGGAAAAGCCATTTTTGGCTTCGCTTTCGCATATTTTTGCAGATTTATGAATTTTTAACATATTAACAATCAAAAACCTTACAATTATGGAATTACCCTTTGCAGAAGCTTGGAAAATCAAGATGGTTGAACCCATCAAGAAGAGTACCCGCGAGCAGCGCGAGAAGTGGCTCAACGAGGCCCACCAGAACGTGTTCATGCTCAAGAGCGACTACGTCTACATCGACCTGCTGACCGACTCCGGCACCGGCGCCACGAGCGACCGCCAGTGGGCAGCCATGATGATGGGCGACGAGAGCTACGGCGGTGCCCGCTCGTTC
>JAEEGL016057979.1_pt1 | contig 12890 bp, 12 predicted proteins | sample 9134231 | NCBI WGS metagenome assembly JAEEGL01 (sample SAMN16246548, study PRJNA631951) | gut metagenome | biome: gut microbiome; feature: rumen; material: fiber-attached | host: Bos | place: Iran: Karaj | collected 2018-10
CTTTCAACAGACGTTATTGAATCCTCTGCACTGGCATTGATTTCAGCATGTAACAGTATCTACAGAGCCCAGCTTGTAAAAGAAGAAAAGAATGAAAAGGAGAACGTATAAAAATGGCTAACAACTATAAGATTGCAGTTTTGGCGGGTGATGGCATTGGTCCAGAGGTTATGGCAGAAGCATTAAAGGTCCTTGATGCTGTTCAGAAAAAATTCGGCTTTACTCTTGAATACAAAAAGGAACTGGTAGGAGGCTGCGCTATTGATGAATGCGGAACACCACTTCCAGAACAGACAATGGCCGCCTGTAAATGGGCTGACGCCATCCTGTTTGGCTCAGTAGGCGGACCTAAATGGAATCACCTACCAAATTCTCAGAGACCAGAAGCAGGTGCTCTGCTACCTTTAAGAAAGGAATTCTCTCTGTTCTGTAATTTCCGACCAGCAAAGATTTATCAGGGATTAGGCTCTCTATCTCCACTGAGAGCAGATATCGCGATGCGCGGATTTGACATGCTCTGTGTAAGAGAACTTACCGGCGGTATTTATTTTGGTCAGCCAAAAGGTCGTGAAGGAACAGGACCTCAGGAAAAGGCTTTTGACACAGAGATCTATCACCGCTTTGAAATTGAACGTATTGCCAAAATCGCATTTGAGGCAGCACGTTTAAGAAGAAAGAAGGTTACCTCTGTTGACAAATCAAATGTACTTCAGAGCTCCGTTCTTTGGAGAGAGGTTGTTAATGAGATAGCCAAAGACTATCCGGATGTTGAGCTTGAACACATTTACGTAGATAACGCTACCATGCAGCTTGTTAAGGCTCCATCTCAGTTTGACGTAATGCTATGTTCAAATATGTTTGGCGATATTCTCTCAGATGAATGCGCGATGATAACCGGCTCAATGGGTATGCTTCCATCAGCATCTCTTGGAGAAGGCGGATTCGGTCTGTATGAACCTGCTGGTGGTTCTGCTCCTGATATTGCAGGAAAGAATATTGCAAATCCAGTTGCTCAGATTCTCTCTGCAGCTCTGATGTTACGTTATTCACTAAAAGAATACGATGCAGCCCAGTGTATCGAGGATGCTGTTGCCAAGGTACTGAAGAACGGTTATCTGACCACTGATTTAATGGAAAGCGGAGCTTCCCCATACCCAGCACAGTCAACCTCAGATATGGGCGACAGAATCGTAGAAGAAATTAACAGATAAGATCTTATAAGGTTATTAGAACACATAGGTTTTTAAAATGGGAAAAACACTTTATCAGAAGGTTTACGACAGTCATATTGTCTTTGAACAGGAAGGAGAGTTACCTACCCTATACATAGACAGACAGCTCGTACACGAAGTTACCTCTCCTCAGGCTTTTTCAGGAATAGAGAACTCCGGAAGAAAACTTCACAGACCAGATTTACATCTGGCAACCATGGATCATGATATTTCAACCAGAGAGCAGACTATTGAAGCCTGTTCTCCAATGGCTCAGGAACAGATCCGTGCTCTGATGAGAAATACTGAAAAGTTCGGAGTCAAATTCTTCGGCTTTGGTGATGATAATCAGGGTGTTGTCCACATTATCGGACCACAGACAGGATTTACCCTTCCAGGAACCACCCTGGTATGCGGTGATTCCCATACTGCAACACATGGAGCATTCGGTGCTCTTGCATTCGGTATCGGTACCTCTGAAGTTGAACATGTCATGGCAACACAGACCTTAAAACAGGGCCGACTCAAGACCATGAAGATCAACTGCAAGGGAACTCTTAAAAAAGGTGTTTATGCAAAAGATCTGATTCTAGCAATCATTGCAAAACTTACTACCGCAGGTGGAACCGGATATGCAGTTGAGTTCTGTGGTGAAGCAGTAAGAGCCTTATCTATGGAAGGAAGAATGACTCTTTCCAACATGGCAATTGAATTTGGCGCAAAGGCAGGAATGATTGCTCCTGATGAGACAACATTTGAATACCTTAAGGGCAGAATGTTCTCTCCTAAGGGAGATGAATTTGATAAGGCTGTTGAGTACTGGAAGACCTTAAAGTCAGATGATGATGCAGTTTTTGACAAGGAAGTAACCCTTGAGGCCTCTGAGCTTGAGCCTTATGTAACCTGGGGAACAAATCCTGGGCAGGGAGCTCCAATCACCTCTACCGTTCCTTATCCAACTGACTACTCTGATCAGGTTGTAGCAAAATCCTGCTCTGATGCTCTTGATTATATCGGACTAAAAAGCGGTGATAAGCTCATAGGAACTCCTGTTGACTACGTTTTCATCGGCTCCTGCACTAACGGCAGACTTGAAGATTTCAGAGAAGCTGCAAAGGTTCTGAAGGGACATAAGATTGCTAAAAACATTCAGCTGGCAATTGCGGTTCCTGGTTCAGGATGGGTTAAACGACAGGCTGAGGCAGAAGGTCTTGATAAAATCTTTATTGAGGCGGGATTTGAATGGAGACAGCCTGGCTGCTCAATGTGTCTTGCAATGAACGATGACAAAGCTCCTTCTGGTATACGAGTTGCTTCAACCTCAAACCGAAACTTCGTTGGACGACAGGGAAAAGGTTCAAAGACACATCTTATGAGTCCTGCAACCGCTGCTGCCTGCGCAATCAAAGGCGCCTTAGCTGACGTAAGAGAATTTATCTAGGAGGATGATATGCAGAAATTTACAGTTCATACAGGCGTTGCAGTTCCACTAGACTCAGCAAATATTGACACCGATCAGATCATACCAAAACAGTTCCTTCTTGCTGTAGACAGAAATGGTTTCGGAGCACATCTGTTCCATGACTGGCGCTACCTTGATGATGAGGAAAAACAGCCTAATCCTGAATTTAATCTGAACAAACCTGAATTTAAAGGAGCCAGCATTCTGGTTGCAAGAGACAACTTTGGAAATGGATCCTCAAGAGAACATGCCCCATGGGCTTTGATGGGATATGGCTTTAGAGCAGTTATCGCTCCATCATTTGCCGATATTTTCTACAACAATTCTCTTGGTAATGGTCTTCTTCCTCTGAAACTTACAGCTCAGGAAGTGGATGAGATATTTAAGGTACTAGAAAAGAAACCAGGTACAGAAATCACCATTTCTCTTGAAGATATGACCGTTACCTGCGGAGATCTGCACTTCTCATTTGAACTTGATCCTTTCCGCAGACACTGTATGCTGGAAGGTCTGGACGCAATTTCTCTGACTCTTCAGCATGAAAAAGAGATCAGTGACTATGAGTCAAAAATGCCAGCATGGATGGCTCACGGCACCAAGTAAATCACGTCTTAATTCAGCACCGCATCCGGTGCTGAATATCTATCCGATAAAATCCCAGCACAGTTTGGCTTCAAAAAGAAAAATCACAAGCAGCATAATAAGCTTAGTGCCTTTCATGCCCTTTCTGACAAAGAAGGAACAGCCAACATAGTTTCCTGCAATATTGAATAAACCTGCGATAAAGCCCATTAGAATAAATACGGAGTCATTCAGTAAAAATACTGATAACGCCGCAATATTTGTGGTGAGATTTATGGCTTTGGTTAGACCATTGGCATTCTGCACAGAATATTTAGCCAGAGCGCAAAAGCCTAGTAACAGGAAAGTTCCTGTTCCAGGTCCATAGATACCATCATATATGCCTACAAAAAAAGCAATCATTGCACAGGTGGAGATTACATACATTCGACTGTATTTACTCTGATCAGGCTCTCCGAACTTTCTGTATCTCAGAAGATAAAAAGCAGTTAGAGGGAGGATCACCATAATCGTGAGTTTAAGAACCATGTCAGGGATCCACAGTACAAGTTCAGCACCTATGGAGGATCCTAAGATCGCAAAAATAACAGCAACAGCGGCATCTTTATATCGTATATATCCTAACCTGGCGTATCTTAGAGTCGCCAGAAAGGTACCCATGGTACTTGAGAGCTTGTTAGTTCCAAGAGCCAGATGAGGAGGAAGTCCAGATAAAAGATAAGCAGGAAGAGAGATAAATCCGCCACCACCTCCGACTGCATCTATGAAGCCAGCCAGAAAAATGAGAGGACAGACGATAATAAAGAAATATATGTCTAAAACCATTTTTGAACCTCAGTCTTAGACATGTATTTTACAGGATCTATTAAAAGATATAGATCCTGTATTCTGAAAAATTAGCTGAATTTATAAATAATTGACTTAACCAGAGGCTTTTCTGGGGTAACAATTGGGTTTAAATCAGCAAACTGAGGAAGATGAGGACAGTCAGGATAGAACTCAGGCTCAATACATACAGCACACTGATCCTTATAGATTAAACCATTATCTCTTGCCTTGATTGCGCTATCTCCCTGATTTACATAGTTACCGGTATACATCTGGAATGCAGGATAATCGGTAAACATTTCAAGAGAAAGCTTTCTGTCATCAGAAGTCAGTTTGATGAAAGGCATGTTGATATCACCTTTGATCAGGAATGGATGGTCATAGCCTAAAGCAGCAGTCATCTGATCATCTTTTCTGAAGTCACGAGCCAGAGTTTTCTCAGAGGTGAAATCAAAGGCACCGCCTGCAACTTTTCTTACTTCACCGGTAGGAATTGAGGTGTCATCTAAAGGAAGGAATTCTGTTGAGTCCATCTTAACAGTGTGATTTAGAACAGAGCTGTTAACTCCGTTCAGGTTGAAGTAGGCATGATTGGTAATACATGCGTAGCACTTGGCGTCACACTTACCAACGTACTCAATCTTAAGCTCATTCTCCTCTGATACAGTGTAAACTACAGTCAGATCAAAATTACCAGGGAAGCCCATATCACCGTCAGGAGAATGCAGAGTGTAAGTTAATGAGCTTGCAGACTTTGACTGTAAGGTGAAGCGTCTCTTGTCAAAACCATCAACACCACCGTGCAGACAGTGTTTTGCACCTGAGTTTAACTTATATTTCTTGCCATCAATTTCAAATTCTGAATTTGCAATTCTATTTGCAAATCTACCAATAGTTGCATTGAAAAAACAGCTCTGCTTGGACCAGTCAGCAGGATCCTCAAGACCTAAGACAACTTCTCTTGAAGACTCCCCCTTTACAGGAACCTTACAGGAGATAATAGTTGCACCCCAGTCCATTACAGTTACAGACATGCCCTTAGAATTTGAGATTGTTTCCAGATTTGGATTAACTGAATACTGTTCGCTCATTTTGTATTCCTTACAATATTGTCTAATTTTGTGAATATTTTTATATTCTTTTTTTTACATACAGCCGTCATTATAAACAGAAAATTTCCGATATATGTAAACGTTTACAGTAAATAGTGATATACATCAAAAAAACTAATAATTTCTCTCAGTTAGCGATAATCACTATCCAATTTTTTGTAATAAAATATCAAAAATTATTATATTTTTTTTCAACAAATTGCGGAGATACTTATGGATTTTCTTGATATTTCAAAGCAACGCTATACAACCAAACACTACAATCCAACAAGAAAAATTTCAGATAATGACATGAAGGATTTACTGGAAGTCGTAAGACTGGCTCCATCAGCAGTAAATATTCAGCCATGGCACTTCTACGTCGGTTCTTCTCAAAATGCTAAAGAAAAAATCCTTCCTGCAATTCCTGACTTCAATATTCCAAGAATTCAGGACTGTTCTCATTTCGTGGTTCTATGCGCTAAAACCAAAATTACAGATGATGAATTAAGTGCAATTACAAAGAAAGAAGATCAGGATGGAAGATATCCTAAGGCTGAAATCAGGGATACAGTAGACTCACATAGAAAAATCTTCGCACATATGCATGAGGATCAGGGAGATTTCTCTCAGTGGACTGCCAAACAGACATATATCGCAATGACTGCCCTGCTCTATGCTGCCGCATCAAAGGGAATCGACAGTACACCAATTGAAGGTATGGACTTTGATAAGACAGATGAAATTCTAAATCTTAAGAATAAGAATCTAAAATCTGTTATGATCGTCGCCCTAGGTTATCGAGCAGAAAATGATTCAAATGCCGATAGACCAAAGTCTCGATTAAGTTACGATGAAGTATTTTCATCAATAAATTAGGTTATTACATGTTTGAATATTCAACACACGGCACCTGCTGTAAGAAAATCTTCGTTCAGTTAAACGGAAATACCATTGAAGATGTAAATTTTCTTGGTGGTTGCGATGGTAATCTTAAAGCAATCCGCAAGCTTGTTCTTGGCAAGGAAGCGAAAGAAATCATTGAATTATTAAGAGGTAATGAATGCAGAAACAAGGGAACCTCATGTGCAGATCAGCTGACATATGCCCTTGAAGAAGCGATTAAAGCAAGCCAAAACTAATTCTTTTCTAAAATGCCGTATCATGGACGATGGAGAGCAACTCTCTTATCGTCCTGCATCTCAAAAAAATTTCATTACATTGATTTTAATAAGATTCTTTCTTTTTGAATCACAGAATTTGTGGTGCCGAAGATGGGACTCGAACCCATACGCTTTTAAGGGCGGCGGATTTTGAATCCGCTGCGTCTACCAATTCCGCCACTTCGGCATGAAGATTAGAAAATTTGATAGGTAGTGTTAAGCAACTCGCTAATATTACATTAAAAAATCTGCTATTTCAATATAAATCTCAGCATTTACAAATATCAGGTTCACGCTGAAAACAGCACCTAACAGAACTGCATGAGTTCTGCTAGGAAATACTTTACGACTTTCTTTTCAACAGGAAAATCGCCAAAGCTAAAAATACGACAGTAGCAAAGGTAGCACCTAGAATAGGAGGAACACCGTAAACAAGAGAGAATGGAGCCACAATCTGATTTAGAACATAATAACCAAATCCCAATGCAATACCAGAAAGAATTCTTGTACCCATATTCATGGATCTTAATGGTCCGAAAATAGTTGATAAAGCCAGAAGCAGCATAACAAGCATAATAACAGGAGCTAACAGCTTGTTATAGAATGACAGACGGTATCTAGCAGAATCAACGCCATTCTGCTCAATATAGTTGATATAATCATGGAGCTGAATAACGGAAAGCTTGTCAGAAATCTCACTAAGAATTTCAATTCGTTCAAGATTAACACTTAATGGCCAGATCTGTGTTTTATATGTGTTGTAGGTAACACCATTTTCAGTTATCACCTGCTCTACCACATCATTCATAACCCAATGATTATCAACATAATTTCCGGTTGCAGCCTTTGTAAAGGTCTTAAGCTTTGTACCCTCGTATTCATATTTTGAAACACCGGCAATGGTTTTTCTATTAATCATTGCACAGATACCAATAAAGCTGTCGCCCTCCTTGATCCAGGCTCCGCTTGTAGTAACAGATACTCCTGTTGAAGCAGAGGCATGTCGGTAGTATTCATCCTCGGCATGTTTATCAAGTTTAGGAATGGCAGTTTCAGACAGGGCAATTACAACCATGATCACCGGTATAAGACTTTTTATGCAGGATATTCCAATATTAAGTTTGGAAAGACCGATAGACTGAAGAATGATAATTTCAGAATTTCTTGCCATCATTCCAAGACCGATCACACCACCGATAAGAATAGACACAGGGAAAAACTGAACAAAAACGATAGGAATTCTATAGCAGGTATAAACAAGCACAAAGCCAAAGTCAATATCGCCACGACCGATGTATCTTAAAGCATCAATCAGATTAATTAGACCAGCAAACAAAGTCAGACAGACTGAAACCAGGACCACTGAAAAAACGATATTCTTTCCGACGTATCTATCTAGTATTCCGTACATAAAATCATTCCAAACAAAAACTGCCTTAATTTTATCATACATGCAACATTTTGATATTGAACAGTTAAATATATCTGGATTTAAAAATATTCACTTTTATTCTGATTGTTTATTTAAAATTAAAAATAAACTTAACAGTTTTACTGAATTTGTACAGTAAAAATATAAAAAAAGTAACAATAAAAATATAAATTTCACATATATTTACAATAGAAGCAAAATGATTTCAGTTAAAAAAAAGCCGTTTTATAGAAGATTAATAATAAAACAAACAAAAAATGCGACAAAATTCATATTAATGAATATAAAAAAACACCTTTTGTAAAAAATTCTAAAAAACCAGGTCGCTATGTTTTATAATCTGTCACATAATCGGACAAGTAATTATAAAGAAAATAAAAAATGACACTAAAATTACCAATTGCTTTAAAAGAACGAACAATTGATTCACCCTTCACCTATTTCCGCTATGACAGTGACGAGGACGATTTTGTCGTTCCCTTTCATTATCATGAGGGCCAGCAAATCTTTAGAGTAATAGAAGGAAGTGTGAGTATTTCCATTAACTCTAATCCTTTCGTGCTAAAAAAAGGAGACTTTGCCATAGTTCCTGAGAACTGTGTGCATGCATTGTATCCTCTTGAAAAAGGAACAAAATTCGAGTCCGTAGCTTTCAGCTTAAGAGAGCTGTTTGATCTGAGTCAGAGCCACTATTCTCTTATCAAAAAAATCATTACTCATCAGATTGAGATCAGCCTTTACTACAGCAATCAGGACAATAAAAACGTCACTGATGTGGCAGAGGAACTAACCAGAACAGTAAACTCCAACGAAATGAGTTCAGGTATCATTGCCACAGCAAAAGTACTAGAACTGTTTGGAGAGGCTACAAAATTAAGCAGCTGCAAAATTTATGACAGGGATCTGATAAACAGATACTACAAGTACTATATTAAATCTACAGTTATCTACAAGTACATCTGTGATAATTACCGCAGAGAAGTAACACTTGAGGAACTGGCAAATGCTGTTGAATTATCAGAGAAGTATTTCTGTAAATTCTTTAAGGAACTGACAGAGCTCAGACCAATGGAATTTGTGAATATGTTCAGAATTGAAGCTGCAGCAATTGAACTGGCAATTTCAACAGACAGTATCAATGAAGTTGCTTCAAGATGCGGCTTTAAAGATCCTTGCTACTTCACCAAGCTGTTCAGAAGATTCAAGGGGGCATCTCCAAGAGATTTCAGAGAAAGCATCCCTAATCATTTTGCAAAATAAATAACGACAACAATCCTATATATTGGCGACTTTACAGTCGCCTTTTTTTGCTATTTCTTTCGAAGCTTAAATAAAATATTCTTATCTATATTCAATGGAATCAGAACAAAGATCATAAATACCACCGGAACAATATACATTCCAGGATATAAAGGGATTTTTTCTGAATTCAAAAGATTTCTGACAGACAGAATTGCAAGATAATAACAGACAAAAAGAATAATAGCAGGACCTAGTCGTGCAAATTTGCCCTGTCTAGGGTTAATCATGGAGAGAGGAATTGCCATGATAGCAAAGATAAAACACGCAAAAATCGGAGCAATTCTCCACTGCAGCTCAATCTTTGCAGCATGAGAAGTTGATCTGATCAGATCAATAGTAGAGATACTCTGTAGAGAGTCATCTACAGTCTCTTCCTCTGAATCATATGGAACAGGAATGGATAAGGTGTTGAAATCAACCTTTTCCAGTTCAGGAGAAAGGCCATCTGACTTATAAAGAGAACCGTTTTCAAGTACAATCCACTGAGTGCCACTTCGATCCTTTGACATATGACCTGAAGTTGCACTTAAAAACTCATAATCAGGAGAGTTCATTGTTCTGGCTTTTGTGGTTTTAATAACAAAAACCTGCCCTAGCTGTTTATCGCCATTCTCATCATTAACCCCATGAATATACAGGGTATAATCACCAAATTCAGTAAATTTACCACTCTCAATAGGAAGATATTTAGGGTTATTCTGAGAAGAATCTGTAAGTGCGCTCTTAGCCTGATTGGAAGCTGGCATAAAGTACAGGCAGTTAACTCCGGTTGCAATTGCAGAAATCAGAGCCAGAGACAGACCAATCTTCATGAAAGATACACCTGACAGTCCTGAAGAACGCATTACTACCATCTCTGAATCAGAGGACATTCTTGATAAAGAGACAATTATACCCACATAAAGGCTCATTGGCAGAAGAATAAAGCCTATTGAAGGTAAAGAGTAAATAATCATTTCAGATACCACTCCAATAGGAATACTTCCTGTTGAAGCCTGTCCTAGGATCTTAATCACTGTCTGGCACAGAAATACAGAAAGCAGCACAACCAGAGTCACAATCTGTACCTTTAGGATATCTTTAAATATGTATTTTTTTATAATCAAAATATATTCCTATATTTTCCTGAGAGAATTTACCCATGCGCTTATCAGAGATACAGGAGCTCTGCTGTTAAGCATAGGAGAATCCGCCCTTATATACCTAATTTCATTATACGCATCAAGCAAATGGGATGCAGGAATTTTTATAAGTTTATCTAAAGACTGTTTTTTTAGTAAAGGAAGAGAATCCTTGTCTATTCTAGACTTGCATTTTAACAGTTCAAGAATAATTTCCTGAAGAATAAGAGAATTCTGCTCATTTGTAAGTTCAAGAATAAGTGACACAGCGTTTGAGGAAGCATTATCGGAAGAAATATCCTCTATCAAAGCAGAAACAATTCCTGAAGCTTTTACATCAAGCTCTTCTTTATAGTATTTCAGGGCTCCACGAGGAGAGTTAAAGGATAAAGCCAGAGCAATTCTTGCTCGATCCTGAGAAAAATCATTTCCCAAATGAGACTTTAGATATTCCAGAGCCATCTCCTCTGAGACCATCGGAATCTGAATCTTAAAAGCTCTTGAGAGAATTGTTGGAGGCAGTAGTTCGAGACTCTTTGTAAGCAGAATTATCAGTGTATTGGAGGTTGGCTCCTCAAAAGTCTTAAGTAAAGCATTAGCTGCGCCTTCTCCCATAAGATGAGCATTTGAGATCACCGCAACTTTGCCGTTACCAAGCACCGATCCCTGAGAAATCCATTCAGTTAAATTTCTGATACCGTCAATTCTTACGGATTTATTTCCTTTGGAAGACTGATTTTCTGAGTCATCCTCATCAAGAGGCGTTCCCATATCACAAAGCAGTTTGGAAAAACTATGGGTAAGATCCTCCTCTCTGTCAGATTCTTCTGCAGTAGAAGACAGCAGAGAAATAAAATCTGGATGAGAGCCATTCTGTAAATCATCAAAGAGATGACAGGATTTACAAACACCGCAGGCAGATTTTCTATTCCTGTCAGAGCACAAATATAGCTTTGCAAATTCAATAGCAAGAAAGGCCCCTCCAAGATCAGGAGAGCCGGACAGAATTACAGAGGAAGGAACTCTTCCACTTTCAAAGGCATTTTTAAAAGCCTGAAAGGGAGGAATCAGCCAAGGATCAAACATTTAACTTTTCCATATAGGCGATTACATTGGCACTAACGACATCCAAAGGCTGAGAGCCGTCTATAAGAACAATATGTTCAGGATCTTCCTTTGCACACTTAATATAGGTGTTTCTGACTCTTATAAAGAAATCCATTTTAGATTGCTCAAATCGATCAAGATCGCCTCTTTGTCTTGCTCTCTTCATTCCCTCTTCAGGATCGATATCCAGAAGAAAAGTCAAATCTGGACGAAAATCCCCAAGAACAATGTTTCTTACGGCATTGATATGATCCATATTCATGCCTCTTCCTCCCCCCTGATAGGCTATAGTTGAGAGATCATGACGATCACAGATAATATCAAAACCTTCTGATAGCTTAGGCTTAATAAAGCAGTTTACAAGCTGAGCTCTTGCCGCATACATGAGCAGTAGTTCAGTGGTATCACACATGGAGTCATCAGCTCTTGGAGTCTTAAGCAGAGCTCGGATATCTTCAGCAATTGGAGTGCCGCCTGGTTCTCTAACGCAGATTACCTTTCTACCCTTATTTTTAAGATAACTGCTTATAACCTCAATCTGGGTAGATTTGCCTGCCCCTTCAGAACCTTCTAGTGTGATAAATAAGCCTTTTGCCATTTTTTACCAAATCATCAATAAAAACAAAAACAGAAAACTGCGGACAATTATATCATTAGCTTTCTGCCAAAATTAAAAATATGGTTACATGTCCGACTGTCATCGAAATATTGAGTCTTAAGAATTTCGCTGGACACAATTATGATAGGCGCACATTCATCTGGTTATTGTTTACCATTTGAAACATTTTCACTCTTGGACTCTTTGTTTTTATTTGTATCGACAACTTTATCTTTTTCAGAATTACCAGGCTTATTTGAGCTAATTTCAGACTTCGAATTGTTTGCAACTTTGGAGCTTTTTGCATCTCCGGCCTTATCTGTATTCACAGATGACTTGGTGTTTTTAGAATTCTTTGGCTCATTTACTTCTTTTGAAGACTGAGATGCGGTTGTGTCTTTGACCTCATTCATTTTTGAAGTATCAGGATTTGCGGCCTTTTCAGATTTTTCTGGAGTCTCGTTCTTTAAAGATTCAGCTACTGAATCTGGGGTATTTTCTTTATCTGCTTTAGAAGTATTGGCATTTTCCTTCTGCTCACCATTCTTCTCATCGTACATCTTATAGTTTCTAACCTTCTTCCTATATTCTGACACTGCCTTATTATGCTCGGTCAGAGTACCGGAAAACACATGCCCTTCTGTAGGAGAAATTCCCTTTGCTACAAAATACAGGGCCTTGGACTTATCCGGATGTAGTGCAGCATGAATAGATTTTGTCTGAGGCATACAGATTGGAGTTGGAGGCAGACCATCTCTAGTGTAGGTATTATAAGGACTGTCTGCTTTTAAATGAGATCTGGTCAGTGTACCAGAGAAATCTTTGCTAACTCCGTACATAACAGCAGGATCAGTCTGCAGACGCATACCTTTAGAAAGTCTGTTCTCAAATACAGCAGCAATTAAGTTGCGCTCCTCATCTAAAAAAGTTTCTCTTTCAATCAACGATGCAAGAATAAGAGCCTCGTATGGGGTTTTTATATTATTACTCTCA